>OGRJ01003207.1_pt1 | contig 10750 bp, 10 predicted proteins | sample 1553411 | NCBI WGS metagenome assembly OGRJ01 (sample SAMEA2580084, study PRJEB22360) | human gut metagenome | biome: human gut; feature: human-associated habitat; material: faeces | place: Denmark | collected 2008/2010
GGCGCCGGCGGCAAAGGCCTCGGCCAGGGCCTGGGTATTGCCGTCCCGGCGGACGCTTCCCACTAAAATCACAATGTTGCTCATATACGCATCTCCTATCGTCTCGCTTATTCTGCGTTCAGGATACCCGCAAAAAACCGCCCCGTCAACTCCGGCCGCATAACCGGACCCGTCGCCGTCCATACTAAGAGGGAACCACGTGACAGATGGGAGGACTGAAGATGAATCGTGACCGTTTAGGGGATGACGCCATCAAGATCAACACCCGGGACCGGCTGCTGCGGGCCTGGGAGAACTCGATGGAGATGGTTCTGGACTTCCAGGACTACTATCAGGAGATCAAGGACAACGACAAGGTGGCCAAGGTATTTGAGGAATTCGCCAACGACGAGGCCATGCACGCCAGACGCTTCCGCGAGCTGCTCCACGAGTGCCAGAACAACTACCTCAAGCAGTGACTGCTTCGCCCTCCGAATCTCTCGCCGGGATTGGGAGGGCGATTTTCCCATACCGCCCAAATTCCGCACTTTTGCCACTTTATCTCTTGCCACTGGCCCCGGTTAAGGCTACAATAGAGGAGAAAATCACGCGAAACCCCTGAGACAAGAGATGAGGGAGATACATTATGGACAAAATCAAGATGATAACGCCGCTGGTGGAGATGGACGGGGACGAGATGACCCGGATCCTCTGGCAGGAGATCAAGGACGAGCTGCTGCTGCCCTACGTAGAGCTGAATACGGAGTACTACGATCTGGGCCTGCCCAACCGGGATGCCACCCAGGATCAGGTGACCATGGATGCCGCCCTTGCCAACAAGAAGTATGGCGTGGCAGTCAAGTGCGCTACCATCACCCCCAACGCCCAGCGCGTGGAGGAATACCACCTGCACCAGATGTGGAAGAGCCCCAACGGCACCATCCGCGCCGTGCTGGACGGCACCGTGTTCCGCGCGCCGATCATGATCGACAGCATCAAACCGGTGGTCAAGAACTGGACAAAGCCCATCACCATTGCCCGCCACGCCTACGGCGACGTGTACAAGTGCACCGAGTTCCGCATCCCCGGCCCCGGCAGGGCGGAGCTGATCTACACCGGCGACGACGGCTCCCGGCAGGCCGCCACGGTCTACAACTTTGAGTGTGCCGGTGTTCTGCAGGGCCAGTACAACAAGGACACCTCCATCTACAGCTTTGCCCGCAGCTGCTTCAACTACGCGCTGGAAAGCAAACAGGATCTCTGGTTCGGTGCCAAGGACACCATTTCCAAGAAGTATGACCACACCTTCAAGGACATCTTCCAGGAGGTGTACGATGCCGAGTACCGGGAAAAGTTCGAGGCCGCAGGCATTACCTATTTCTACAGCCTGATCGATGACATCGTGGCCCGTGTCATCCGCAGTGAGGGCGGCTTTGTCTGGGCCTGCAAGAACTACGACGGCGACGTGATGAGTGATATGGTCTCCACCGCCTTTGGCTCGCTGGCCATGATGACCAGCGTTCTGGTCAGCCCGGACGGCAACTATGAGTACGAGGCCGCCCACGGCACCGTGACCCGCCACTACTACAAGTACCTCAAAGGCGAGGCTACCTCCACCAACCCCATGGCCACCATCTTTGCCTGGAGCGGTGCCCTGAAAAAGCGCGGCGAGCTGGACAGCCTGCCCGCGCTGGTCCGGTTTGGCGAAGCACTGGAGGCCGCCAGCCTGCAGACCCTCAACGACGGCATTATGACCAAAGACCTCTGCGGCCTGGCGGAGGGCATCACCCCCACCCAGGTGAACAGCGAGGAATTCATCCAGGCCATCCGCACCCGGCTGGAAGCAAAACTGGCATAAGCGCTGCATCACGGCCCCTGCCCCGGAACCCCGGCGGCGGGGGCTTTTTGCGCCTATACAAGGCGGTTGGCCTGTGCTACAATGAGAGCAGAAAAGGCGGTGACAGTATGCAGCATCATCCTCTGCCCGAATATCCCCGCCCGGCCCTGCGGCGGGACAGCTACGAGAACCTGAACGGCCTGTGGCAGTACGCCATCACCGGCTCTGCCGGGCTGCCCGCAAAGTGGGACGGCGACATTCTGGTGCCCTACTCCCCGGAGACGAAAGCCTCCGGCGTGGGGCGCCCCCTGCAGCCCGGGGCGTGGCTCCACTACCACCGGAGCTTTGTGCCCCCGGCGGGCACCGGCGGGCGGGTGCTGCTCCACTTCGGGGCCGTGGACTATGCCTGCGCCGTGCAGGTCAACGGCCATCTGGTGGGGGGCCACCGGGGCGGCTACTGGCCCTTTGCGCTGGATATCACCGATGCGCTGAACCCTGCCGGCCATGACCGGCTCTGGGTGGCGGTGCAGGACCCCACCGGCACCGGCGTGCAGGCCCGGGGCAAGCAGACCCTCCGGCCCGGCGGGATGTTCTACCCGGCCCAAAGCGGCATCTGGCAGACCGTCTGGCTGGAGCGGGTGCCGGAAAACTACATCACGGAGCTGACCGTCACCCCGGACTATGATGCCCGCACCGTGACCGTGAAAGCCCATACTTCCCTGCCCGGCGGCGCGGCGAACCTGTGGGCCGTGGTGCGGGCCGGGGGCGTGACCATTGCCGAGGACTGGGGCAGCGACGAGGCCGACCGGGACGGTGCGGTGACCCTGCACATCCCGGAGGAGCATTTCTTCCCGTGGAGCCCGGACAGCCCGTTTTTGTACGACCTGACCGTGGGCACCACGCAGGGAGAGGAGGAGCAGCGCGACACCGTGCACAGCTACTTTGCCCTGCGCAAGTGGAGCTGTGCGCCGGATGCCCACGGGATCATGCGCTTCTGCCTGAACGGCAAGCCCATCCTGCTCAACGGCCTGCTGGATCAGGGCTACTGGCCCGAGGGCCTGTACACCCCGCCCAGTGATGGGGCAGCGGTGCGGGAACTGCAGACCATAAAAGAGCTGGGCTTCAACCTTCTGCGCAAGCACGCCAAGATCGAGCCGCAGCGCTGGTATTACCACTGCGATAAGCTGGGCCTCATCGTCTGGCAGGACATGGTGAACGGCGGCGGGCCCTACAAGCTCTGGTTCGTGACCTACCTGACCAACGTGTTCCAGCCGCTGCTCCGCCGCCTGCCCGATGCAAGGCCCCTCTGGGGCCTGCTGGGCCGCGAAACGGAAGCGGGCAGGGAAGAATATGCCCGGGAGCTGGAAGCCACGGTAAAGACCCTGCAGTGCCACCCCTGCGTGGGCTGCTGGGTGCCCTTCAATGAGGGGTGGGGGCAGTTCGATGCCGCCGGGGCCGTGGAGGTCGTCCGCAGGCTGGACGATACCCGCCTTGTGGACGAGGCCAGCGGCTGGTACGATCAGGGCGGGGGAGATGTGGATTCCCTGCACAACTATTTCTACCCGCTCCGGGTCAGGCCCCGGAGCCGGGTGGTGGCCCTGAGCGAATACGGCGGCATTGCCTGGCCCATGCCCGGCCATGAGCCGCCCCGCAGGGCGTACGGCTACGGCACGGCAAAGAGCCGGGCCGAGCTGACCGCCCGCTGGAAAAAGCTGCAATTGGAAACGGTGCTCCCCCAGCTGAAAAAGGGGCTTTCGGCCCTGGTGTACACCCAAGTGAGCGATGTGGAGGACGAGGTGAACGGCCTGTTCACCTACGACCGCGCCGCCATCAAGCCCGACCCCGCCGCTGTGCGTGCCGTGAATCAGGCGCTGGAAGCGGCGTTTGAGAAGACCGTAGAATAAAAAAAGAAGGCTGTTACCCTGTAACTCCCTCAGTCACGGCTTCGCCGTGCCAGCTCCCTCTCGGAGGGAGCCTTGGCGTAACGGTGAACTGTGAAAGCCTCCCTCTCAGAGGGAGGTGGCATCGCGTCAGCGATGACGGAAGGAGTTTAGGCAACAGCCTTTTTGCATATCAATAAAAACTTAGTTGGTGCTGCTGTTCACGATCTTGGAAGCGGGCATCCTGTTCATGGCGGAGCTGCTCAGGTTGTGCTCCAGAGAAGCGCCGTAGGCGGTCAGCGCCTCGGAGAGCTCCTCCCCCTTCATATCGTTGAGCACCTGTCCGCGCAGGTCGTCCAGCGCCTTCAGGCTCAGCGGGTCGAGCCGCAGGGCGGCCATCAGGGCGTAGCTGTTGTACTTCACAGCCGCTGCCTGCCCGATGGACAGGCCCCGGATGGTGTCGGCGGCACCCTCTGCGGTAAAGGCAGAGGTCACGGTGCTGTCCCCGATCAGTTCCAGAGAAGGTGCATTGGAATCGGAGGAATAGGTGGAGCCCAGCACGGCGTAGACCTCCGGCAGGGCGGAGGTGACCACGCTGGAGAAGTAGCCCAGCAGGGCGCTGCTGAAATCGGAATCGCTCAGGCCGGTCAAGGAAGCAGCGTAGGCATTGGTCTGATCCACGGCATCCTGTACCAAATCCAACATCTCGCTGGTCTGGTCCTCATCGGCAGAGGCATAGGTGCTGGTGTTGTAGAGCGGGATGGTGTAATAGGCCAGCTCATACATGTTGTTCTCCAGATGGCTGGTCAGGTCGGCATCCGACACCGGGGTCTCGCCGTCCACGCCGTAGACCAGCTCCAGCAGATCGCTGCTCTTGATGAGGATGCGCTCAAACCGCTGGACGGTGTTCAGGCCGATGCCGTTGGCCTTGTAGGTGTCGCCGTACTGCTCCATCAGCTGGGAGGCGTAGCTGTCGGCCTGTGCTTCCTCTTCTGCGGTCAGCTGGCCGCCCAGCTCCTCAAAGCGGGTCTCGATGGCGGCGTAGGTCTCAAGGTTCTCCATGGTTTTCTGGCTCACATAGTCGCTGACAGTGGCGGTCTCGCCGCTGTCGGCATCCACGGTGATGGTCTGCTTCAGGAAGGCCTTCACATCGGTGGCATCCTGCTCCGAGGTGGCCAGATCGGCGGCCTTCTGGTAAGCGTCGTACTGGGCCAGCAGATACAGGCCCGAGGTGATGTCCACCGTGCCGATGGTGCCCACCGAATCCGGGGTGGAGCCGCAGGCGGCAAGGGAAAATACCATTGCCACGGCGGCAAGAAGTGCGATCAGTTTCTTTTTCATTGTTATGCTCCTGTCGTTCGGATCGCCCGCCCTCTCCGTCAGCGCAAGCGCGCTGCCACCTCTCCCAAGGGGAGAGGCTTTGGCAATCCGTGCAAAGTTATTGGTTTCGCCAGAGGCTCTCCCTTTGGGAGAGCTGGACGCGAAGCGGACTGAGAGGGTGAGCTTGTGAAAGGCAAAGAGAGGGTTCTGTATGTTAGTTACCCCCGAATATGTATTCAAGGATGTGACCCACATTACGCCGGAGTGGCTGGCCCAAAAGGGCATCCGGGCGCTGGTGCTGGATATCGATAACACCCTCACCGCTGACCGCAGTCAGGAGCTGCCGGAAGAAGTGGCCGGATGGCTGGAAACCATGCGCAGGGCGGGCGTAAAGCTGACCATCGTTTCCAACGGTGCCGAAAAGCGGGTGCGCCCCTTTGCGGAAAAGCTGGGCCTTGCCTACCTCTACCGCAGCGCCAAGCCCCTGCCCTTTGCGCTGGGGGTGGCCCGCCGCCGGATGCAGGTGAAGCGCAGGGAAATGGCCATGGTGGGCGACCAGCTCTATGCCGACCGGATGGCGGCGGCGCTCTATGGTATCCCGGGCCTGATGGTCATCCCCCGCGGACCGGATCTCGGGGCACAGGTGGTGCTCAAGCGCAAGTGGGAGAAAAAACACTGGCAGGAATACTACGACCGGGGAGGTAAGACTCTGTGAGTGAGTGGAAGATCCGGTTCGGCACCGCAGGCACCAGCGACAGCTTCACGGCCATGGGGTATAAGAACAGTCTGGACATTCCGGCCTACACCGAAAAAATGGGGCTGGATGCCTTTGAATACCAGTGCGGCCATGGAGTCCGGCTGGGGCTGGACAAGGCCCGGCAGATGGCTGACGATGCCGCCGCACGGGGGATTTTGTTCAGCGTCCACGCGCCTTACTATATCAGCGCCTCCAGCTTGGACGAGGAAAAGCGGCTGAACAGCGTGAACTATCTGCTCCAGAGCGCGGCGCTCTGCAGGGCGCTGGGCGGCAGGCGGGTCATCTTCCACTCCGGCAGCTGCGGCAGGCAGAGCCGGGAAGCTGCCCTGGAAAAAGCGCTGGACACCCTGAAACGGGCGCAGGACGCGCTGGATGAAGCGGGCTTTGCCGAGATCACCCTCTGCCCTGAGACGATGGGAAAGATCGGCCAGCTGGGTACGCTGGAAGAGGTGCTGGCTCTCTGCGGGGTGGACAGACGCATCACCCCCTGCATCGACTTCGGCCACCTCAACGCCCGGACGCTGGGCGGCATCCGCTCCAAGGCGGATTATGCCGCTATCCTTAACCGCATCAGGGAGGCACTGGGGGATGCGCGTGCCCGGCAGTTCCATGTCCATTTTTCCCGCATCGAGTATTCCAAGGGCGGTGAAAAGCGGCACTGGACCTTTGCCGAGACCCAGTTCGGCCCCGAACCCCAGCCCCTGATGGAGCTGCTGGCCGAGCGCGGGCTTGCGCCGGTCATCATCTGTGAGAGCGCCGGTACGCAGGCAGAGGATGCGAAAACAATGAAGCGATTTTTTGAGGCTTGTCTCTGTACAACCTCTCAGTCGGGCTTGCGCCCGCCAGCTCCCCTTGTAGGGGAGCCTTTGGCATAAAGAGAAAGCTTCACCCGGCTGCCAAGGCCTCCCCTACTAGGGGAGATGGCATCCCGAAGGGATGACGGAGAGGTTTGGTCCGTGTTTTTTTTCTGATTTTATCGTCTTTTTTGCTCAAACCCCTTGCCAAACCATGCGGGATTGAGTAAAATAAATAGAGATATGCGTTAAGCATCAATGAGATTTTACTAATGGAGGAATTCCTATGATTTCTGCAGGCGAGTTTCGCAACGGCGTGACCTTTGAGCAGGACGGCCAGGTTCTTCAGGTCGTTGAGTTCCAGCACGTGAAGCCCGGCAAGGGCGCTGCCTTTGTCCGCACCAAGACCAAGAACGTGATCACCGGCTCTGTGGTTGAGACCAGCTACAACCCGACCGCAAAGTTCCCTCAGGCTTTCATCGAGCGCAAGGACGTGACTTACAGCTATGAGGATGGCGATCTGTACCACTTCATGGACAACGAGACCTACGACGATATCCCCGTCAACGCTTCCGATGTGCCCGATAACTTCAAGTTCTGCAAGGAGAACGAGCCCTGCAAGCTGCTGAGCTATAAGGGCAAGGTCTTCAGCGTCGAGATCCCCAACTTCATCGAGCTGGAAGTCACCCAGACCGAGCCGGGTGTCAAGGGCAACACCGCCACCAACACCCTGAAGCCCGCTACTGTCGAGACCGGTGCTGAGATCCGCGTTCCTCTGTTCATCAACGAGGGCGACCACATCCGCATCGATACCCGCACCGGCGAGTATATGGAGCGCGTCTAATTTACCGACAGACCGGGCAGCGGGCAACCGTGTGCCCGGTTTTTGCTTCACAGGCTGAACCGTGCGGCGGAAAGCTTTTCGCTATGCCAAGGGCTCCCCTATTAGGGGAGCTGGCCGCGGAGCGGCCTGAGAGGTTATTTTAAATAGGAGGTCATTCTTATGAAGGAAAAGGCTGCATACCTGCGGGGCCTGATCGAGGGCCTGGGCATCGACGAGACCACCAAAGAGGGCAAGGTCATCAAGGCCATGAGCGAGCTGCTGGGCGAACTGGCAGAGGCTGTGGACGGCATCGATGAAGATGTGACCCGCGCCTACGACCAGATCAACGACCTGAGCGAGGAGCTGGAGGATCTGGAAGCCGACCTCTATGAGGACGATGAGGACGATGAGGATGACGAGGAGCCCGAAGAAGAGGAAGAGGATACCGAAGAGGACGACAATGACGATGATATCGCCAGTGAGCCGTTCTATGAGGTGGCCTGCCCCAACTGCGGCGAGACCGTTTACGTCAGCGAGGACGACCTGGACGCGGGCGAAGCAAACTGCGCCCACTGCGGCGTGACCTTTGAGGTCGCGCTGGAGGATGACGACGAGGAGCAGGAGGAAGGCCCCGTGCAGTACGAGGTGACCTGCCCCGCCTGTGGTCAGACCACTGTGTTTGAGGAGGACGACCTGCTGGATGGCGCACCCAAGTGCCCCGGCTGCGGCAAGCCCCTGGACTTTGAAGTGACCGAAGAGTAAAGCACAACAAAAAGGACCGTCTCCTCAGCGGGAGACGGTCCTTTTTTATGCCGTTCAGCGGGTCTCGTTTGCCTTCTGCAGCCAGATGCTGCCAATGTCCAGTGCGTTGTACAGGCCATTCTTGGTGGTCTGGCGGAACACGCGGGCCTCAGGGGCCAGGCTGTCGTTGGTGGAAAAGACCTGAATGTGTACCTTATCGGCCACATCCATGCCGCCCACGGATTTGGTGCTCAGGATCTGCATCCGCAGCACATAGGGGTCGGTCATACGGCCGTAATACAGCTCGTTGTCCTTACGGACGAGGGGCTTGCCTTTATAAGTCAGTTTCGGTGTAAATGGCATCGTGAAAGCCTCCCTATCGTTTGATACACTTTAGTATAACACATCTGGCAGGATGGATGCAAGCCGCAGGGGCCGTACAGGCAGATTTTTCTTTGCGGACAGTTTCTGCTTGACAAACCACGGGCAGATGTGATATCTTTGACCCAGAAGAACGGGTTTGCCTGCTGACGGAACGTTGTGGAGCACCACAGTGCAGACAGAACCGGGTTTTGTTACGCCGACCGTCTGGGCAGCCTTGCGCTATTGGTGCGCAAAGCTGTCCTTTTTGCATTTCAGGGAGGATTTGAGCATGAAGTCTGATATCGAGATCGCACAGGAAGCCAAAATGAAGCCCATCACCGAGATCGCTGCCTCGCTGGGCCTTGCCGATGAGGATGTGATCCCCTATGGCCGCTACAAGGCCAAGATCAACCACCGCCTCATCCACAAGGCATCCAAGCAGGGCAAGATGGTCCTGGTCACGGCCATCAGCCCCACCCCGGCAGGCGAGGGCAAAACCACCACCAGCGTGGGCCTGGCCGATGCCATGAACGCTCTGGGAAAAAAGACCATGCTCTGCCTGCGTGAGCCCAGCCTTGGCCCCGTGTTCGGTGTCAAGGGCGGCGCGGCCGGCGGCGGTTATGCCCAGGTGGTGCCCATGGAGGATATCAACCTGCATTTTACCGGTGACCTGCATGCCATCGGTGCGGCAAATAACCTGCTGGCCGCCATGCTGGACAACCACATCCACCACGGCAATGCCCTGGGGATAGACCCGCGCCGCATCACCTGGAAGCGGTGTGTGGACATGAACGACCGCCAGCTGCGCTTTCTGGTGGACGGCCTTGGCGGCAAAGTGAACGGCACGCCGCGTGAGGACGGCTTTGACATCACGGTGGCAAGCGAAGTGATGGCCATTTTCTGCCTTGCCTCCAGCCTTTCCGATTTGAAGCAGCGCCTTGCCCGCATCGTGGTGGGCTATACATACGGCGGCCAGCCCGTCACGGCGGGGCAGCTGCACGCTGAGGGCGCTATGACGGCACTTTTGAAGGATGCCTTCGAGCCAAACCTTGTGCAGACGCTGGAGCACACGCCAGCCTTTGTGCACGGCGGGCCGTTTGCCAACATCGCGCACGGCTGCAACAGCGTGGCGGCCACCCGCTGTGCCATGAAGGTGGCCGATTATGTGGTGACAGAGGCCGGGTTCGGGGCAGACCTTGGGGCCGAAAAATTCCTGGACATCAAGTGCCGCATGGCGAACCTCAAGCCGAGCGCCGTTGTCATCGTGGCTACCGTCCGTGCGCTCAAGTACCACGGCGGGGTGCCGAAGGCGCAGCTGAACAACGAAAACCTCGACGCCCTTGAGAAGGGTCTGCCGAACCTGCTGCACGCGCTGAAGCACCACGGCGGCTGCCCGAAGGAGGAATACGGCACTCCCAGCGTAGAATATCTGGCTGCGGGCAGCGCCAACCTGCGCCGCCATGTGGAGAATATGCAGAAAAAGTTTGGCCTGCCGGTGTGCGTGGCCATCAACGCCTTCCCCACGGACTCTGCGGAGGAGCACGCCTACCTGCGCGAGGTATGCGCCGATATGGGCGTGCCCTGCGCGCTGAGCGAGGTGTTTGCCAAAGGCGGCGAGGGCGGGCTGGAGCTGGCCGAAAATGTGCTGGGCATTCTGGAACAGCGCCCCATCCGCTTTGCCTATCCCGACGGCATGGACGTGGATGAGAAGCTGCTGGCCGTGTGCCGCGATATTTACGGCGCAAAGGATGTCGTGTACAGCGCGGCGGCCAAAAAACAGCTTGCGGAGATAAAAGCCTGCGGCTTCGGCAGGCTGCCGGTGTGCATTGCCAAGACGCAGTACAGTTTTTCAGACGACGCCTCGCTTCTGGGCGCGCCGGAGGGCTTCACCATGACGGTAAACAAGGTGCGCTTGTCTGCGGGCGCGGGCTTTGTAGTGGCCGAGATGGGCAGCATCATGACAATGCCCGGCCTGCCGAAGAAGCCGGCGGCAGAGGCCATTGACGTGGATGAAAACGGCGTCATCAGCGGCCTGTTCTAATCGTATGCGGCCAAACGGCGCTTCGCCACAGCGGGGCGCCGCTTTTCTGAAAGGGGAGGGGAAAACTATCAAGCAGCCGTTTTCACGGGACACCGTGCGGCTCACAGCCGTGCAGGTGGCCTACTGGGCCTCGTTCTGCGCTGTGATGAGCTATGCCACGGTATTTCTGCTTTCGCTGGGCTATTCCTCCGCCGCGGCGGGCGCTGTCATCGCCG
>OGRJ01003223.1_pt1 | contig 10686 bp, 7 predicted proteins | sample 1553411 | NCBI WGS metagenome assembly OGRJ01 (sample SAMEA2580084, study PRJEB22360) | human gut metagenome | biome: human gut; feature: human-associated habitat; material: faeces | place: Denmark | collected 2008/2010
TAAATAAAAAATATAAAAAAATCAAATAAATATATTGACAAATTAGACGCCGAATGTTATTATATAACCATCAAAGAGAGAAAGAAATCTCCCAAAGATATTTAACTAAGAAGGCAAAAGTAACAGATGCCTGATTAGATTAAAAATACAAGTTCAACAGGAGGTCAGTCCCATGGACAGTATAGTTTCAGATTTTTATCAATATGTCAGTGGTATGATGAGTGAAGGTTCCTGTGAAGAAAGAGACCTTTGCCAAGCGTAAAAGTCCAGTAGAAAGAAAAGAAGATCAAAGATCGGAGAGTACGGAAACTGGAAGCAAAGAGAAAAAGATGAATCACTCATAGATGTATTGAATAAAAATACCGCATATAACATAGAATGAAAAATGTGTAAAGAAACATTGAAAGGACATGTTATAATCTCAGATTTGTTATAAAAGCAGGAATGACTTGACAGAAGATTTAATACATAAAGTATTGAATGGATATGAAAATCATTCAAGTGATAAAATAACAGACGACAAAGGTCTCACAGGAACGTAGAATCGCGAATAATCTCCGATACAAAATATAAAATTATAATAATAATACAATTAAATAACACTAAAAATGCACTTTCAAAAGGAATTGAAGGTGCATTTTTTTGACATTACAGACCTCATATGGTAGAATAATGAAAGAGTATCGGCTAGTGCCTAATGGACACATTCAGACCCAAACTAATATTTCAATGACAATGAGGTGAGTACAGTGGATAAGTATGAATATAAGTTAAAGACAGAAGAGATGCTGGAACTTATGGAAGATGGAGAATACAGAAAAGCAGCGGCAGCAGCAGATCTGATTGACTGGAAGCGTGTCCGTAACGCAGGGATGCTGATGAATGTCAGTGATATTTATGAAAAAACAAAAGAGTATCAGAAGAGCTATGATGTGATGAATCTTGCATATCGCCGTTCTGAAGGAAGCCGCAAGGTGATCTATAAGTTATGTTCTCTTGCAATTAAGACAAAGAATATAGATGAAGCAATCGACTATTATGACGAATTTATCCAGATTGCACCGAAAGATCCGAACAGGCATATCCTTAGATATCAGATCTTAAGAGCGCAGAGAGCGCCGATCGAACAGCAGATTGAGGCTCTGGAGGAATTTAAAAAGGCAGAATATATTGAAGAGTGGGCTTATGAACTGGCGAAGCTTTATCGCGAAGCAGGTATGATGACAGAATGTCTGGAAGAGTGTGATGATCTGATCCTCTGGTTCAGCGAGGGTAAGTATGTTTATAAGGCAATGGAACTGAAGATGCAGTATAAGCCATTGTCACCATCGCAGCAGCAGAAATATGATCACAGATATGAGAAGCTTTCTTCAGAGACAGAAGAAATACCGGATCTGGCTTCCTATTTAGGAGAAGACGAGGAAAAAGATTCTGCGTCAGAAGGAGCTGAAGCACTTGGAGATACAAGATCAATCGGGCTGACAGAACAGCCGGTGATGGAGAACGACAGTACTTTCGATGTGATTGACACGGATGCGGTTACTTTGGAAGCGACAGAAGAGCCGGATACCGAAGTAGAAAATCCGGAAGAAGCAGGAGTAGAAACAGCAGAAGTTATAGAAGCTTCCGAGGATGAGTCAGAAGTTCAGCCGGCAACGGTAGAGACAAGTGGAGATAAGAGAACACTTAGCAAAGATACTGCTTCCATACCGATTGTCAGTAAGAATCCGGTAAAACCAGTCAAGAAGAAACTTGGAGATACGATGCGGTTAGATGAAGCTCTGCAGCAATTACTCAATCCGAAACCGGAAGTTCAGGCAGAACCGGGAGAAGAAGTCGAACCGGATATGACAGATCTGGAAGAGGATATTGCAGCAATTGAGGATGTAGAAGATCTTGAGATCGTGAATCAACTGACAGAAGAGAAGAAAGCTGAGGAAGCCAGTAAAGAACGAGTAGTTCCATCAGGGATGAAAGAACTGATACCGGAACCGGAGACAGAAGAAGAGCTTATAGAACAGGCAGTGGAGGAGACTTCAGAAGATGTCCCAGAAGATGCAGTTGCTATAGAAGCAGGGGAAGCAGAACCGGAAGAAGTTCTTGAAGTAGAAGAGGCAGAACCGGAAGAGGAAGAAATCCTTGAAGCAGAAGAAGCAGAACCGGAAGAGGAAGAAATCCTTGAAGTAGAAGAAGCAGAACCGGAAGAGGAAGAAATTCTTGAAATAGATGCAGCTGAGTCAGAAGATCTGACAGATGAATCAGAAGATTTGTCTGAGGTGGAGGAACTGATCTCAGAAACTGAAGTTGTCAATGATGAAGATGATTCAGAAGGAGCAGCAGTAAGAGAGACTATGGACAATAAAAATAATGAAGAACCAATTTTATCACCAGAGATACAGAAACTGATTGATGAGATTGAAGGTGTTATTCCGGAAGAGGAAGAAGTAGATGCAACAGTAAGTTCAGAAGAAGTTCTTGAGGTAGAAGAAGAACCACATGAAAATATGGGAGAGCTTGCGGATGATCTCAGACTCGGTGAGGACGAGTACGAAGATTATGATGCGTATGACTGGGATGATGCAGAAGAGTTTGACGAAGACGATATTTTAGATGATTATGAAGAGTCTGATGACGATTTGTTGGATGATTATGAAGAGTCTGATGACGATCTGCCGGATGATTATGAAGACGCTGATGATGATCTGTTCGGTGAGGAAGAAGGATATGATGATCTGGATGCCTATGGTTATGAAGAAGACGATGAGGATGATGAAGTAATTAATCCAAGAGATCTTTTCACAGCAGAAGATAAGATTTCAGATGATGATCTTCTTGGTCTGAATTCTTATGAAGAAGTGCCAAATTTTGAAGATGAATTCAGCGTGAATCCAGCGCATAGTGAGGAACCGGATGACAGAGAGATTCCGGATGAAGATGACGGAATTGATATCATGTCTGCGACGACACCATTGAGCCGTAAAGAGACTGCAAAATTGATCGCAACAGGTAAGACATCACCATTGCCATTAGATGAGATTGCAGATGCAATGTCTGATACAGGATTTATCGTGCATGGTCGTTATGATCTTGAAACACAGAGCGGAATTGGTACAAGAGCAGGACTTACAGATGAACAGAAGAAACTCTTCTCTTATTTCGTACCTGTACGTGGTATGAGTGAGCAGCTGGTAGATGTACTTGAGCAGGATAAGAACTGTACAAACCGCAAAGGAACTTCCAGAACAGGAAACCTTCTGATCATTGGAAATAAAGGAAATGGAAAGACAGTCCTTGCTGTTGATGTTGTAAAGGCAATTCAGAAGCAGCGTGACATCCGTCAGGGCAAGGTTGCAATTGTGACAGGTGAGTCACTGAATAAGAAGAGAATCGGAGACATTTTCCGTAAATTGTACGGCGGTGCATTGATCATTGAAAAAGCCGGACAGATGAACGAAAAAACACTCGCCAAGCTGAACAAAGCAATGGAGCAGGATACAGGAGAACTTTTGGTAGTTCTTGAAGAGCAGAGAAAACCACTGGACAGACTTCTTTCTTCCAACAGAGAATTTAGAAGAAAATTTACTTCCAGACTTGAAGTGCCGATCTTTATTAATGATGAGCTTGTAACATTTGGACAGACTTATGCTCAGGAGAATGGTTACAGAATCGATGAGATGGGAATCCTTGCACTGTACAGTAAGATTGATTCTTTACAGAGAGAAGATCATGCAGTAACAGTAGCAGAAGTGAAAGAAGTGATGGATGATGCGATCGCTCATTCACAGAAAGCTTCCGCAAAGAAGCTTGTGAAGAGAGTATTTGGAAAGAATACAGATTCTTCCGACAGAATTCTGCTTTCAGAGAAAGATTTCAACATTTAATGACATATATTTGTTAAGAATTAATAGACAGTCAGTAAAACGACTGTCTATTTTTGTGCAATAATACATTTTCTCTTTCTTTTTTATACAGTATCAAGTATAATAAAACTATAGTGTTCAAGGGGAGAATGAAACTTTGTTACCAATTGAAAGATTCGGTAATGTGCCTTGATCTATAAGAAATTGTATGGTTTTTAAATCATTACAATCAGGAATATATTTGAGCAGTGAGGTGGCTTTATGGTTAAGAAAAACAGCACGAAGACGAAAGTGCAGCCTTATGAGATCGGAGAACTTGACCATTATCTTTTTGGGCAGGGAAATCATTATGAGATTTATAAAAAGATGGGTGCCCATGAGGTGACAAAGAACGGAAAAAGAGGAGTATATTTTGCGGTATGGGCTCCTCATGCAGTAAACGTTTCTGTAATCGGAGAGTTTAATGACTGGGATGAGACGAAAGATAAGATGAAGAGAGGAGAGCCTCTCGGAATATACACATGCTTCGTTCCGGAGGCGAAGAAAGGGGATTTGTATAAGTTCTGTATAGAGACACAGGCGGGGGAGAAGATCTATAAAGCAGATCCATTTGCTAATTATGCAGAGCTCCGACCGGGAACAGCATCCAGAATCACAGACATTTCTAATCTGAACTGGTCAGACAGTAAGTGGATGACAGCTCGTGAGAAGTGGGATAACAAAGAAGAACCAGTGTCTATTTACGAAGTGCATATGGGTTCCTGGATGAGACATCCCGGAAGAGAAGATGAGGGATTCTATACATATCGTGAGTTTGCAGAAGCAATTACAAAGTATGTAAAAGAGATGGGATATACTCATGTTGAGTTGATGGGAATCGCAGAGCATCCGTTTGACGGTTCCTGGGGATATCAGGTAACCGGATATTATGCACCAACTGCACGCTATGGAACACCGGAAGATTTTGCATATATGGTAAATTATCTTCATAAGAATAATATCGGTGTTATTCTTGACTGGGTACCGGCGCATTTCCCGAAAGATGCACATGGTCTGGCAGATTTTGACGGAACACCGACATTCGAATATCCAGATCCGAGAAAAGGTGAGCATCCTGATTGGGGAACGAAGGTTTTCAATTATGAAAAACCGGAAGTTTCCAACTTCCTTCTGGCGAATGCATTGTTCTGGGTTGAACATTATCATGTAGACGGACTTCGTGTAGATGCAGTGGCATCTATGCTGTATTTGGACTACGGAAGAGAAGATGGACAGTGGATTCCGAATAAATTTGGTGGAAATGAGAATCTTGAGGTGATTGCATTCTTTAAACATCTGAATTCTGTAGTTTGCGGAAGAAATAAAGGCGTTATGATGATCGCAGAAGAGTCCACAGCATGGCCGAAGGTGACAGGATCTCCTGAGGATGATGGACTTGGATTTACTTTGAAGTGGAATATGGGTTGGATGCATGACTTTACAGAATACATGAAACTGGATCCTTATTTCAGAAAGAATGCACATCACATGATGACATTTTCTATGGAATATGCATATTCAGAGAACTATATTCTTGTACTTTCTCATGATGAGGTTGTTCATCTGAAATGCTCCATGTTGAATAAGATGCCGGGAGAAGGATGGGATAAGTTCCGCAACTTGAAGGTGGCATATGCATTTATGATGGGACATCCTGGAAAGAAGCTTCTCTTTATGGGACAGGAGTTCGCACAGCTTCGTGAGTGGAGTGAAGAGAGAGAACTGGATTGGTTCCTTCTTGCAGAAGAACCGCATCAGCAGATTCAGAACTGGTATAAAGATTTGCTTCATCTTTATAAGAAGAATAAGGCATTGTATGAGTTGGATAATGATCCGAAGGGATTTGACTGGATCAATAAGGATGATATCTTCCGGAGTATTTTCAGTTTCACAAGACATTCAAAAGATGGTAAGAAAAATCTGCTCTTTGTATGCAATTTTACACCGGTAGACAGACCGGATTACCGTGTTGGTGTTCCGAGAAGAAAGCAGTTTAAGCTTGTTCTTAACAGTGATGAGACAAAATACGGCGGATCAGGAGAAGAACGCCCATTGGTTTACAAGCCAGAGAAACAGGAATGTGATGGTCAGAAATATTCCTTTGCATATCCTCTTCCGGGATATGGTGTGGCAGTATTTGAGTATTAAGTTGTATAGTATAATGTTTTCCACGAATAGATGGAACAGGAATTAGACATACATTAATTTGCCCCTGCATAGATTGTAAAAAAACAAACTATGCAGGGGCTTTTCTATGAGAGAATATATTGAGGAGCGTGCAGTAGAAATTGCAAATTATATTATAGAAAATAATGCGACAGTGAGACAGACAGCGAAACAGTTTCGGATTAGTAAGAGTACGGTGCATAAGGATGTTACAGAACGTCTGCTTCAGATCAATCCATCATTGGCTCATGAAACGCGTAAGGTTTTAGACACCAACAAATCAGAACGTCACATCCGGGGAGGGCTCGCTACCAGAGAAAAATATTTACACTTGCATGCTTCCAATTATTGAAGTTAATGTTACAATAAAAGAGGGTATTCAATCAGAAACACGGACATTGAGAGGAGAATGTTCAAATGCGGGTGGCAATCGTTGAAAGGGATGAAAAAGTATTAGAAGAACTGAAAAAAGGTTTAAAACGCGTAGATCCGAATTACGAGTTGGCGGGGATTGCAGGGAATGGACAGTCTGCATATGAGATGATAACAGTTATGCAGCCAAATCTTGTTATCATGGACATTGGGCTTCCGCGGATGAATGGGTTAAATCTTTTGAGAAAATTACGCACGGAAGGACGTGAGTTCCGTGTGATTATTATAACAAAAGATGAAGATTTTCAACAGGCAAAGCAGGCAATCGATCTGGGTGTGGACGGATATTTAGTACAGCCGTTCCGGCCGATGGAGCTTAAGAAGGCATTAAGCCGTATTCATGAAAAAATCAGGAATGAATATTGGATGCAGGCTTCTTTTACTGTTGAAAATGTTCTGTTAAGCTGTAGATATGGAGAAATTATATCGAATCAGAAGTTAAATGAAATGACTATCCGGAAATATGGTTTTACAGTGGATGATCCGGGATATTTATTTACGGTTTCAATGGCAGACGAATACGAGGAGCAGAAGGAAAATATACGTGGATTTCTCGAAGAAATCTGTAGACGTGAGTGTGGATTTTCGGCATCTGTTATATGTTCGGATCGATGGAAACAGGTGTATCTGATCATTTACCGGGTACGTGAAGCAAGGAACTGGAAAGAATATTTTCAAAAAAATGTGGTTACTGGGTTATGTAGGAATTTTCCGGGGACAATTATTTGTGTATGGATAGAGACAAAACAGCTGATAAAGCTGGCAGATGCAATGATTCAGGCAGGAAGTCTCATGGAATGGAATCTTCTTCAGCCGCGAGGAGTTTTAATCTGTCAGCAGACAGTTGAGAAATTTGAAGCTGTTCCGGTGCGTTATCCGGTAGAATTAGAACAACGAATGCGAGAAATGATTTTCGATGAAAACAAGAAAGGAATTGCCAGACAATTTCAACTTGTTTGTGAGGAAATGAAAAGAGAAAAATATTTTCCAAAAGAAATAAAATACAGTATCATTCGTTTTTGCATGGCAGCTGGATTGAATTATAGAAATTATGGCGGGGAGATTGACGAAACAAAAATCCTGAGTCTTATGCAGCAGATTATCTATGCCATCAGCTGGAAACAGATAGAGAAAGCGATTCAAGGCTTGGAACGGATGATATCATATGAGCATAAATTTGAGCAGTACAGTACGCTTATCCAAAAAGCAATGGAAATTATAAGAAAAGAATATGACAGTGGTATTACATTGGAAGAAGCAGCGAGCCAACTTTATGTATCGGAAGAATACCTGAGTTCTCAGTTTAAGAAGGAGACAGGATATAATTTTACAGAAACTGTGAGGAAATACAGGATAGAAAAAATAAAGGAGCTTCTCAGGACAACAAAATATAAGATGAATCAGATTGCGGGGCTTGTCGGTTACTCTGATCCCAAATATATGAGTAAGGTGTTTAAAGAGGAGGAAGGAATTTTACCGACGGAATACAGACGTAACTCCAATGGAATTTCATAATCAGGAGTAATTTTATATTGCTTATAGAAAAAAGTAGAGAATAAGAGGCATATTTAATTTAAAAAATACACTTTTATAAAAAATTTCGCCCTTTTAAATATAAAAAATGTGCTATGATATATGTGAAAAGTGAAAAGGATTTCATAGCCGTTAAGGCAGAAAGAGGTGAAAAGAATGAGCACAATGAACATTACTTTCAAACACCCGGATGAGATCATTGATTTCTTGAAAACAGTATGTAAATTTGACTTTAACATGGACATGAGAAGAGGACGGGCAGTAGTAGATGCGAAGTCATTACTTGGAATCATGAATCTGGGATTGAATAACGTGATTGAACTGCAGATGTATGCAGACGATTGCACAGAACTTGAAAGACAGCTAGAAAGATTTGCAGCATAAAATGGAACATAAAAATGGGATGTCGGACATTTGTTCGGCATCTTTTTTGATATATTATACCCATAATAGTGGATACATAGAATGCGCACTGCGGTGTACGATGTAGGTGTCGCAAGCGACCACCGCAGGCGTAAGAGGGTGCCGAGGCACATTCTTTGTTCTGGATAGATCAGAAGGGGAATAATTACCGTGTATAGTAATAGAAATTGTGGATAAGATTTTATTTTACATAAACAAATACTTGTAAATCAATGCTTCCTCTACTATAATGAAAAACAGAAAAAGATATATAAATAAAGTAAATAGTTTTGATTGGATTTTACAGGAGGAAAGATTTGAAGAAAGAATTAGTGATTGTCCTTGACTTTGGTGGACAGTATAACCAGCTGGTTGCCAGACGTGTCAGGGAATGTAATGTATATTGCGAGATTTATTCTTATAAGACAGATATTGAAAAGATCAAAGCAATGAATCCGAAAGGAATCATTCTCACAGGCGGACCGAACAGCTGTTATGAGCCGGATTCACCGACTTATTCAGAAGAACTGTTCAAGCTTGGTATTCCGGTTCTCGGACTGTGTTATGGTGCACAGCTGATGTCACATGTACTTGGTGGAAAAGTTGAGCGTGCTGATGTAAGAGAATACGGTAAGACAGAAGTTATTATTGATAAAAAAGACTCCAAAGTATTTGAGGGTGTTTCAGAGACAACAACATGTTGGATGAGCCATTTTGATTATATTTCAAAGATTGCTCCGGGATTTGAAATTACAGCACACACTGCTGACTGTCCGGTTGCAGCAGCTGAGAACGCAGCTGAGAAACTGTATGCAATCCAGTTCCATCCAGAAGTACTTCATACAGTAGAAGGAACAAAGATGATCAACAACTTTGTAAAAAATGTATGTGAATGTGCGGGCGACTGGAAGATGGATGCTTTTGTTGAGAATACAATTGCAGAGATCCGCGAGAAGGTTGGAAACGGAAGAGTATTGCTCGCATTGTCAGGTGGGGTTGACTCTTCAGTGGCAGCAGGACTTCTTTCCAAAGCCATTGGAAAACAGCTTACTTGTGTATTCGTAGATCACGGACTTCTTCGTAAAAATGAAGGAGATGAAGTTGAGGCAATCTTCGGACCAGAAGGACAGTTTGATCTGAACTTTATCCGCGTAAATGCGCAGGAAAGATATTATAACAAACTTGCAGGCGTTACAGAGCCAGAAGCAAAACGTAAGATTATCGGTGAAGAATTCATCCGTATCTTCGAAGAAGAAGCAAAGAAGATCGGTACTGTTGAATTCCTTGCACAGGGAACAATTTATCCGGATGTGGTAGAAAGTGGTCTTGGCGGAGAATCCGCTGTAATCAAATCTCACCACAATGTAGGAGGACTTCCGGATTTTGTAGATTTCAAAGAAATCATTGAGCCGCTTCGTGATCTTTTCAAAGATGAAGTTCGTAAAGCAGGACTTGAGCTTGGACTTCCTGAAAGACTCGTATTCCGTCAGCCATTCCCAGGACCGGGACTTGGAGTACGTATCATCGGCGAAGTAACAGCTGAGAAAGTTCGTATCGTTCAGGATGCAGATGCTATTTATCGTGAAGAGATTGAAAATGCCGGACTTGATAAGACAATTGGTCAGTATTTTGCAGCACTTACGAATATGAGAAGCGTTGGTGTTATGGGTGATGAGAGAACTTATGATTATGCTGTAGCTCTTAGAGCCGTTAATACGGTTGATTTCATGACTGCAGAGGCGGCGGAGATTCCGTATGAAGTTCTGAATAAAGTGATGAGCAGAGTTATAAATGAAGTTCGTGGGGTGAATAGAATATTCTATGATCTGACGAGTAAGCCACCGGGAACGATTGAGTTTGAGTAGCGGACTAAATTGCGAAAAAGCCCATAAATAAAGGCTTTGCGGGCTGTCTGGATGTTCCAGTGGAGTGCAAATGGAGTTAAAAAATATTTTTTTTCTTTGTTTTCTTTCCGGAGTTATCTGAGATTTTCGCAAAAAGTAACTATGCTCAGAAAATATAATTAGTGTGAATATGAAGAACAGTTTGTTTTGATGGAAATATTTTCCGTCAGGGCAGACTGTTTTTTTATACCCTTTTTCAATGATATTAACTCCATGGTTCAGCGATAACACATATGGAAACTGTAAAATTAAAATAATTTGCTAAATTTCGGAAAATGATGTCCGATTTTGCATTTGCCAGTACAGAGTATATGAAGAGATAAATATTCAAAACACAGGAGGTACTGATT
>OGRJ01003229.1_pt1 | contig 10669 bp, 9 predicted proteins | sample 1553411 | NCBI WGS metagenome assembly OGRJ01 (sample SAMEA2580084, study PRJEB22360) | human gut metagenome | biome: human gut; feature: human-associated habitat; material: faeces | place: Denmark | collected 2008/2010
CGCCGCGGGGCGGTCTGGGGCCACGGGGGCCGCCGGGGCCCCAATCATCATACGGAGGTCTGCGCCGCCGTCTGCTGCCCAGACCGTAGCCCAGCCCGAAACCGAAGAAGGGGCCAAACCCGCCGCCGCCAAAGCCGCGCCGGATGCCGCCGAAGATGGAGGTCAGGGCAAACACCACGATCACCACTGCCAGAAGGGTGAGGAAGGGCGATTGATAGGATGCTGCCGGGGCCTCATAGTAATCATTTCCGTTGTTATAACCATCCGTATTGCCGTTACTGACCATGCCGGTGGTCCCGCTCAGGGTCACACCGTAGAGATCAGCAATGGTGCTGGCCACATTGTTGGCACAGGTGGTCACAGCCGCGTCATAATCGCCCGCCGCGAAGGAATCCTCCATGGTCTGGGCAATGGCGCTGGCCTGCTTTTCCAGCGTGGTATTGCGGAAGCCGTCACCGGTGGCAAGGTAATAGTCGCCATCGGCGTACTGCTGGGACTGCATGACCAGCAGGATCAGCACACCGTTGTTTTTGCTGGAGCTGCCCAGCCCCCAGGTGTTGGCGGCCTGCACGGCGTAATCCTCCGTGGATAAACTTCCCGTATAATCCACTGTCAATACGCCGATCTGTGCACCCTCGCACTGCTGAGTGAGCTGTGCATTCAGGTTCTCAATGGCCGTTTTGGTGCTGCTGCTCAGGATGTTGGCATCATCCACTACGCACTGACTGCTGGGCAGATCAGGCAGCTGAGCCTTGGTGGCCGCAAAGGCGGCGGGCACCAGAGCCGTCAGGCTGACGGTCAGCACCACGAACAGGGCACAGATGCGGGCGGCAAATCGTTTCATCGTTTTCATGCGAAGGGTTCCACCTCCTGTACGCCGAACAGCCTGCCCAGCATACTGGCCGGGAAGCCGCCGACATCGTTCTGATACTCATACACTGCATCATTGTACTGCAGATTACCAATGACGGTGTCTGCGCTGTTGAACTGGCCGTACTGGCCCTGCACTGCCCCCATCTTCATGGGGTCAGCGGCCTGCTCCTGCATTTTTGCATAGAGCTGGTCGATCACAGTGCCCAGAGCCTCATTGGCCTGATAGAGGGCGTGCATGGCACTGCCCTGATAATAGGGCAGCGCGGTCAGGGACTGCTTTTTGCTGCCGTTCTGCACTGCTTCCAGGCAGGCAGAGAAATCATCCAGCGCTGCCTGTGCGGCCTGCACCTCGGCACTGTCGGCCCCCAGCGTGTTTGCGCCGGTGGTGATGATATTTGCCGCCGTGTTGGCACGGGTGGTCAGCTCTTCGCTCAGGGCATAACCGTTGTCGGCCGAAACGCCGGTGGTGAACCACTGGCGGGCCTCGTTATACTTCCCCCTGACCTTGGCACCGCCAAAGCCTACGAACGCCGCCAGCATCACCACCACGCTCAACACAAGGGCTGTGCCCTGCTTTGCCAGTGCGGCGGGCAGCGCCTTTTCCAGCCCGGCCAGCTTCTGCTGCAAGGGGGTCAGGCGCACTGCCTCGGTGTCCGGGCGCTTTGCCTCGCGGTAGCTGCCGCTGTCAAAGCCGCCGGGCGTTTGATTCTGTTCTCTGGAAAAATCAGCGTTTGCCATTTCAGCTCCGGATCTCCATCATCTTTTGTTTCAGCTCGTCCTCGATGCGGGTCAGCTCCTGCTCGGCAGCCACACGCTTTGCGCGGCCCTCGGTCTGGATCTTGTTCAGCTCGTCCAGGGTCTCGATCAGGCTCTTGTTGGTCTGCTGCAGGGTCTCGATATCCACCACGCCGCGCTGGCTCTCCTTGGCGGTCTCGATGGTGCCCATCTTGAGGGCATCGGCATTCTTCTTGAGCAGGTCGTTGGTCATGTCGGTCACGGCACGCTCGGCCTGCATGGCCTTCTGGGTGTGGGCCAGACCCAGCGCCAGCACCATCTGGTTCTTCCACAGCGGGATGGTGTTGACGATGGTAGACTGGATCTTCTCAGCCATCATGGTGTTGTTGTTCTGCAGCAGGCGGATCTGGGGGCCCATCTGCAGGCTGATGTTCCGGGTCAGCTCCAGATCGTACAACTTTTTCTCAAAGCGCTCGCACTGGTCCGCCAGATCACGGGCGGCCTGAGCATCCTCGGGCAGGCCGGACTGCTTGGCCTTGTCCATGGCCTGCTGCAGCTCGTTTGCACGAACCTCTGCCAGCTTTTTTTTGCCGGCCAGGATATACATGCTCAGCTCCTTGAAGTAGGCCATGTTCAGCTCATACATCTTATCCAGCATGGCGATGTCTTTCAGCAGCTGGACCTGATGGCCCTCCAGCATGGACTGGATGTTCTCCACGTTGGTCTCGGCCTTGTTGTACTTGGTCTTCAGGTTGTCCAGCTCATTGCCCTTCTTTTTGAAGAAGCCCAGAATGCCCTTCTGCTGCTCCTCATTGGCATCAAAGCTCTTCAGCTCCCCGATGAGGTTGGTGATCATATCGCCCACCTCGCCCAGATCCTTGGTAGACACCTTGGCCAGAGCAGCCTCGGAGAAATCGCCGATCTTCTTCTGGCAGGCGGAGCCATACTGCAGCACCTGCTGGCTGTTGGTGATATCGATCTTTTCCGCAAAGGAATCCACCATTGCCTGCTCCTCAGGGGTCAGCTGCACCTCCGGCTGCTGGGCCGCAGGGGCGGGCTCGGGCTTTTTCTCCTCCGCGGCCTCCGGGGTGGGGTCCAGCGTCAGAGTGGGCACTGCAGGAGCATCGAGGTCGAAGTTCAGAGTGTTGTTGTCAGCCATTGTTGATTCCATCCTTTCCAATTACGACAGCGCCTGCCGCCTATCGGCGTGCGCTATTTCTAACCGGTTTGCCAAGGGCTCCCCCTTCGGGGGAGCTGGCAAAGCCGTCAGGCTTTGACTGAGAGGGTTGTTACAATCCCTGCCCTTTCAGCATATTCTGCAAAACGGTCAGGTCTGCCGAGAGGTCCATGCTCTCGGCAGCATACAGGGCATCCAGCTGATTTTCAAATGCCGTGGCAATGGAGGCTGCGTTGCGCTCCACCTCCGCGCGGATGGAGGCGGCATTCTCGCCCCGCACCTCCTGCTTTGCCAGCTTGGCGTACTGCTGCAGCACGTTCACGGCATCGGGCAGATAGTAATTGGCGAACCGCCGCACCTGCTTTGCCTTGGCGGGGGTGGCTTCCACCGTTTCCACAATGGAGCGGCCCGCCTTTTCCATCCGGGTCATGGCGGCGGAGAGCTGCGGGTCCGGCAGGGCTTCGTTCAGGGCATGGAGGGTGTCCAGCTGCTGCTGCATCTCGGTCAGCATGGCATCCACATCGTCCACACCGGTATGGAAGGGCACTTCCGTCTCCACCACCCGGGGCGGGCAGATCTTTTTGGCCCCGACAAAGGCCAGCACAGCCGCGCCCAGCGCCGCCAGCAGTGCCCACAGCCGATAGACCGGAAGCACAGCGCACAGCACCACAAATGCCAGCGCCGCCGCGTAGTACGGCAGGACACTGGGCTTCCGGGTGCGAATGATCTTGCTCATGGGTTCCTCCTTTTCCGGGAGCTGCGCCCCCTGTATCTTCCATAATAAATCCTTTTCCAGCGGGGCGCAAGTGTTTCACGAATTATTTACAGGTTTGAAATCGAAATGTCAAACCTCTCAGGCGCTTGCGCGCCAGCTCCCCTCATAGGGGAGCCCCTGGCAGATCGGGTAAGTCCGCACGGCATTCAAGGCAGAATCCAGTTCGACAATTCTTTCTTCCAGATCTCCCGTAATTTTTCCGGCCTGCAGGCGGCATTGGCGGGGCTGGTGCTGGGCAGCCTGACCGCTGGGATGCCGCTGACCGGCTCGAGATACTTTGTATAGATCTTATATGCCGTAGCCCCGTTGCAAAAAACAGCCTCAATGGGCGCTTTTGACAGCAGACCGGCAATATCATTGGGCACCACGTCCCGGATGGACGCATCCGACGCGCCGGTGATGGTACAGCTTTCCAGCGTATCCCACAGGGCCAGCCCGTGGCGCAGGATGATCTGCTTTTTTGCTTCGATGTCCTCCCGGGCGGGCACAGGCTCCCCGGTCAGGGCCGCCAGCATGGGCCAGAAGCGGTTTTGCGGGTGGCCGTAGTAGAAGGACATTTCCCGGCTCTTGGGGCTGGGCCAGGTGCCCAGGATCAGCGCCCGGCTGTGCTCGTTGTAGACCGGTGCAAAGCTCACTGCTTTTCCTCCGCAGCTTCCATCTGGCCCCAGGGGGAGCCAAGTTCATGGCCCGAGGGCTCCGCACGGGGGCCGTTGAACCACAGCTCCTCAATGAGGGCGGCAAGGCCGTCCTCCCGCACATCCCCGATGATGCGGTCTGCGGCTTCCTTGGCATCGTCCGAGCCGTTGGCCATGCAGCAGCCCAGTCCCGCCGCCTTCAGCATTCCCACATCATTGGCGGAATCGCCCGCCGAAACAGCATCGGCCAGCGTCAGGCCCATGGTTTCACACAGGTCAGCCAGACCCACCCCCTTATCAATGCCCTCCCGGACGATATCATAGCAGTGCCAGCTGCCCTCACGCACAGCACCCACCATCATAAAACGGAGGTTCAGGTGGCCGTACTTCCGGTTGAACGCCTCCAGCGCCTCATCGGGCAGGCAGGCAAAGGCGGCATGGGGCATATCGATGAGATGGCGGTCCTGATCCTCGCCGTCCTTGCAGGTCAGGCCGCTGCCGCTCAGCTGGGCGTAGAAATCCCGGAGGCTCTCGTATTCGCAGTAGGCATAGTAGCCATCCCGGAAATTGAACTGCAGAGGGTAGTTGTAATCCTCGCAGAAATCCACCAGGGCGTACATTTCCTCATTGGTCATCGGGTGCTCGGCGATGATCGCGCCGTCCCTGTCCACCACGCAGGCTCCGTTGTTGGTGATGGCGTAGTCGAACCGGATGCCGCCCAGCTGCTGCTTGTTGATCACGCAGTAGCCGCGGCCGGTGCTCAGCACAAATTTGCCGCCTGCGGCCTGCATCTTTTTCACGGCCTTGACCACCGCCGGGCGAGGGCAGGGCTCACCAAAGGGAACAAGGGTATTGTCGAAATCGCTTGCCAGAAGTTTATATTGCATAGTTGCTCCTATTTCAGCATCCTCACCCTCTCAGGCCGCTTCGCGTCCAGCTCTCCCAAAGGGAGAGCTTTTGACATAATCGGAAACTTCCCAAAGACTGTCAAGACCTCCCACTTTGGGGGAGGTGGCATCGCGCAAGCGATGACGGAGAGGGTGAACCATTTTATCGTTTTGATACTGTCTAGTATAACACAAAACGCCGCTCCGGGATATCCCGAAACGGCGTTTTGACTGAATATTTTACTTTAACCGAAAATGGCTACCATGATCTGGATCCCAACACCCACAGCCGCACCGGCAGCCCAGGTCAGGCCGGTGATAAAGAGGTTCTGCTTCCAGGAGGGGTTTGCCCGCCAGAGAACGGCCAGGCCCACGCCCGCGCCGGTGCACAGACCTGCCACCAGACTGGAAAAGCGGAGGGCTCCCTCCACATAGAGCTGGGTCAGCAGGACGCTGGCGGCACAGTTGGGGATCAGCCCCACCAGTGCGGCCACCACCGGCTGGAAGAAGCCCATCCGGCCCAGAGCGTCGGCAAAGACATCCTCGCCCACGCCCTCCACAATGAGGCCGAACACCAGACTGAACACAAAGATGAACACGAAAATCTCCAGCGTGTGGCGAAGGGCGGCTTTCCAGATGGGGGCGGGCTTGCCCTCCTCATCGCTGTGCTCCTCGTGGCAGTCGATCTCATCGGCGCTGCCGGTATAGCCGCCCCGCAGGCTCCTGGGCAGAACGCCCCGCAGGACAAAATCCAGCACCAGGCCCACCGCAATGGCGTAGAGCACCTTGATGACCATGAGCAGCACCAGCTTATCCCAGTAGGCAGGCATGGAGACCAGCAGCGGAACCGCTTCATCGCTGGTGGCGAGGAACACGGCCATCAGCGTGCCCAGGCTGATGACCCGGGACGCATAGAAATTGGACGCAATGGCAGAGAAACCGCACTGGGGCACACAGCCCAGCAGCGCCGCCGGAACAGAGCCCCAGCGTCCGCCGCCCGCCAGAATGGCTTCGATGCGCTCGCCGTGGCGGTTCTCCACATATTCAATGAACAGATAGGCCAAAAACAGGAAGGGCAGCATCTTGGCGGTGTCCACCAGAGATTCGCCCAGAACATCCAGAAACAATTCCATTTGATACTCCAAAAACAACTGTAATGTGCTTTATTGCAGTAAATTGCAATCAATTTGCATTTTCGTGCAAGGGAGATTATACACGCTTCGGATGCAAATTGCAAGAGGAATTTGCAAAAAGTTTGCATTTTTGTTTTTGGGAGAACGAAAATGCCCTCTCCGTCAAGGCCGCAGGCCTTGCCAGCTCCCCCTTCGGGAGAGGTGGCAGCGCGCTCACGCTGACAGAGAGGGCGATTCATTTCAGATCAGATCTCGGCCAGGATCGCATCGCCCATGGCGGTGCAGCCCAGGCAGGTGCAGCCTTCGCTCATGTTGTCTGCCGTGCGCAGGCCCTTGTCCAGCACCTTGTTCACGGCGTTCTCAATGGCATCGGCTTCCTCAGTCATGCCAAAGGAGTAGCGCAGCATCATGGCGGCAGAGAGGATGCAGGCGGTGGGGTTGACGATATCCCTGCCCGCAATGTCGGGGGCCGAGCCGTGGATAGGCTCGTACAGGCCCCGGGTGCCATCACCCAGAGAGGAGGACGGGATCATGCCGATGGAGCCGGTGATCATGGAAGCCTCGTCCGACAGGATATCGCCGAACATATTCTCGGTGACGATGACATCGAACTGCGCGGGGTTCTTTACGATCTGCATGGCACAGTTGTCCACGAACATCTCGCTGTACTCCACGTCCGGGTACTCGGCCTGCAGGCGGTGCATCACACTGCGCCACAGGCGGCTGGTATCCAGCACGTTGGCCTTATCCACACAGCAGAGCTTTTTGCGGCGTTTCTGGGCGGTCTCGAAGCCGATGCGGCCAATGCGCTCGATCTCGTGCTCAGAGTAGGGCATGGAGTCGATGGCCTGCTTTTCGCCGTTCTCGAGGGTGTGGGTCTCGTGCTTGCCGAAGTACACGCCGCCGATCAGCTCCCGCACGATGATGAAGTCAATGCCCTGTGCCACGATCTCAGGCTTCAGGGGGCTGGCCGGGGCCAGCTGGGGCCAGATCTTTGCGGGGCGGTTGTTGGAGTACAGGCCCATGCCCGCGCGCAGGCGCAGCAGGCCCTTTTCCGGGCGCTGCTCACCGGGCAGGCCCTCCCACTTGGGGCCGCCCACGGCACCCAGCAGGACGCTGTCCGCAGCAAGGCACTTGTCCAGCTCGTGCTGGGGCAGCGGGTCGCCGTACTTGTCAATGGCTTCGCCGCCCATGGCGGCATCGGTATAGTGGAAGGTGTGGCCGTACTTTTCAGCCACCTTATCAAGCACCCGGATGGTCTGTTTCACGATCTCGGGGCTGGAGCAGTCGCCCCAGATGACAGCAATGTTTTTTTCCATAGTTCTAAATTCTCCTCAACAGCTTCTTACCCAAACCCCTCAGTCGCTTGCGCGACAGCTCCCCTAGTATGGGGAGCCCTTGGCATAAAGGGGAACTCGCAGAGCTTTCCGCAACGCCAGAGCCGCCCCTACTAGGGGCGGTGGCAATGCGGAGCATTGACGGTGGGGTTTCTCCCCTTACTGCGGGCAACGGGTCCCGGGCAGGGGCAGCTGGGCTGCCCGCACCTCCTGCGGGGGCTTCTGCATGTGCTGGTGCATCCCGCCGCGCTCCAGGGCGGTCACGCCGGTGCGGCACTGCTCAAGGATCTTGTAATCTGTCAGGATCTTGAGGAACGCGTCCACCTTTTCGGGACGGCCGGTCAGCTCCAGCACCATGCTGTCGGGCGAAAGATCAATGATCTTTGCCTTGTAGATGCTGGCGATCTCCCGCAGCTCACTGCGGTTGTGGACATCGGCAGCCAACTTGAGCAGCAGCAGCTCCCGCTCCAGCGAGTTCTCGTGGTCCAGCACGAACACCTGCCGGGTCACTTCCAGCCGCTCGGTCTGGAGGATGAGCTGGCTCAGCGCCTTTTCATCGCTGGTGATGGTCACGGTGATGCGGCTGACCGCCGGGTCGTTGGTGGCGGACACCGTCAGGCTGTCGATGTTGAAGCCGCGGCGGCAGAACAGGTTGGACACCCGGGCCAGAACACCGCTCTGGTTGTCCACCAGCAGACTGATGACTCTGCGTTTGGATTCCATGGGTCAGTCCTCCTTATTCCATGATGATATCATTGATGTCGCCGCCGCCGGGGATCATGGGCAGGACCTTTTCGTCCTTGTCGATGATGCACTCGATCCAGGTGGGGCCCTTCTGCTTGAGGGCATCGGCAAATGCGGCCTGGAATTCGGGGAGGTTGGTGCAGCGGTAGCCCTTCAGGCCAAAGCCTTCGGCCAGCTTGACAAAGTCAGTGCGGCGGTGGGGGTCGGTCTGGGAGTAGCGCTTTTCGTAGAAAGTGGTCTGCCACTGGCGCACCATACCCAGCACGGAGTTATTGAAGATGACCGTGATGATGGGCAGCTCATAGCTGACAGCGGTGCAGGCCTCGTTGAGGTTCATGTGGAAGGAACCGTCGCCCGTGAACATGACCACCCGCTGCTCCCGGCCCAGCGCCATCTGCGCGCCGATGGCCGCGCCATAGCCAAAGCCCATGGTGCCCAGGCCGCCGCTGGTGATAAAGCCGCGGCTCTTGGTGTGGCGGATGTACTGGGCCGCCCACATCTGGTGCTGGCCCACGTCGGTGACATACACGGCCTCAGGGCCGCACTGGCTGCACACCTCGCCGATGACCTGATGGGGCATCAGGCGGGTGGGGTCGGACACAGGGTGGTAATCCTGTGCCTGCCACTCGTGGATCATCTTCATCCAGTCGGGGTGCTTCTTCTCCTCAATGAGGGGGAGCATCCCGCTCAGGACATAGCAGACATCACCGGCAATGGCAAGATCCACATCCACATTCTTGCCCAGCTCACTGGGGTCGATATCGATCTGGATGATGGTGGCATTCTTGGCAAAGGTCTTGGGGTTCAGGGCCACGCGGTCAGAAAAGCGGGTGCCCAGTGCGATCAGCACGTCACAGTCCGCGACCGCCCGGTTGGAGGTGTAGCAGCCGTGCATTCCGACCATGCCGATGTTCATCGGGTCACCGTAGGGCACAACGCCTGCGGCCATCAGAGTATAGGTGGCGGGGATCTCCGCCTTGTGGATCAGGTCACGCAGGGGCTGGCAGGAAGCCGCGCTCCGCACGCCGCCGCCAAAATAGACCAGCGGGCGCTTGGCCGCGTTGATGATATCGGCGGCCCACTTGACCTGCTGTTCATCGTAGGTGGTCACGGTGCGGATCTGCTCCGGCTGCTTGGGGGTGAACTCACAGACAGCAGCGGTGACATCCTTGGGGATATCCACCAGCACCGGGCCCTTGCGGCCGCTCTGCGCAATGCGGAACGCCGCACGCATGGTGTCTGCCAGCTCTTCTACCTTGCGCACCGTGAAGTTGTGCTTGGTAATGGGCATCGTGATGCCCTCGATGTACGCCTCCTGAAAGCTGTCCTTGCCCAGACCGGGGGTCGGCACATTTCCGGTAAAGGCGACCATGGGCACGGAGTCCATGTAGGCAGTGGCAATGCCGGTGACCAGATTGGTGGCACCCGGGCCGCTGGTGGCCAGCACCACGCCGGTGCGGCCCGTTGCGCGGGCATAGCCATCGGCCGCATGAGAAGCGCCCTGCTCGTGGGCGGTCAGCACATGGTGGATGCGGTCAGAATTCTTATACAGCTCGTCGTACAGGTTCAGCACAGCACCGCCGGGGTAGCCGAAGATGGTGTCCACGCCCTGTTCGCAGAGGACTTCAACAAAAATTTGCGAACCATTTAACTGCATGGTAAGTTGCTCCTGTTCCTTTTCCTCTTACACTCTCAACAAAATTTCCCTCAGACACGTTACTTTTCGCATCTTGCATTCCAATTTGAACGTTGGGTCAATTATACTATAAATCGGGCCTTTGTCAATCGACGATTTGTAAAGTGAATCAGCCGAAAGATGAAGATAATTGAACACACCCTTGCTAAGCGCCTTTTCCAAGAGTATAATCAATTCTACACTGTTATAAAAATAAACAGCCTTCTGACCGGCCTGCCAATGGCTCCCCCTTTGGGGGAGCTGGCGCGGCGCGCCTGAGAGGGCAAGGCCGTTAAAAAGAGAGGATTTTCCTATGCAACTTCGTGAATGGAACGCCCGGCTCCACGGGCTTGTTGTTTTCCGTGCCCTGCTGGGCGACCCCGTTGTGGCAAAGCTGGCGGCGCTGACCGACCGGCTGGAAGCGGCTGACGACAGCATCGCCCCCCTGTGCGATGCTGTGGCCGCCTTTGAAGCCGCCCTGTTTGCCCACACCACCAATCTGGGCGATTATCTTTCCAACGCCGTGCTGGAGACCGAGACCGTCTGTGTGCGGCAGGCCGCTGCGGGCCAGCTCTCCCCTGTGATGGAGGCCGCCCTGAACAGTGAGCTGAACTTTTTGCAGAAGCTCTGCGGCCTGACGCTGGACGCGCTGCTGGAAGCCGCCGACCCGCAGAGCCCGGGGCGGGCGGAGCAGGACA
>OGRJ01003230.1_pt1 | contig 10667 bp, 9 predicted proteins | sample 1553411 | NCBI WGS metagenome assembly OGRJ01 (sample SAMEA2580084, study PRJEB22360) | human gut metagenome | biome: human gut; feature: human-associated habitat; material: faeces | place: Denmark | collected 2008/2010
AGATGGTCGGCATGCGGGGATCGTCCCAGCCCATCACGGCGCCCTCCTGCACGAGCTTCAACAGCTTGCGCTTCGACATCATCGTATAGGTGAGGTTCAGGCGTGCGAACTCGTACTGGTGCGAGGGGAAAATGTCGAGCGCCTGGATGAACCAGTCGTACAGCGGACGGTGCACGTCGAATTCCAGGGTGCAGATCGAGTGGGTGATCCGCTCGATCGAGTCGCTCTGGCCGTGGGCGTAGTCGTACATCGGGTAGATGCACCACTTGTTGCCCGTGCGGTGATGCTCGGCGTGGATGATGCGGTACATGATCGGGTCGCGGAACAGCATGTTCGGATGGGCCATGTCGATCTTGGCGCGCAGCACCTTGGCTCCGTCGGGGAACTCGCCGTTCTTCATTCTCGTGAACATATCGAGGTTTTCCTCCACCGAACGGTCGCGCCACGGCGAGGGCGTTCCCGGCACGGACACCGTGCCGCGGTTTTCGCGGATCTCGTCCTGCGTCTGGTCGTCGACGTAGGCCAGCCCCTTCTTGATCAGTACGACGGCCCATTCGTAGAGCTGGTCGAAATAGTCCGACGCGTAACGCTCCAGCTCCCACTGGAAGCCGAGCCACTGGATGTCGCGCTTGATCGAGTCGACGTACTCCACGTCCTCCTTGACGGGGTTCGTGTCGTCGAAGCGCAGGTTGCACTTGCCGCCGTATTTCTTCGCCAGTCCGAAGTTGATGCAGATGCTCTTGGCGTGGCCGATATGCAGGTAACCGTTCGGTTCGGGCGGGAAACGGGTCTGTACGCGCGTTTCGCCCTTGGCGATCGACTCTTCGATGATCTCTTCGAGGAAGTTCAGCGACTTCTCCCGTGTTTCGTTTGTTTCGCTTGCCATATGTTTCGCTTGTTGTATTTTTATTTTTTAGCCTTGGGGCCGATGTTGAACAGCTTCTGGATGTCTACCGAGAGCTTGACCATCTGTTGCGTGCCCATGCCTGAGCCGTCGTAATGGAAGACCATGCCCGCCTCGACGCCCATCGTTCCCTTGAAGAACCGGCGGTCGTAACCGATCCACGTGCGGTTGTAGATATGGTCGGTGGTCGAGTAGAACTGTTCGCCGGCATAGAGCGGTTCGCCGACATAGGCGTACCGGAACGGCTGGAGGTTTTCACCCAGATAGAGGTTGTTTTCGAGTTTCACGCCCCATTTGGTCATGACGAAGTCGATCTGGGCGCCCTTCTGCTTTTTCCATCCCGACTCGATGCTGCGCGCCCGCTGGGGTGCGAACAGAAAGCCCGCCTTGATGTCGAAGTCGAAGTAGGCGTTGAACTCCCAGCCCGCATAGGGATTGACCAGCAGGTTGTCCGTCACGTTCTCGTTGCCGATCTTTCCGGCGAAATGGAACATCGAGAAGGCGTAGCCGAAGTAGAACCCCTTGTCGAGCGTGTAGCGGCCCGCCGAGATGATGCGGAACATTTCGCGCGACTCCTCGGAGTACATGCCCTCCCAGTCGATGGCCATTTCCACATAGGTGTTCCTGCGTTCCGTGGATTTGTAGTGTCCCAGAAAACCCGAAAGGCGGTTGTGGTAGAACGCCGTCGAATCCCCGAAGAACGCCAGCGAGTAGTCGCCCAGCAGCTCTTTGCGGTCGAAGATTCCGGCGTTGGCCTGCACGTTCCTGCTGTTGAACTGGTAGTAGGCCAAGGGGCGCGCCTTGCTCAGGAATTTGGTGTCGTCGCCGAAGTTCTGCAAGAGGTCCACGCCGACGATCAGCCGGTTTTTGTCCATCCATTCCACGCCGATCCGGGGTGTGAGCCGGGCGCTGAAGAGCGTCTGCGATTCGTTGAAATCGTTGTTGGCGTACTCCCGGTTGTCGAAGCGGGTCGTGAAGTCGGCGCCGACGATCAGCTTCTGCGCTTGGAGACCCCCCCCCGTAATGAAGAGGGCGAGCGCGAATGTCAAGACTTTTTTCAGAGACATAGTGTTGTGTTGATTAGGACCCCAAAAATAGGTAAAATATTTTTTATTTGACTACTTTTGACCCCAAAAGTTCCAATCAAATCTAACTATCTGACAGACAGCATAAGGTAAAAGTCGAGGTAATGATTTGTCAACTTTAAAGGCAGTGTCCTTTGTATTCCATTTTGACTTGTCAAAGACTCTATGGCAAAGATATGAAATAGCCGATAAAAAAGCAAATGAAAAGAATTGTCTCATTTGCTTTTCTCTAATTGGGCATTCCAGCTATCGCTGGCTATAGGCAATCAGATTGTTGCGCAGGAAATCCAGAAAACGGGTCAGGCGCAGCTTACGGTTGACGACGGCATGGCGACACTGTTCCGGATTATTGATCCGGACATTGAAAGTTCTGGAAAGCACATCGACGAGTGTCGCCAGATCGATCCGCGTGCCGTCGATGCGGCGTATGGCTCCAGAGAGATGCAGTGCCGTTTTCAGTTCCATGATATCCGTAGGCGTGAATTGTTCGGAGAGGAACAGCGGCGATTTAGGGACTTCGACCGATACCGGGGCGGCGATGGACGGATAACGAAGCCGGGTAAAGACTAAACGGATCTCGAAATTCGTCAGCAGAAGCTCCGATTTGAGCAGCGACGCTTGCGGAGATTCCTTCTCAAACAATCCGCGCTTGCAACCGCATCAGGCGGGATTGGAGGCGGGCAAGTTCGTGCAGCAGGTCAAGGGGCGATTTACAGGATTGAGCCGTAAGACCGTGCAGCAGGTCGATGAACTTTTCATAAGCCGCATGAAAGGCTGTGCACTCCGCATCCGACAATCGACGGTTAAGCAGTGTGTCAAGCATGACGATAAATTGATTTTTGTCCAAGTTCTTCCGAGAGCGGGATTAAACAGCCGTAACGATTCGATTTATCGGATCGTTACAGTTTTTATATAAATAACAGGTGACGAGAAGGCAACGGTTTTTTGTCAGTATCTTGCACTAATTTTCTTTACTTCAAATAACCATTGCAAAAGTACAAAAAATTGGAATAATTAGAAACACTTGATATATCATAATTTAGTACGATATTATCATTTCAATCTATCCAGCCCTCTTTCTCATCGTCTTTGGTCACCGGCGTCCGGCGGATAACCCACCACAGGAAATTATAAAACAGAGCGAGGAATACCGCCCAAAGAAGTAGCCATTTCATAATAAACATATCATTACACCCAAAACAGTGTCCACGACCTAATGCGCTATGGACTTAGGCTTTAACAGATGGCTGTATACCTGCCTGAAAAACGTATGTATCAAACCTTCCCGGTAAACGATCCGGTGTTTCCAACGATTCGCCAACCAACGACGGAATTTAAACCGCATTATCCGGATAAAACCTTTTTCAGGAAATTTCTCGCTGAACTCAGGATGCAAAATATCATTTAAAACCCGTTCTTCGAGTTTTAAATCACGTTCGAACGAAGGAAATAGTTTCGCATCTACCCCTATGTTATTTATTGAAATAGCATTTATACAATTCAGAAATCGATGCATGTTCATCCGGCGGGCCGTCGCATAAAGCTCCGTCCAATCAATCTTATCACAGTAACGGAGGATGAACATGCCCCAATCGGCTATATGCCTCATCCCAATCTCCGCTGCAGCGAAATGTGCTGCGGCATGCCGTAACAGAAATAATGCATTGAAAGAGGGTGACGGAAGATGAATTTCCGTATCTTTCAGACAGATCGTTTCACCATGGATTTCGGCATAGGTCCTCAGCAACTGCTCGATCTCACGATTCGATGCATGGGCATGAACATTCAGAAAGTCGTAATGATTTTCGACCATAATTCCGTCGATGAGAAAAACTGTATGATGGTGTTTGTCTTCATCGATCCGAATTCCCCATTCACGACATAACAACTCGTCCGCTTCACGCTGTCGACCAAAAAGCCAGATATCGATATCGCCACATTCCCGATGTTCGGGGCACGGATAGCAAAAGCTCAGTCCATACCCTTTCAAGAGCATCAGCGAAATGGAATGGGAAGCATAGAATTTTGACAATCCAGCCAATACTTTTTCCTGTTTTCGATAACGATCTTCAATTTGTTCGACATTATAGGCCCATTGCACACGCAAAGACAATGGTAAATATTCCATTGCATGCAATTGCCGCAAAGCATCCCAGATCAATGCCCCCGTCCCCTGCCGGACAGCCAAACGATAAATTTCACCCCATTGGAGTTTAGCCAATTCCGGTAAAATTTCTCTCGGGCTTTCAGTTCCCAATCCTATCCTTAGTAAGGAAAAATATATTTTCTCGTCACGGGTCATTTATCTTCCCTTATACATACTCCGGTAGTATTTTTCATACTCGCCTGAGGTAATGTCGTCCATCCACGATTGGTTTTGGAGGTACCAGTGGACAGTTTTCTCGATTCCTTCCTCGAACTGCAGGCTGGGCTGCCAGCCCAGTTCCCGCTTGAGTTTGCGCGAGTCGATGGCGTATCTCAGGTCGTGGCCTGCGCGGTCGGTGACATACGTGATGAGCTTCTCCGACGACCCCTCGGGGTTGCCCAGCAGCCTGTCCACCGTCCGTACGATCACCCGTATCAGGTCGATGTTCTTCCATTCGTTGAAGCCCCCGATGTTGTACGTGTCGGCGACCTTGCCCCTGTGGAAGATCACGTCGATGGCCCGTGCATGATCCTCGACGTACAGCCAGTCGCGCACGTTCTGCCCGCGGCCGTACACGGGCAGCGGCTTTTGGTGGCGGATGTTGTTGATGAACAGCGGGATGAGCTTCTCCGGAAACTGGTAGGGCCCGTAGTTGTTCGAGCAGTTGGTCACCAGCGTCGGCATGCCGTATGTGTCGTGGTAGGCCCGTACGAAGTGGTCGGACGAGGCTTTCGAGGCCGAGTAGGGGCTGTGAGGATCGTACTTCGTCTCTTCGGTGAAGAACTCCTCGCCGAAAGGACCGCCGCCGCTCTCGCAGCCCGCAGGGTCCCCCGCGGGGCGGGTCAGCTCCAGCGCACCGTACACTTCGTCGGTCGAGATGTGGTAGAACAGCTTGCCCGCCCAATTGCCGTTCCAATGCTCCCGCGCAGCTTCGAGCAGCGACAGCGTGCCCATGACGTTCGTACGCGCGAAGGTGAACGGATCCCTGATCGAGCGGTCCACGTGGCTCTCGGCTGCGAGGTGGATCACCCCGTCGATGCCGTACTGCCGGAACAGTTCACGCATCGCCTCGAAGTCGCAGATGTCGCCCCTGACGAAAGTGTAGTTCGGCCGCTCCTCGATGTCCCGCAGGTTGGCAAGGTTGCCAGCATAGGTCAGCTTGTCGAGGTTGACGATCCGGTAATCGGGGTATTTGGTCACGAAAAGACGGACCACATGCGAGCCGATGAAGCCCGCGCCGCCCGTGATGAGGATAGTGCGCTGCATATTCATATATCTCTTAATTTATTAACAATCGATTCAATAACCTTTTCAGGAGCAACATATTCTCTGTAATATGCTTTTGCATTCTCTTCTAAAGAAGTTCTCAATGCGTGATCTTCAATTAATAAATCGACAGCTTTATACAATTCTTCTTTTGAATTAATAATATAAATATTTTGTCTATGTATCAATGGATATGGAAGTTCATTGGTTATCGGTGTCGATATAATGGCCTTCCCCATGGCAAGAAATTCACCAAGTTTCCACCCATGGCAATCCCAACAAGACGGGGTATTAAAGACTATCAGTGATTTTTTTGTATTGTCTATATAAGCTGAAATGGGAATATGTCCTTTCAATCGTAATCTTTCATATACCTCTCCTTGTCTGTTCTTATCTTTTATTAGAAATCCACCTTCAAACAAAATCTTGGGATGATTATGGCAATATAACATATACTCCGATCTAAACACATTCGTCGAAGCAACACAATTTTCATGACTCCACAATGTCGAGATGAAAAATATGTAATCCTGATTTGAGCGCTTACAAGACGCCTCATATTGCTCTAACTTTTGGCGCCGAAAATATAAATAAATGTAATTTGCTATAAACGTTTTTAAGGACATCATCGTCTTACCTCCGCACAAACTCTTCTGTCCGAATACAAGATATGAATTTCTTATGGTATGAAAGATCGTCTGGGGTAGATTATATATTTTCACAGCAAAGGACGGCGGAATAGACAGTAATTTGGTTCTAGGTTCCGGAACAACTGTAAATTCTTTATTATAATTTATTTTTGCATATACATGACTCCAATAGTAGGCATTAAGCAATATATCCCGACCGTCTCTAAAATCAATTGCCACCTTTTTTATACTTCCGAGTTCATCAATTATCACGAACAACATTAATGCATCGTTCCGATGATTGTAATGCGACATATCGACATCGCGAAAAAATTTATTAGAAAACCGCACATTTGATTTCCCAAAATATTCATATAATCCGTATAAATAATACGAAGAATATGTTATTATACATCTGGGATCAACGTATACCTTCATATCGTATTTTTATCAATTTCACCAATAATGCGGCAAACCTACAATTTTCATTGCACAAATCCGAAAAACACCTTATTTATACTCAATCGTATCGTTTTCCGGATCCCGATAAATACCGGCTTTTATAAACACAGCTGGCTGTCCTGCGATCAAGCAGTGCTTAGGATATGCAGAATAATCTTTTATTAATAGCGAGCCAGCCCCTACAATGCAAAAGTCTGGTGTATGGGTATTTTTCAAAGTCATACACTTCATCGCAAACCAGTTATTATTGCCGATTTTAATCGGAGCATATCCTCGTGATTTTTCTCCATCCATCTTTACACAAGCATGAAAGTCTGTATCACAGAATAGATTATCCCAACCAATCAGTACATCCTGCCCAAAAGATATGGCATGATAGCAAACAAGTTTCAATGTCGTGGTCGCATTAAAATTATGCCCGATATTTAAAGTGCTGGATGCACCCGTCGATATATATGAATTATTGCCAATAATACATTTCCCTTGAAAGCGAATAGTTCCTCTGTGTTCCCAAGAAATACCCGCATTAGGATAGATGGATACAATAGGAACGCCTAAACAGATCATACCCGATTTAATCGGAGCGTCAATTTGCACTTTCCCCTTACATTTTTTCAGTTTTGGTTTATAGAGTATAATCGGAAGTTTCACTGCTTGTCTGTATGGCAGATAATGAAAGTTAAACCAAATTGTTTTAGGCAAATAGGGAAGATACTTCAGATATCTTTTAATTTTGGAGGGGGGGGGCAACTGCATATCGGGAGGAAGTTATCTTAATTTTTCAAGGCAATACTTCATTGCCTCCCTCCAGTGGGGGATGTCCATCTGGAAGGTGGTCTTGATTTTGGTTTTGTCCAGCACCGAGTAGGCCGGGCGTGCGGCCTTGGTCGGAAACTCCGACGTGTGGCAGGGGATGATGCGGCATGAGTCGTGACCCGCGGCCGCGGCGATCTCCGTCGCGAAGTCGTACCACGAGCAGACGCCCTCGTCGGTGAAGTGGTACACGCCCTCGTTGCCCGCGTAGCGTTCCGACTCGATGATCGAGAAGATCGCAAGCGCCAAGTCCCCGGCGTAGGTCGGAGTGCCGATCTGGTCGAAGACCACCTGCAGCGTATCCCGCTCCGAAGTCAGACGCAGCATCGTCTTCAGGAAGTTGTGTCCGTACTCCGAATAGAGCCACGCCGTGCGGAAGATCAGATACCGGCACCCGGACGCCATGACGGCGCGTTCGCCTGCAAGTTTCGTGCGCCCGTACGCCCCCAGCGGCGAGGGAGCCGTATCCTCCCTGTAGGGCGTATGGGCCGTGCCGTCGAAGACGTAGTCCGTCGAGACGTGGAACAGCGTCGCGCCCGTCGCCTTGGCCGCCGCCGCGAGGTTGCCCGCAGCCTTGTGGTTCAGCAGGTCCGCACGCGGTTCGTCCTCCTCGGCCCGCTCCACGTCGGTGTAGGCCGCGCAGTTTACGATAACGTCGATGCACCGCTCCTCGACCGTTCGCAGGACGGCAGCCGCATCGGTGATGTCTAGTTCCGCGACGTCCGTACAGATATAGTTGTGGGGCGAGACACAGCCCAGACGCCGCAGGGCGCTGCCAAGCTGACCGTTCGCGCCCGTAATCAGGATATTAAGCATAATAGTCTTCGTTATAGTCGAACAGTTCCCCGGCCTCCGACAGCAGCGGGTGGGCGCTGTCCTTGGGCGAGAGGACGACATCTTCGGGGGCCAGACGCCAGTCGATACCCAGCGACGGGTCGTTCCATGCAATGGCGCCCTCCGATTCGGGGGCGTAGGGGTTGTCGCACTTGTACTGGAACGTCGCTTCGTCGCTCAGCACGGCGAAGCCGTGCGCGAAGCCCCGCGGGATGAAGAACTGACGCTTGTTGTCTTCCGTCAGCTCCACCGCTACGTGGCGGCCGAACGTGGGGGAGCCGCGGCGGATATCCACCGCGACGTCGAGCACGCGGCCCCGGACCACGCGGACCAGTTTCGACTGGGAGTACCGCCCTTTCTGGAAATGGAGGCCCCGCAGCACGCCGTAGCGTGAGTGCGATTCGTTGTCCTGCACGAAGCGCACGGGACGGACCTGTGCGTCGAAGCGGCGCTGCGAGTAGCTCTCGAAGAAGTAACCCCGCGCGTCGCCGAAAACCTCCGGCTCTAGAATAACCACGCCCTCTATGGCGGTTGTCAGAACTTTCATGGGATTATTTTTCGTCGAGGAGTTTCAAAAGGTATTGTCCGTACTGGTTCCTGAGCATCGGCTCGGCAAGTGCGCGCAGCTTGTCCGCCGTGATCCACCCGTTGCGGTAGGCGATGCCTTCCAGACAGGCGATCTTAAGTCCCTGACGCTTCTCGATGACCTCCACGAAGATCGAGGCCTCGGCCAAGGAGTCGTGCGTGCCCGTATCCAGCCATGCGAAGCCGCGCTGGAGCGTCTGCACCTTCAGCTCGCCGCTTTGCAGGAAACACTGGTTCACGCTCGTGATCTCAAGCTCCCCGCGGGCCGAGGGACGGATGCCCTTGGCCACATCCACGACCTTGTTCGGATAGAAGTACAGGCCCACGACTGCGTAGTTAGACTTCGGATGGGCGGGTTTCTCCTCGATCGAAAGGCAGTTGCCCTTATCGTCGAACTCCGCGACCCCGTAGCGGCCCGGATCGTCGACACGGTAGCCGAAGACCGTGGCCTTGCCATCCTCCTCGGCCGTGCGGACGGCCTCGCGAAGAAGACCTGTGAAACCGGAACCGTAGAAGATGTTGTCGCCAAGAACGAGGCACGCGGAATCGCCGCCGAGGAAATCCTCGCCGATAAGGAATGCCTGTGCAAGACCGTCCGGAGATGGCTGTGCCGCGTAGTCGATACGCACGCCGTAGTCGGAGCCGTCGCCCAGCAGACGCCGGAAACCCGGAAGGTCCTCCGGAGTCGAGATCACGAGGATTTCGCGGATGCCCGCAAGAAGAAGCGCCGAGAGCGGGTAGTAGACCATCGGCTTGTCGTAGACCGGAAGCAGCTGCTTGCTGACCCCCTTTGTGATCGGATACAGCCGACTGCCGCTGCCGCCCGCCAAAATGATGCCTTTCATTGTTCGAATGAATTAATATGCGTTTTCATCCCGCTTCAGCGCATTCCACACCGTCAGGAGCATGATGCGTATATCCAGCAGCAGAGACCAGTTTTCGAGATACCAGATGTCGCGGCGCACGCGGCCCTCCATCTGGCTCAACTCGTGGGTCTCGCCGCGGTATCCCGTCACCTGCGCCCAGCCCGTGATGCCGGGCTTGATCAGGTGGCGCACCATGTATTTATTGACCAGCTTGGAGTAAAGCTCGGTGTGCTGGAGCATGTGGGGACGGGGACCGACGATCGACATGTCGCCTTTCAGCACGTTGATGAACTGGGGAAGCTCGTCGATGCTCGATTTGCGCAGGAAGCTGCCGAAACGGGTCTTGCGCGGATCGTTTTTCGTCGCCTGCACCCGGTCGGCCTCGTCGTTTACGCGCATCGACCGGAACTTGATGCAGCCGAACGTGCGGCCGTTTTCGCCGCTGCGCTCCTGAATGAAGAATACCGGGCCTTTCGAAGTCAGCTTGATGCCCAAGGCCACGAAGAGATAGACGACGGGGAAGAGTGTGCAGAGGAAGGCGCCGGATACCGCGACGTCGAACGCGCGTTTGACGAAACGGTTCGAAACCTGCCGCAGCGGCTCTTCGCGGATATAGAGGATCGGTACGTTGCCCAGCAGTTCGAGGTTCATCGCGCGTTTCATGTAGTTGCGCAGGTTGGGCACATAGTAGAACCGCACGAAATTGTTTTCGCAGTAGTCCATGATCGGGAATATCTCCTCCAGATAGCGGTCGGTGGAGAGGCAGCAGTACACCTCGTTGACCGGATGGCGTTTCAGCCACGGCAGGGCTTCGTCTACGCTGCCCAGACACGGGGTGTTGCCGGGCAGGGCCTTGTCGTCATGGTTGCTGAAAAAACCGAGTACGCGGTAGCCGGTGCTGGTGTTGTCCACCATTTCGTGATACACCTCCAGCGCATTGTCCTTGCTGCCGACGATGATGACCCGCCGCGAGTTGCGTCCGTGTCCGCGGGTGATCTTGACCGCCATGCGGCAGATGTAGCGCCACAGCATCAGCGCGACGGTGAGCGATATGTAGAAGACGCCGATCAGCCGGAG
>OGRJ01003239.1_pt1 | contig 10653 bp, 9 predicted proteins | sample 1553411 | NCBI WGS metagenome assembly OGRJ01 (sample SAMEA2580084, study PRJEB22360) | human gut metagenome | biome: human gut; feature: human-associated habitat; material: faeces | place: Denmark | collected 2008/2010
CTTTCCTCTCCGGCTGTGGTGAAGGCTCTCCTGCTCCCTCTGCATTGCATATGCGGGTTGTTCCGCCCATATCCACGTCAGACGGTATTGCCTGCCCTTTCCTTGGTAGAAACGGCTTGTCGCAACGGGCGGCGTGACACAAACTTTTCCGGATATAGAGAAACATTCTAGAAAAAGACTGGAAGACAAGCTATTATTGGACTGTATAGCAACAAAATTATATTTTTCTCAATAAAACTAATTATTTTTTTTCTTTTTATGAATATATATGTTATATTCGTAATATGTGAAAGGTCTTTTTATTATCTAATATCTGTTAGAGTTTGTTCTACTTCGTATTTAAATAATAAAAGCAATTAAGATGAAGTTTTTTATCAATTCATATTTTGGTGATAATCACTCTATTGGTTTATTATCCCACATTAAAAAACGGCTTCCTTACGGGATGGGATGATCAATGGATGGTGTTCAGCCATTATACGGAAAGAGGTTGGACTGTCGATAACTTGTGGCATATCTTCACTGATTTTTATGGTGGGCAGTATGCTCCGCTTGCCTTTTTGAGCTATTTGGTGTTATATGCCGGTTTCGGCTATGATCCCTTTTATTTTCATATGTTTAGTTTGTTGTTGCATATCGGTTGTGTCTGTTTGGTTTGGAAATTAATCTCTTCCCTTCTACGTGTGCATGGAGGAGTGAGTGAAAAGCAAATTTTATATGTAAACTTTATTACAACGCTTCTTTTTGCAGTCCATCCGATTAACGTGGAGGCTGTTGCCTGGATCAGTGCGTTGAAAGTGTTGTTATATGCTTTTTTCTATCTCTTGGGGCTACTTTGTTATTTACGTTATATACGAACATCAAAGATTTTTTATTATGTATTAACGATAGGGTGCTTTCTTTGTTCTTTTTGGGGAAAGGAACAGGCTGTTACTTTTCCACTGGCATTGTTGATCGTCGATTGGTTTACGAACCGGAATATGAAAAATCTTGAGGTCTGGAGTGAGAAAATGTCGTTTCTCATTATGGCATTCTTTTTTGGAATTATTACTGTTCTTTCTCAAGGGAAAGGGCCTTATGAAATGATTTTCCCATTATATCAGCGTTTACTTTTTGGATGTTTTGCCTTAGTAGAATATATTACTAAAAGTTTGCTGCCCGTTAATTTGAATTTCTTTTATCCATTTCCTATAGTATTGGGGGAGGAACCGCCCTTACACTATTACCTTTATCCGGTAGTGCTATTGTTTCTTATGGGGTGGATCATAGCTTATCGGAATAATCGATATTTGGTATTCGGTGTATTGCTGTTTCTTGTCAACTTATTGTTCTCAATACATCTTTTTAATATGTCTCGTCATGCCATTGTGGCCGATAGATATATGTATTTGAGTTATGTTGGCATTGCTTTCCTTATAGCAAATGGAATTTGGTGGTTGAGAAAACGATTATCTTATTTTAAAGCTGCTTTGGTCTTTCTTTTCTTCTATTGTTTCTTTTTGTCAGTATATACTTTTCATTATACAAAAAAGTGGGAAAACACAACGATGGTGAAGAAATACACAAAAGAAGTATTAGAAAAAAGGTTGAATGGAAGTAATCATTTATAGACAATTAAAATTTTAAGGTTATGTTAAATGGTAAAAAAATCTTATCAGTTTGTGGAGCAGTCGCTCTGTTGCTGGGTGTGGGAATGAATCTTCGGCATTCGCTGAATGATTACGGTATGGGTACTAATAGTCTAAGTACATTTGCCTTGGCACAGACCAGTTCTTCTTCCGGATCCGGATCCAGTTCATCGGGGAGTGGATGGTTTTGGACATTAAAGAATGTACTTATTCCTCAAGTCCTATTTCGAGAAGTATGTCAATTTCTTTACCTGACGGAAGTAGTGTTAGTGGTTCTATAAGTGGAGGAGATGTTATAACTTTTAAAGGTGTTTTGTGGGACTGCAAAGATGGTTGGAATCCCTTCTGCACTAAGGATTGTAGAGCAGCGAAGTAATAGAATGGAAGGTCCTGAATTTACTATTCTGCTATTTTAAATTTGAAGAGAAGGATTATGGTGAGTAGAAGTTTGGGTTCCTTTAACTTAAAAATTATGCAAGTATGAAATTTTCTTATATTTTCCTTATCGTAATAATAGGAACATCGTTGTTTTGTTCCGGATGTCAACATGTTTTTCAGAAAGGGCGTCCCTTTCCTTCTGTGAATTTGGATAGTGTCATGGTCGTTCCTATGCAGGAACAACAGGTTGAAATAATAACTGTTACCCATGAAATCAAAGAGCCTACTCCGGTATCACAATTGATTGAGGATTTCTACTATGTTCCGTTAGAAACGACAGAGGCTTCTTTATTTGCTTATTGTAATCAAATAGAACTCTATGGGCACAGAATCTTTGTGTTTGATAGACATGGGACAGAAAAACTTTTCATATTTAGTGATAAGGGGAAGTTTTTGAAATCATTAGGGGAAAAAGGAGAAGCTCCTTTTGAGTTTTTCAAACCGGGATCATTCGCAATAGACCGCGAAAAGGATCAATTGGTGATATATGACAATATGAAGCGGAAATGGATGCGATTTACTTTGGATGGAAAGTTCATCGCATCGATAGATGTCCCCTTTACTACGATATGCAATTTTCAGATCCTGCCTAGTGGGGAGTATGTAACAGCCACTCATAAAACCCGGATGAATACTCATTTGGGGCAATATGCAGATTATCGGATTTTATATACAGACAGTACCGGTGTTCTTCGAAAGGCAGCATATGATATTGCAGAAACCGAACACTCCGCATTGGTTTATGACCCGGTAGGGAGAAATGAGGAGGATGTTTTTTATGTTCCGATATATTTGAATGAGGTTTATACAGTTACAGACACAGCATTGACCCTTAAGTACAAATTTGATTACAGTGATTTTAATCCTTTTGAAAAAGAAAAAATGGGAGCTTTCGAAAGTTATGAAGATTTTCGTGATTATCGGTTGAGTCATACTTATGTTCACCAATATGCAGAGAATGATACGCACTTGATGTTTGTGACCAGTGATAAAGACGATTACCGTTTTGTCTCTTTTTATGATAAGCGGAGTAAAAAGTTGATTAATCTTGCTGGCTTTTATAACGATACGGATTTTGTAATGGATTTTGGAAGTGGGCTTTATAGTTATAAAGATTATTTTATGGCTTTGGTCTCGCCATCAACGTTGAGGGGATTAAAAATGCACATAGATCAGACAACTCATTATTCGATCCGCGAGGATAATAAGGTCGTGTTTGAAAACTTGAAAGAGGATGATAACTTGGTTTTGGTATTCTTTAAAATAAAGGATCTATGAAAATCAGCATGATCAATATAATAGTTTCGGCATTTGTTTTATCAGTTACTGCCGGTTTGTTTTATTTGAATCGGCGTCCTGCTGAGAATATTGATGATGTGACATTGCTTACGTTATTTAAGAAGTGAAAAAATGAAAAAGTATCGTTTAAAATTAAGGATGAAAGGGACTGATTTTTATTTGCGTTATGTACAAAGAAAAGCATAAAATCTATTGTTGTTGAATGAGAACGGGGAAATTCATTATTGGTATTTTGCTGCTATGCTGTTTTATCCGTATGGTGATCGGGGAGCCATGTACTGTGCCTTCGGGGAGCATGGAGCCGACGTTGCTTTGCGGAGATCGGCTTTGGATTAACAAGCTGGCTTATGGTGGACGATTCCCCTCTCGTTGGGCGGATATCCCGTTGCTGAATGTCTTTACTTGGATACGCCCTCTGCGTCTTGCTGATGAAGAGAATCATTGGGAGTATCGTCGTTTGCCGGGTTACAGCGAACCTAAACAGGGGGATATTGCGGTGTTCAACAGCCCGGTAGATCCGCAATTGTTGTTGGTCAAGCGAATTACCCGGGTGGTAAAAAAAGGAGAGCCTCTTCGGATCGACCGGCGAACGCTTCTTCTTTATCGTTCGTTGATTTTGCGTGACGGAGGGAAAGTGATGGAGAAAGATGGGAAAATATATATCGATGGAAAGAGCAGCTCGCAGTATATACCCAAGCAACGCTTTTATTATATGGAGGGGGATAACAGGATGAACTCGCATGATAGCCGGTCGTTTGGTTTTATTTCGGAAGAGGCAATCATTGGAAAGTTCGATTTTGTTCTTTTCTCTATCGATTCCCAAAAGCAATGGTGGAAAGCAATTCGTTTGCGACGAATGATGATGCGGTTTCCTTAAGGTTTAAAAGATCTTCATGTCGGTATGGGTGGCTTAACCATAATCCTGCAAGAACTGCGGCTCGAATATACATAAATATCTACAACTTTCAATAAAACAAGAATTTAAAGTGAATTAAATCTAATCTTATAGTTCTTTCTGTTATCGGCCTGGGGCGAAAACCTTTTTGCCCCTTGTCAAAAGCCTTTTTGCCCAAGGTCGAAAAGGTTTTCGACTTAGGTCAAAAGCTCTATGATATGATAGTTTAATGATAGAAGTATAGCGGTTATCACTCTATCGGCTTTGGATTTGATCCGTACAATTGGTTTTGTCTTTGTGTTAATCTCCGATGATTATTGGGTGAATCCAGCCTTGTTCGCGCGCAAAAAAGATCGTTGAATGATAGATGAATGATAGTTGAAAACAACAACTATCATACTATAATGTCTTGTTTTTAAACAATATACGAACCTCAATGATAGTATGATAGTTGTTTCTCTTTTTAACTTTTGTGGGGTTATCCCATATCGTTGGCAATAGGAATTGGCTTTCACAAAGGAATTTTGTCAATCCTGCGCTGATGCCGACCGCCTTCGAACGGGGTGCTCAGAAAGGCTTCGACCGTATGAGTGGCTTCCTCTTGACTGATAAATCTGCCGGGCATTACGAGTATGTTGGCATTATTGTGCTCGCGTGCGAGACGTGCTATCTCTTCTTGCCAGCACAGAGCGGCCCGTATTCCCTGATGTTTATTGAGTGTCATGGCTATTCCGTTTCCGGATCCGCAGATGGCTATTCCGGGATATACTTCGCCGGCTTCTACAGCTTTGGCAAGCGGATGGGCGTAATCGGGATAATCACAACTTTCAGTCGAGTCGGTTCCGAAATCTTTATAGGCCAACCCTTTCGAGTCGAGTATTTGTTTTACGAATTCTTTCAGTTCGTACCCTGCGTGGTCACTACATAAACCTAATGTTTTCATATTTATCTGTTAGAGGAGTTTGGAGATTTATGATTTATAATTTCAGATTTATGATTTACCAACTATTCATAAATCTGAAATTATAAATCATAAATCTGAAAATTAATTCAATAATTCTTTTACCTGATTGTATACGTTCTGACCCGTGAAGCCGAGTTTTTCGTCCAATACCTTGTATGGAGCGGAGAAACCGAATGATTCGAGTCCCCACACCTTACCGTTGGCACCCACCAATCCTTCCAGGTTGACCGGCAGACCGGCAGTAAGCCCGAATACCTTGCTTCCTGTTGGAATGACAGATTCTTGGTATTCTTTGCTCTGGCTGCGGAATAAGCCTTCAGACGGAACAGATACGATGCGGACCTTGATGCCATCGGCGCGAAGCAATGCTGCTCCTTCTTCCAGTGTGGAGACTTCTGAACCGGAAGCGACCATGATTACATCAGGGTTTTCGTCACTTTCTACAATATAAGCTCCCTTTTCAGCCTGCAAGGCTTCGTCGTAGCGGTTTCCTTTTGCGGGCAGGTCTGTGATGTTCTGACGGGAGAAAATCAAAGCTGTCGGAGTGGCTGTGTTTTCCATAGCCATCTTCCAGGCAATTGTTGTTTCGGTCACGTCTGCCGGGCGCAATACCAACATTGAGTTGTGTCCCTTGTGGTTCTTCAGCTTTTCCATCAGACGAATCTGCACTTCCTGTTCAACCGGTTCGTGTGTCGGTCCGTCTTCGCCTACGCGGAAGGCATCGTGAGACCAGACGAACTTAACCGGCTGTTCCATCAGGGCAGCCATTCGGATAGCGGGTTTCATGTAGTCGGAGAATACGAAGAACGTACCGCAGGCTACGATTACACCTCCGTGGAGCGACATACCGATACATACGCAAGCCATCGTCAGTTCGGCAACACCGGCTTGAAGGAATGCACCACTGAAATCGCCTTTTACGAATGCATGTGTTTTCTTCAGGAAGCCGTCGGTCTTGTCCGAATTGGAAAGGTCGGCTGAAGAAACGATCATATTTTCTACCTGGGTTGCCAGCACGCCTAAGACGGTTGCCGAGGCCGCACGGGTCGCCTGGTTCGGTTTCTGTTCGATGGCTTTCCAATCGATGACAGGTGCTTTGCCTGAGAACCACAAATCCATCTTGGCGGCCAGTTCCGGATTAGCTTTCGCCCATTCTGCTTTGGCCGCATAGCGTTCCGCAACGATTGCTTCCAATTCTTTGGCACGTTTGGCATATAGTTCCGCAACTTCGGGGAAGATCTGGAACGGATCGTCCGGGTTTCCTCCTAAGTTCCGGATGGTGTCTGCGATAGAGACGCCGGCTGCCGAAAGAGGTTGTCCGTGTGTAGACACCTTGTTTTCGTAGCTGCTCTTGTCAGCACCCACAGCACCCTTACCCATGATCGTGTTACCGATAATCAGGGTAGGACGGGATGTTTCGGCTTTCGCCTCGGTCAGTGCCCGGCGGATTTCCGTTACATCGTTTCCGTTGATTGTGATGACTTTCCAACCCCATGCTTCGTATTTCATGGCTACGTTTTCTGTCGTCACTTCGCCTACGGTTGTGGAAAGCTGGATGTTGTTGGCATCGTAAAACATAATCAGGTTGTCCAGTCCCAGCGTACCGGCAATACGTCCGGCTCCCTGAGAAATCTCTTCCTGGATGCCACCATCGGATATATATGTGTAGATCGTCTGATTCATGACGTCACCCAGGCGTGCTTTCAGGAACTTGGCGGCGATAGCAGCACCTACGGCGTAAGTGTGGCCTTGTCCCAACGGACCGGATGTGTTTTCTATACCACGCATCACGTTGACTTCGGGATGTCCCGGAGTCACACTACCCCACTGGCGGAACTCTTTCAGTTCGTCGATCGTGAATTTGCCTGCGAGGGCGAGTACTGAATAAAGCATCGGCGACATATGCCCCGGGTCCTGGAAATAGCGGTCTCTGCCTTCCCATGCGGGATTCTTGGGATCATACACGAGGAACTCTGAAAACAGTACGTTCACAAAGTCTGCACCACCCATTGCACCACCGGGGTGACCGGATTTCGCTTTTTCTACCATTGACGCAGCCAGGATACGGATGTTGTCCGCTGCTTTGTTCATTAATTTAATATCGTTCATTGTGATGAGTTATTTTTATTTTTTGCAAAGATAGTCAATCTCTTCGTAATGACCATCCTATCGATGAAACAATTCATTTTCTGTAAAGTTTCCTAATTTCCGATATTTCTCATAGAGAGCAAGATACGCCAGATGATTTTTATGATTTGACTGGTATTCTTTTGCAAAACCTTATCTTATAGTCCGCTGTGTGTCTTCGATTTTGGCATATATGCACGGTGCTACGGCTGCGAATATGGAAACATCGAATGCGCAAGTCTGTTCCGCTTGGGCTACTTTGTGATCGGAATATCCGGCACATCTGCCAAAGTCAGCATGTTGAATGATGTTTTTTATTATAGGGAGAAATAGAACCCTTGTTCCAGCAGATGGTCGTATTTTTCTTTGTTGAACATATAATAGAAAGCCCCTCTTTTGGAACCTTTCTTGTCTTTTTCATCCAACTTCTCCAGAATATCCATCGCATTTAGTTTTTTGCGGAAATTACGCTTGTCCAGTTGAGTCTGGTAGATGGCTTCATACAGGTTCTGCAATTGCGGTAACGTGAATTTTTCGGGAAGCAGGTTGAATCCGACCGGACGGGTAGCGGCTTTTCTGCGCAGACGGGCTAATGTGTCGGTGATCATTTGGTTATGGTCGAAAATAAGTTGTGGAACTTCGCTGACCTTGGCCCAGACCGCATTATACTCTTCCAGTGTTTCGCTACTGAAATCGTTCATATTGACGAGTGAATAGTATGCTACGGAGATAACCCGCTCTCCGAGATCGCGGGTAATGTCTCCGTAAGCACCTACCTGTTCCATAAAAAGATTATCAATGCCAGTACAGTCGGTAAGCACGCGTGAGGCGGCCTCCTCTATACTTTCTCCTGCTTTGATAAAACCGCCCATCAGAGACCATTGTCCCATCATGGGTTCAAACTTACGTTTATAAAGTAATACATTAAGCTCTTTTTGATCGAATCCGAGTATAATACAATCTACTGCAACGTAAAATTTGGTTTCGTTCTGATAAAAAGCGGCTGTCATGATTTTTTTTATGGAATTATAATTAATTATTATGCGAGCTTGCGTGCGCCGTCGCTGATTACTACATTATATAACTTAGGTTCGTGGCCGAATTTAGCAGTGTAGGATTCGAATGCTTCTTTGATGAATGCATCGTATTTTTCTTCTTTCACCAAGTTGATTGTACAACCACCGAAACCGCCACCCATTACGCGTGAGCCGGTTACACCGCATTTCTTGGCAACATCGTTCAGGAAGTCCAATTCTTCGCAGCTGACTTCGTACAATTTGCTCATGCCGTGATGTGTTTCGTACATCTTCTTGCCTACGGTTTCGTAGTCGTCTTTTTCCAAAGCGTCGCAAACATCGAGTACGCGCTGTACTTCTTCGATCACATATTCGGCACGCATATAATCTTCAGCGCTGATGTCGCCTTTGACTTCGTTCAGCATATCCATTGTCGCATCGCGTAGGAATTCGACTTCCGGATGATTGCGACGGATTGCGGCGGCGGCGTTTTCGCAAGATTGGCGACGTTTGTTGTAAGCCGAAGATGCCAGTTCGTGCTTAACGACTGAATCCAGTAAAACCAATTTGTAACCGACCGGATGGAACGGGAAATATTTATATTCGAGTGAACGGCAATCCAGACGGATCAAACTACCTTCTTTTCCGAATACAGAAGCGAACTGGTCCATAATACCGCAGTTTACGCCGCAATAGTTATGCTCTGTTGATTGACCGATCTTAGCTAATTCAAATTTGTCGATGTTCAGGGAGAACAAGTCGTTTAAAGCAAATGCATAGGTACTTTCCAATGCGGCGGAAGAGGACATGCCTGCACCCAGAGGTACATCGCCTGCAAACACGGTATCGAATCCCTGGATCTGTCCGCCACGTTTGATGGTTTCGCGGCAAACACCGAAAATATATCTTGCCCAGCTTGCTTTTGGAGCGTCTTCTTCGTTCAGACCAAATTCGGCGTAGTCGTTCAGGTCGACAGAGAAAGCACGAACTTTACCTGTGCCGTTTGGTTTGATTTCGGCAATCATGCCTTTGTCGATAGCCCCCGGAAATACGAAACCACCGTTATAATCGGTATGTTCGCCAATCAGGTTAATACGGCCCGGAGATGCATATACGCTACCTTTTGTTGAGAATAACTCCTGAAATTTATTTCTGATCTTTTGTTGCATGATATTAATTTTTTAGATGTGTTATAAATAAAGAAATTATCCGGCTTTATTGGTAACCGGATAATTTCATGAATTGGCATATTTATAGTCTTATTCTGATTTTTTTGACGGTTTGGAACCGATAGCTGCGTAGAATAAAATGTAAGCAGCACTGAAAAGCACAACCCAATAGCTGGTCATGTAGTCGGTCATATCGGCAACCCAACCCTGGATAGCAACCATTACGGCGCAACCGAACACCATTGTCATAAAGATACCGCTGGCAATGGCCGTGTATTTACCTAATCCTTCAACCGCCATGTTGAAGATACCACCCCACATTACACTGGTGCAGAGACCAACGAGGAGGAATGCCAGAATACCGACGGGAACTTCCTGCCAGATAACGCTTAATGAAGCCCAATCTATACCGGGAACTTCAACCGTACTCGTTTCAGGTGAAAACATTCCGAAGCTCACTAACAGCAAAGTGGCGCTTGCGACAGTCGTGATCATCGCGCGGCTGGAAATTTTGGCACCGATACTTGCTCCTACAAAACGTCCGATAAGCATCATCAGCCAGTAAACAGCTACGATAAGGCCGACGGTGCTGGCCGGTATGCCTTTAGATGTCAGATATTGTAGGATATAGGTAGGAGTTCCTACTTCTACACTCATATATAAGAAGATAGCCAGGGCGCCCAAAGCAAAATGACGATGGCTTAAAGCTCCTTTGATTAGACTTGTGTCGACCGGAGCCTGTTCGGGCTCTTCGATTTTAGTGAACATGATCACTACAAATGCGATGACAAAAATAGCCAAAGCGATCATCAGGGCAGGGGTGGCATCGGCAATATGTGCCTTTGCTGCATCACCGATAAGAGCTCCCATCAAGATGTAGCAAGCAACGGCTGCGGTACTGTTGAATACACCTCCGAGCTGAATCAGCTGGTTACCCTTGTTTCCGCCACCTCCCAACAAGTTAAGCATCGGGTTGACTACGCAGTTCAAAATACACATGGTGAAACCGCTGGTAAACGCTCCGATCAGATAAACCAAGAAAGCGCTTTCTTTGCCTACGTGACCGCTCAACCATTGGATTAAAATACCGATGATACCTATGGCTAGGCCGATAAGA
>OGRJ01003240.1_pt1 | contig 10652 bp, 7 predicted proteins | sample 1553411 | NCBI WGS metagenome assembly OGRJ01 (sample SAMEA2580084, study PRJEB22360) | human gut metagenome | biome: human gut; feature: human-associated habitat; material: faeces | place: Denmark | collected 2008/2010
TGGTTATAATAAGAAATGGATTATGAAAAATGTTTGGGACATTTGTAAAGAAGAGAAAAGGAGAAAATTATGAAAAAGAAATTCATCAGCGCACTTTTATGTGTTGCAATGACTGCATCACTCGTCGTAGGATGCGGATCAAAATCAGATGATAAAAAAGAAGCATCTGATGGAAAAACTACCCTTACTTTTTGGTGCCATGAAAATGAACCATGGGTAAAATCTTACAAGAAAGTAGCAGAAAAATTCGAGAAAGAAAATCCGGACTATAAAGTTGTTGTAAAAGATTATCCGTACAAAGTTTACAATGACAAGATTCAGACTGCACTGACTTCAAAAACAGCAGGACCGGATATTATTGCTGTATGGGGTGGAAATGCACCTGCATTTATTGAATCAGATTCGCTCTCAGAAGTACCGGAGAGTCTGGCAAAAGAGCTGGATGAAGATTATCTTGCACCAACAACCGGTATTTATAAAAAAGAAGGAACTTATTATGGTGTTCCGATGGAATTCAACCTGGAATATGGCGGAATGATTGTCAACAAAAAGTTGTTTGACAAAGCTGGAATTGCTTATCCAAAGACATGGGATGAGTTGAGAAGCGTATCCAAGCAGGTATCAAAGATGAATGGGGATGTATCAGAGATGAAAGGTTTCGAGATGATCGATACAGATGCTCTGATCTGTAACTACCTTGCAATGATTCTTCAGCAGGGCGGACAGTATCTGGAAGAAGATGATTCCATTAATTTTGCAACTCCGGAAGGAATCAAGGCAATGAATGAGATCGTAAGCATGGTAAAGGACGGAGAATGTGATCTTGAGAATCTGACAGCTGGTGAGTATTGCTACAATGATGTATATAAAGATAAAGGATATATGTCATCTGTAGGATCATGGGCGATCGGAGAAGGAACAGATACTTACAGCCTTACATATGGTAAAGATTTCGAATATGTGCCGGTTCCTCAGTATGGTGAGAAGATGGCCTTTGCATCAGAAACAGGATGGGGATTAATGGTTCCTAAGAACAGTGCTAATCAGGATATGGCATGGAAATTCATTGAATTCTTCAGTAATCCGGACAATCTGGTAGAACATAATATTGCATGTAATCAGCTTCCACCGAGAAAATCTCTATTAGACAGCGAAAAATACAAAGAAGCAATGCCAAATATCTCATTCCTTCTGGATATCCTGCCAGACGGACAGTGGATGGGACCATACAACACTTCTGATATGAGAGATATCTTTAATGAAATGTTTATTGACCTTTGCCAGTCTGACAAAACAGACGTAGAAGGTGCATTAAAAGAAGCATCTCAGAAGATTACAGAAAAATGTAAGATCAGCTATTCTATGGAATAGAAAAGTGCATGGCAGAGAATACCGCACAGGTTTCTCTGCCATTTTTATAAAAGGGAAAATCAATGAAGAATAATCGTTTTGTGGCTTGTGTATTGATACCGAGCGTTATATTTTTACTTATATTTGCAGTGTTTCCGGTAGCTTACGGACTGGGAATATCATTTTATGATTATAATCCAACGAGTTCTTATAATGAATTCCTTGGGCTGGAAAATTACAAAAGGCTGCTTACAGATGAAGTGTTCTGGATAGCAGTAAAAAATACGATCATTTTTTGTGTAGTGGCAGTTACAGCGAATATTGTGATCACATTATTCCTTGCCAAAATTATTTCTGTTCTGCCATCCAAAGGAATGAAAACATTCTTCCGTACGATACTCTTTATTCCGTGTATTGCGCCGATTGTCGGAACATCTATGGTGTGGAAATATGGAATGGTCGGAACCGATGGAGGATTATTGAACCGTATTTTGGAACTTATGGGGATGCCGCCTAGGAATTGGTTCCTGACAACCTGGCAGCTGCTTGCAATTATAATCGTATATACATTATGGGCGGATATTGGATATAATGTTGTACTTTTTACAGCAGGAATCGAAGGGGTACCGAAAGAATTTGATGAAGCGGCAGCAATCGACGGTGCAGGACCGGTCCGGAGATTTGTGTCTATAAAATTACCGTTAATGAGCCGTACATTTGCATTCGTGGCAATCATGACAATGGCCAATTATTTCCAAATGTTTGCACAGTTTCAGGTGTTTGCGCCGGACGGAGGACGTAGTAATTCGGCAATGGTTCTGACAAATTACATTTATAAAACGAGTTTTAGCAGCTATGATATGGGGTATGCTTCAGCAGTAGCGGCAGCTTTGTTTATGATTGTATTTATTGTAGCGATGATTCAGAATAAAATGATGCATGCAGATTGGAGTTATGAATAATGAAAAAGAAGAAAAATGTATATAAAAAACACCATATAGTGATTATTGCATTTCTTACCGTTTTTTCGCTCATCATGATGTACCCAATGGCGTGGATGTTGATGACATCATTCAAGAGTAATGCAGATATCCAGATAAATAAGACAAAATTCTTTCCGGAAAAGTGGACGATAGAAGGATACCGGACAGCATTTGAAAAAGCACCGATTGCCCAGTGGTTTATCAACAGTATTCTGGTGGTGATTGTTGTTACGGCGGCGGTGATCATTACCAGTACATTGATCGGGTATGTTTTTGCAAAATATGAATTCAAAGGGAAAAAGGTATTGTTTGTATTGCTTCTGGCAACGATGATGGTGCCGCCACAGGTAACCATGATTCCGCGTTATCTGATGATTCAGGAAATGCATTTATTTAACACGATTGGAGCATTGATTGTGCCGGGACTGATCAGTGCATTTTCAATCTACATGGCAAGGCAATTTATTGCTGATGTACCTGACAGTCTGTGTGAAGCGGCTAAGATAGATGGTGCCGGACCGTTCAGAATCTATTGGAGTGTAATACTTCCGAATATAAAACCAGCCATTGGTTCAATCGGAATATTCACAGCAATGATGAACTGGAACGACTATCTGAATCCGTTATTGATGCTAAATGATATGGAAAAAATGACGCTGCCGTTAGGATTGGTAATTTTTGATACGCAGAGAGTGGCAGATATGTCGGCAACGATGGCGGCCGCATCTATGATGATGATGCCGATGATCATTATATTTGTTATCTTCCAGAAGCAATTTGTAAAAGGAATGACAATGAGTGGTATAAAGTAATAAGGGGAGGAAGGTTATGTTTGAACAGAAGAAAATAACATACAAAATGAAGCTTTTAAGCTCTTTGGCAAAGGTATTTCAGGATGAAGAACCGGTATACCAGATGGAATGTCAGACGTTGAGTGCTCTTTGGGGCGAAACAGTATCTTTTCAGGCAGCATATACCGGAGACTTTTTTATGCGGGAGAGACTGGATGTGGAAGTAGTATCACCACTGAAAGACTATATCAGAGTCAGAGCGGTGGAGCAGGTTCCGGTAGGAAGAGCGACGAATGGAATTGTAGATGATAATTATCTGCGGACAGAGCCTGGATTGTATCCAGATCTTTTGCGGGACGTGAAAGATGGAAAAGTAATCGTGTGCTCGAATCAATGGAGAAGCCTCTGGATTGATATTGAAGTGACGAAAGATATTGCACCGGGAAATTATGAAATAGAGCTTCGATTGAAAAAAGAAGGAGACGTTGTAACGTCCGCAAAGCAGAGATTAACGGTGATTGGAGTGGAACTTCCGAAGCAGAAGATTATGCACACAGAATGGATGCATGCAGACTGCCTTGCTGATTATTATCATGTAGATGTATTCTCTGAGGAACATTGGAAAATACTGGAGAATTATTTCAAGGAATATGTAAAGCGCGGCTGTAATATGATGCTGACTCCGCTTTTTACATCTCCGCTTGATACGGCTGTCGGATTGGAACGTACAACGACTCAGCTGATAAAAGTTGAGGTGGTAAAAGGAGGATACCGTTTTGATTTTTCGGAACTGAAGAGATGGATCGATCTTTGTAAGAAATGCGGAATAGAGTATTATGAAATGTCACATCTTTTCTCTCAATGGGGAGCAAAGTATGCACCGAAAGTTGTGGCAGAAGTAGACGGAAAAGAAGAAAAGATCTTTGGATGGCATACCCAGGCAGTTGGCGAATATACCAGATTCCTGAAGGCTTTCCTTCCACAATTAATTGAAAAATTAAAAGAATGGAACATTGATCAGGTTACATATTTCCATATTTCGGATGAACCGAGAGAAGAGCATCTGGAAAGCTACCGTGCGGCAAAAGAATCTTTGGGAAATATGCTGGATGGATTTCATACATTTGATGCATTGTCAAGTTATGAATTCTACCGTCATGGGCTAATTGATAAGCCAATTCCGGGAAACAATGAAATTGAAGAATTTTTGGAGCATGGATTGACAGATATGTGGACTTATTATTGTACCGGCCAGTTTTATGAAGTGAGCAACCGCTTCATGTCTATGCCGTCCGCAAGAAACAGAATATATGGAGTCCAGCTTTATAAATATAAGATTATCGGAATTCTTCACTGGGGATATAATTTCTATAACAGTCAGTTCTCGATAGAACATATCAATCCATATGAAGTGACAGACGCAGGAAATGCGTTCCCTTCGGGGGATCCATTTTTGGTATATCCGGGTGCGGACAGAAATCCGGAAGAATCTATCCGGATGATGGTTCATTATGAAGCACTGACAGATCTGCGGGCACTGGAACTTTTGGAATCCCTGACCAGCAGAGAACATGTGATGGAACTTATCGAAGGTGAATTGGCGGAGTCATTGACATTTAAGCGGTATCCGAAGTCGGATATGTATTTGATCATGTTGAGAAACCGGGTGAATAAGGAAATCCAGAAATTTGGTATTTAATTTATTAACCATCCGTTGCCAGTCACGACTTGAAGGAAACAATAGATAAGGATTATTGTGAATGTGGAATACCATTAGAAACATTTAGAGAGTCAGAAGCACCGTTAAAGGAACGAAGCGAACGTGTTTGAGGCGAACGCCGAGTTTGAGCGTAGTTCCTTTGCTTTTAGGTGATTCTGACTCTCTTAGTGTTTCTTATGGTATGGAACCTGAACAATAATCCTTATCTATTGTTTCCTTCAAGGACTGAGAGGCCGCTTCCCCGTTAATAAATCAAATCCCAAAATACACTGCTGAATACGCCGAAAGATCCAGTACAGCTTTCCCATCCGTAACCTTCACTTTCTTCTTCGTATACTTCTTACTTCCTCCAAATGTTACATCATCACTAGCCAGAATCACTTCCAGTTCCTTTGCATCCGTTATTGGAAGCTCATATCCTTCCTGATCCTCATCCGAGAAATTAAAGACAGCAACGATACGATCTTTTCCATCTGTTCTTTCAAACGCATAGATACAGCGCTCTTCCTGATGGCAGTCCAGCCACTGAAATCCTGCATTCTCATAATCTTTGGCAGAAAGAGCCGGAGTTGTCATATACAGATGATTCAGTTTCTGCATGAAGTGATGGAATGCATCGTGAATTGGATACTTCAGGATATCCCAGTCCTGCTCACGCTTTTCATCCCATTCGCGGAGCTGGCCGATCTCGTTACCCATGAAGTTCAATTTTTTTCCCGGATGTGCGTACATATACATATAGAACGCACGCGCCTGTGGAAATTTCTCTTCGTACTCACCATACATTTTTTGTGCGATCGTTGCTTTTCCGTGAACAACTTCGTCATGTGAAAGAGGAAGAAGGAAATCGTCGTTATAATAATACATCATAGAGAAAGTAAGCTTATGATAATCACGGCTTCTGTACTCCGGTGCTGTGCGGAAGTAGTCGAGAATATCGTTCATCCAACCCATATCCCATTTGTAATCGAATCCAAGTCCGTCCTGATCGACAGGTTTTGTGACACCTTCAAAAGAGGTGGAATCTTCGGCGGAGAGCATGGCTGTCGGATGCATTGTCTTTAATCCGCGGTTCATTTCACGGATAAAATCCACCGCATTATTGTTAACACCTCTTGCAGGTTCGCCCTGCCAGTAGATGATACGGCTGATGGCATCCATGCGGATTCCGTCTACGTGATAGACACTTAGCCAGTAATTTGCAGCAGACTGAAGGAAGCTTCGGACTTCGCCTCTGGAGTGCATAAAGTTACAGCTGCCCCATTCGCTGACACCGACATCCTGGTGTGGATATTCATAGAGTGCAGTGCCGTCATAGTCGGACAGTGCATAGTGATCAACGGCAAAATGTACCGGTACAAAATCCATGATGACACCGATGTCATTCTTATGGCAGGCATCGATGAATTTCATCAGTTCTTCGGCAGTTCCGTAGCGGGCGGTCGGACTGAAGAATCCGGTGTTCTGATATCCCCAGGATTCATCACATGGATGTTCGCTGAGCGGCATAATCTCAATATAATTGTAATCATTTTCTTTCAGATAAGGAATCAGGATATCGATCATTTCCACATAAGTATACCAGTCGTCTGCTTTTTCAGAAGGCTTTTTAAATGATCCGAAATGCAGTTCATAGATGTTCAGCGGCTTGTCCTTGCATACCGAACGTTTCTGCATCCATTTGCTGTCTTTGAATTTATAGTGGGACAGATCGCGGATGATGGAAGCAAAGGCCGGGCGTAGTTCCATGCCGAAGCCATAAGGATCGCAGTGCTCCACGCAGCTTCCGTCCTGTCTGTAAATGCGGTATTTGTACATCATACCTGGTTTTGCTCCCCTGGCATAGCATTCCCAAAAATTGCCGTCATAAGTTTTGTTCAGTTCCCATTCCTGCCAGTCGTTAAATTCCCCAATGACTGTAATGCGTGATGCGGCAGGTGCAAAGGTACGGAATGTGGTTCCGTCTTTGTCCGGGTGTGCGCCGAGAAATTCATAAGCGTCGAATATTTTTCCTGTGTAAAATCCGTAAAAATCCATATTAACCTCCGTGAAAATACAACGTAAAAGATCAACTGTCGAAAAGATAATGGACAGTAGTTGCTTTTTTGATTTATAATTATATTATAAGAAAAATGCGAGGAGGTATCCACCAACAAAACCGACGAAAGGATGGATAACCGACGAATATGAGAAAGTGTTGGGAAATGGGAGGTAAGATGGATCTTAGAATTGAGAAAACAGAGCGGGGAATCAAGAACGCATTTATCGAACTGCGTTCCAGGAAACCTTTGGAAAAGATAACAGTAAAAGAACTATGTGAAAGCGCAAGAATCAATAAGTCTACCTTTTATGCGCATTATAAAGATATCTACGATTTGTCAGATGCGATGGAAGAAGAAGTAGTACAGTCGATTGCGAACAGTATCCAGCATCCGGAATATCTGCTGGAGCATCCGGCAGAGTTTGCACGGGAACTTCTGATGGCTTATGTATCGCAGAATTCCCTGACGGCGATTTTATTTTCCGGCAGTCAGGCGAATCATTTTGCGGATAGTATCGAGCGGAGCATTAAGCAGATGATCTTTGAAAAATACCCGGAATTGAAAGAAGATACAGCAATGAATGTGATGCTCAGCTATTGTATCCAGGGAAGCTACCACGCTTACCAGAAGAATCGGAGCGGAGATATCATGACGGTGATCGATGTGATCGCAGGGATGACGGGAGCGATTCGATCGATGTATGAAGAACGATTGGGGGAAAGCAGATCATGAATCTGGAACAGCCGTGTATCCGTATTTCGGTGCGGAATCTGGTGGAATTTATATTAAGACATGGAGACATTGACAACCGGACCGGAGGGGCAGATAAGGATGCCATGCAGCAAGGCAGCCGCATACACCGGAAAATCCAGAGACAGCAGGGGGCAGAGTACCGTGCAGAAGTTCCGTTAAGATATCAGATCCCGTGTGATGGATTTATCCTGAGTGTAGAAGGAAGAGCGGACGGAATCATAGAACTTCCGAAGCGTGTGGTGGTCGACGAGATCAAAGGTGTATTTAAAGATCTGAAACGTCTGGAAGAGCCACAGCTTTTGCATCTGGCACAGGCAAAATGCTATGCATATATTTATGCAGAACAAAAAAATCTGGAAGAGATCGGAGTGCAGATGACGTATTGTAATCTGGATACCGAAGAGATCCGCAGATTCCGCGAGACATATACCCGGGCAGAACTTAAGAAATGGTTCGAAAAGCTGGTATCTGAATATGAAAAATGGGCAAGATACCAGATGACATGGAGAACGAAGAGAAATGCTTCCATTAAAACCGTAGAATTCCCATTCGAATATAGAGATGGACAGAAGAAACTGGTTGAGTCTGTATATCGGACCATTTTAAGAAAAAAGAAATTATTCATCCAGGCACCTACCGGAGTCGGCAAGACGATGGCGGCCGTATTTCCGGCGGTGAAAGCTGTCGGGGAAGAACTGGGAGAAAAGATTTTTTATCTGACGGCCAGGACGATCACCAGAACGGTGGCAAGTCAGGCATTCGCGATTCTGAGAGAACAGGATCTGAAGATGAAGGTCATCACATTGACGGCAAAAGAAAAAATCTGTTTCTGTGAAGAAACCATCTGTAATCCGGATGTGTGTCCATATGCAAAAGGGCATTTTGACCGTGTAAATGATGCCGTTTATGAACTGCTCACATCGACAGACGAGATGAGCCGGGAAGTATTGGAAGAACAGGCAAGAAAATGGAATGTGTGTCCTTTTGAAATGGCACTGGATGTATCACAGTGGGTAGACGCAGTTATATGTGATTATAATTATGTTTTTGATCCAAATGCACATCTGAAACGCTTTTTCGGAGACGGCGTCAAAGGAGAATACCTGTTCCTGATCGATGAGGCACACAATCTGGTAGAACGCGGCAGGACAATGTACAGCAGCAGTATTTGCAAGGAGGATTTTCTGAAGATCAAAAAGCTGGTAAAATACGGGGAACCGAAACTTGTCTCGGCGTTGGAGAGCTGCAATAAGCAGCTTCTGGAATTGAAAAGAGAATGTGACGGCTGCCAGATACTGAACAGTGTGTCACATGTGTATATTAAGCTTCTGTCTTTGATGACGAAGCTGGAAGAGTTTATAGAAGACTGTAGAGATGAAGTGATACGGAAAGAGGTGCTGGAGTTTTACTTTGGTATCCGTAATTTCATATATATTCATGACCGGCAGGATGAAAATTATATGATCTATTCAGAACTTAGTGAAGAAGGAAAGTTTTACCTGCATCTGTTCTGTGTCAATCCGGCAGGAGGTCTGCAGGAATATATGGGGAAAGCAAATAGTACGATATTATTTTCGGCAACATTTCTTCCGATCAATTATTATAAAAAACTGTTATCTACAACAAAGGAAGACTATGCAATCTATGCGGAATCTCCATTTGAACCAGGCAAAAGATTATTGCTTCTGGGAAATGATGTCAGCACGAAGTATACCAGGCGAGGACCGGAGATGTACCGGAAGTATGCAGAATACGTGATGCATGTGATAAAAGGAAGAACAGGGAATTATATTGCGTTTTTTCCGTCTTATCGATTCCTGGAAAAAGTCTGGGAAGTATTCATGGAATTGCCACAGGAACAGATTGAAGTTGTAGTACAGTCCCAATATATGACGGAGCAGGAACGGGAAGAATTCCTGAAAAAATTCGAACAGGAAAGAGCACACAGCCTGATCGGTTTCTGTGTGATGGGTGGTGTCTTTTCAGAAGGAATTGATCTGACGGAAGATAAATTGATCGGAGCAATGGTCATCGGGACAGGACTTCCGCAAGTGTGTCTGGAACGGGAACTTTTAAAGTATTATTTCGACCGGAAGAATCTGAACGGATTCGATTATGCTTACCTGTATCCGGGGATGAATAAGGTGTTACAGTCCGCAGGAAGAGTTATCCGGACCGATCAGGACAGAGGTGTGATCACACTGTTGGATGACCGTTTTATGGACAGACAGTGCCAGGAGGTGTTCCCGAGGGAGTGGAATGATTTCCAGATCTGTAACAGTGAAAATATTGAAGAAAAGATTGCAAAATTCTGGAAGGCGGAAGAACAGACAGATACGAAATAAGCAGCATTAAAAAGAAAAATACCATGAGGAACATATGCTCCTATGGTATTTTCCATCATGCATCCGAAAGATGTATTAAAAATAAGATAAAAATTCTTGCGCGGCTTTGGATATCGGGACTTTTTCGTTATATGCGATGACAAGCTCCCTTTCCGGAAGTACTTCTTTTGTCTCGACAATGAAAAGCGAATCCGAATCGGAGGTCTGGGAAAGGCAGAAATCCGGAATAAATGCAATTCCAAGTCCGATGCGGGCAAGGTCAATGAGAAGATCATTACTGCTGAGTTCAATCTCCGGAACCAGATCCAGCTGGTTCTGAAGAAACAGATTGTGCAGATATTCACTGGTTGTACTTTTTCTGTCCAGCATAAGGATCGGATAGTTCAGAAGTTCTTTGAAAGAGAGCTTCTTTCCTTTTAATTCCTCAAATGCCTTGTCTGCGATAAATACATCCTGAAAATCTTTGATTTTTTTTACATTCGGAACATTCCCGAGATAAGCATTCGGTGAATTGACAACGATCAGATCCACCTGTCCGGTCTCAAGGAGTTCTACACAGCGAATGGATGTCGCATTGGTAACTTTGATATGCGCTCCGGGAAATTCCCGGTGGAAACGTTCCAGATAAGGTACCAGAAAATACCGGCAGATCGTGTCACTGGCTCCGA
>OGRJ01003243.1_pt1 | contig 10647 bp, 9 predicted proteins | sample 1553411 | NCBI WGS metagenome assembly OGRJ01 (sample SAMEA2580084, study PRJEB22360) | human gut metagenome | biome: human gut; feature: human-associated habitat; material: faeces | place: Denmark | collected 2008/2010
GCACGGAACAAGGCCGGCCCCGCCGGCCAGCCGCTCCGGCAGCTGGCGCCGACATGGGCTACTGATCGAAAGACCGGAAGCTTCCATAAGCTCAAATAGCTGATATGAGGCCCGCTTCCCGATGGGGAGCGGGCCTTTGCTTATCTGGAAGGCGCCTTACGCGCGCTTTCTACTGCGCGAACAAACGCGACGCCTGCATTTCGGTCTCCGAATACAACGTGGAGGCCTGCATCAATGCGCGCTGGATTGATTCAAGCGACTGCTCCATCTGCTGCTGCGCGGCACGCCACTGTTCGGCGACCGCTGTGAACTGCGTCGCAGCCCCGCCGCGCCAAACGCTCTGCAGATTGTTGAGATTGCCGTACATGCCCTGCACGGCCTGTCGGATGGATTGGATGGAGGCGTTGACGGCGGCGCTCGAGGACTGAATCTGCTCGCTGTCGACTTGATACTGTGGCATGTGCCGGTCCTTTCAATGATGATTGGTGTGTTTCTCCATGCGATCGCGGTTGGCGCAACCGGACGGTACAGTGGATGCTATGTCATCAGTGAGCGTGTGCAACGAAAAAAACGGAGCTGTGGTCGGAGAACATATGCATTTGGGTTCCGTCGGCGTGTCGCGAAACGGCGGCAGAACGGCAAAAGGTTGGAATATCGCGATTTGCATGTTGCTGGCGAGCGTGCTGGGTTTGTGTTTGATGCTGTGGATAACTCCGCCGGTCCATGCGGATGACAGTGCCGGATTGGGCATTACAGCCACGGACGACATCACCGACACGCAGAATCTGCTCGGTTCGAATGTCTCGGAGATCACGGACGCCATCAACCAGACGAAAAAGGAGACCGGCGTCACCGTCCGTTTGGTGTATCTGGACAGTTTCAACGCCAAGGGCAAGCCGGATAAATGGGTGAGCGCGCTGCTGGAATCGTTGAACCCGAAACCGAATACCGTGATGTTGGCGGTTGCCTCGAATGACGGTAATCTGGTGGTGGCCGTGTCTTCGAACTCGGAGGAATGGCTGAAGAAGAAGTCGACCGTCGACGCGCTGTCCGATGCCGCGCAAAAACCGTTGATGGAAAGCGATCCGGACTGGGCGAAGTCCGCGACCGACATGATGAATCAGATTTCGGTGCAGAAAAAGACCTCGACTTCGTCGCGGACCATATGGATTGGCGTGGGAGGATTCGCCGGCGCGCTGCTGCTTCTGGTGGTGATTCTGGTGGTGTTCCATATCCTGCGCAAGAAGGGCGTGATCGGGCATCGGCGTAAGGGCCGCCATAGCGGCCGTCATGGTGCGGTCGCCGAACGTATCCAACCGGTCAAAGAGTGGGGCGCCGAATCGGAAAACGAGGATTATGTCAATCCGGATACCGCTTCAACGCAAGATTCAGAATCCGTTCAGGAAACATCCAGTGAAGGGAGCGATGCTTAAGCCATGAGCAAGCCTATTGAAGCATCCATTGTCGTTGTCGATGACGAGCCGTCCATCCGAGAGCTGCTGGTGGCATCCCTGCATTTCGCCGGTTTCGAAGTGAACACGGCCGCTTCGGGATCCGAAGCCATCGAGGTCATCGAAAGGCTGCAGCCGGATCTGATCGTGCTTGATGTGATGCTTCCGGACATCGATGGGTTCACGGTGACCCGACGCATCAGGCAGGAAGGCATCACCACGCCGGTGCTGTACCTGACCGCTCGCGATGACACCCAAGACAAGGTCATGGGGCTTACCGTGGGAGGCGACGACTATGTGACCAAGCCGTTCAGCCTCGAAGAGGTCGTGGCCCGAATCCGCGCCATCCTGCGTCGCACCCAGCAGCAGGTGGAGGACGATCCGATCATCCGTGTGGGCGATCTCGAAATCAACGAGGACTCGCACGACGTGTCCCGAGCCGGACAGCCAATCGACCTGAGCCCCACCGAATACAAGCTTCTTCGCTACCTCATGGACAATGAAGGCCGCGTGCTGTCCAAGGCGCAGATTCTCGATCACGTGTGGCAATACGATTGGGGCGGGGACGCGGCCATCGTCGAATCGTACATCTCCTATCTTCGCAAGAAGGTCGATGGCATCGTCATCGAGGATGAGAACGGCGACAAGCACAAGGTAACGCCGCTGATCGAAACCAAGCGCGGCATTGGCTATATGATTCGCGCTCCCAAGAACTAGATTCAGCCATGAGCAAGAATCCCAATTCGCCGTCCACGGGCCACGCCTCCAATCCTTCGGCCATTCCGGCCCCCATGCAGCCTCCCCGGTCGCTGCCGAAGCAGAACAAGGTATGGAGCCGTTTCACCCGCAGGATTCAAGCGATTCCGCTGAGCACGAAACTGGTCACCTGCATCATCGTGCTGTTGACCATCGGCACCATCGGCATCTCCTTTTCCATCCGTACGTTGGTGGGCAATTATCTGCTGCAGAAGACCGATACGCAGCTGATCAACCAAGCCCAGCTGATTTTCAACAGCATGGACTCGCTCAGCAGCGACACCGGCGATGACGGGCGCAGCCTCATGAACACGTATTACGTGGAGGTGCGCGACAGCGAATACAAAAGCACGGGTGCCGGATCGGTGCCCATGCTCCGTGACGGAGTGGTTTCGGAACCAAGTCTGCCGGCCGACGGCAGCATCGACGGCGTCACTCTTGGACAGCCATTCACGACACGTGCGGTGGTGCACATCACCACAAGCCGCACCCCGGATCATTCCATCATGCAGGCCGCGCAGTCGCCATGGCGTGTTGTCGCGTTGCCTTGGAACGAGAAGACACGGACCGGGCAAGTCAAGGACAGTGGCGTCGTGTTCATCGGCCTGTCGTTGAGCGATCAGATCGACACGGCCAACACATTGACGCGATTCTGCGCGATGGTGGGCATCGCGGTGGTGCTGATCGGCGCGATACTCGGCACCATTCTGGTGCAAAGCACGCTCGCGCCCTTGAAGCGGATTGAAAAGACCGCCGCGAAAATCGCCGCGGGAGATCTCAGCCAACGTGTGCCAGACCTGCCGGAAAGCACGGAGGTCGGCTCTCTGTCCATGTCGCTGAACACCATGCTGACACGCATCGAGGAGAGCTTCCACGCGCAGGAAGAGACCACCGAAAAAATGAAGCGGTTCGTCTCGGACGCCAGTCACGAATTGCGTACGCCGCTCGCCGCCATTCACGGGTACGCCGAGCTGTACAAAATGCAGCGCGACATGCCTGGGGCTTTGGAGAGGGCTGACGAATCCATCGAACATATCGAGGCGTCCAGCGCGCGTATGACGGTTCTGGTGGAGGACCTGCTGTCTTTGGCTCGTTTGGACGAAGGACGTGGCATCGACATCACGCAGCAGGTGAAACTGACCTTCGTGGTGCGCGACGCAGCCGATGACCTGCATGCGCTCGACCCCGACCGCGGCATTTCCTGCGGACAGGTCGTGCTCCAACCAGGTACCGATATGGATCATCCCGCCCAATTCGCCTTCCAAAATGGCCAGATGCCCCAGATTGAGTTGAAGGGTGATGCTTCGAGACTGCGTCAAGTGGTCACCAACATCGTGGGCAATATCCACCGGTATACGCCGGCGGACTCGCCTGTGGAGATCTCCATAGGTGTGCTCCCCGCGTCGATCAGTCCCGAATCCCTATCCCGTATGCCGTCCAACGAGCAGTCGCTGCGCCATCTGGTCGAAGCCATCGAAGTGGGGCAGTCCATGCAAGTGGGTATGAACTACGCGATTGTGCGATTCAGCGACCACGGTCCCGGCGTGCCGCCGGAGGCACGGTCGAAGATCTTCGAACGTTTCTACACCGCCGACCCGTCGCGTGCGCGTCAGAAGGGCGGTACGGGACTTGGCATGGCAATCGCGCAATCCGTGGTCAAGGCGCATCATGGATTCATCTGCGCATCCGGCAGCGAAGGAACGGGACTGACCCTGACGGTGGTGCTGCCGATCGCCCCGGTCGAACCCAAGCCGCAGCCGATTACGGCGAGCGAGAATCGAAAAAACGAAAAAAAGAATCGCAAATCAAAGAAATAACGCTCTTTTCCGTCGGGAAAGCAGACGCTATCGGCGCGGAAGGATGGGTGCGGCCCACCTCTTGCGCTAAACTGTATCTTTGGTTTGAAAATGGGCGAATGGTTTTACCTATTCGCGTGAAGGTATCTGATCAGCAAAATGTGAGGTGACAATGCCGAGCGGACGTGTTCGTTGGTTTGATGCGAACAAAGGCTATGGTTTCATTCAGACGGGTGAGAGCACGGATGATGTGTTCCTGCCCGCTGCCGCCCTTCCCGAGGGCGTGAAGACGCTGCGTAAGGGCGCCAAGGTCGAGTATTCCGTCATTGATGGTCGTCGTGGGCCGCAGGCGATGGGAGTGACGCTGGTTGCCTCGGCCCCGTCGCTGGTTAAAGCCACCCGTCCGAAGCCGGACGATATGGCCGCCATCGTGGAGGATCTGATCAAGCTGCTTGACTCCGCGGGCAATCAGCTTCGTCGACATCGCTATCCTTCACCGGCTGAAAGCAAGAAGCTCGCCACGCTTCTGCGCGCGGTCGCCGACAATTTCGACGTACAGGAATAGAGTTTCATGTCCGATACCACAATGGATCCCAAGGCAATCGCCCAAGCGGTCGCTGTCACAGTGTCCGACGAGGACGGTCAGGTCGGCGACTTCGTGGAAGCCATCGACCTGGGAGACAACGTCACCGATTTCCGCTTCGAATCCCGAGTACGCGGCTACGAAGGCTGGCAATGGTCGGTCACGTTATACCATGATGTCGAACTGGACCATTGGACGGTCAACGAATCATCCCTGGTCCCGACCGACAAGGCCCTGCGTCCGCCAAAATGGATTCCTTGGAAGGACCGTCTCGAGCCGGGCGATTTGGCGGTGACCGATTCAATCGGCACCGATCCCGATGACCCCCGCATGGAAGAGGGCTTCCGCAAGACGCAGGATGCCGAAACATCGGACGATACGGAAGACAAACCGTCAGTCGCGGATGAAACCGTACAGGAACCGGCGATGGATGGAAACGCTTCGGATGAGTCTGAGAAGACGGACGTTTCGGAGGATTCCGAACAGCCTGTGACGTCCGAAGAGGATGTCGAAGAGGCGGTCGAGGAATTCGACCTGTCCCGCAGGCACGTGTTGACTCCGCTTGGCCGGTCGCAGACCGCAAAACGTTGGTACGAAGGCCCACATGGGCCAAAATCGCTATCCACCAAGACGGCCGACGGCAATCCTTGCTCCACATGCGGATTCTTCATTCCGCTGAAGGGTGAGTTGAACCTGCTGTTCGGCGTGTGCGCCAACAAGTGGAGCCCGGATGACGGCAGGGTCGTGTCCATCGATCATGGCTGCGGAGAGCATTCCGAAATCGATCCACCGGAGCCGTCGCATCTGTGGGTGCAGTCGAAGCCGGCGTTCGACGACATGCATATCGATATCATCGCCCAGGCGCCGCGTGACGAGCGGGGCTCCGTGGAGCTGATCGAACAGCTTTCGTCCGATGACGACCATAATCCGAATGAGGATGAGGAAGGTTCGGACGCGGACATCGAAGCCAACACCATCGACGACGACGCCAGCCAAGAGGATGTGCTTGAGCATGTGGCCTCCGACGATGCGCCTGAAGTAGAGACCACCGTCACCGTGGTCGACGAGAATAAGCCGGAAACGTCGGACGATACCGAATCGGCTGATGATATCGAGGGGGGGGGCGGAGTGAATGGGGGGAGCCAGTCGAACAGACTGAACAGGTTGATTCCGCCGATTCCGTCAATTCCGCCGGGTCGGTTGAGCCGGTTGAACAGATGGATGAGACGGTAGTTGAGCCGACTGCTGAAACCACCGGGCAAACGGAAAACAAATCGATGGAAGACGAATCGGCGGAAGCTGAGTCAACAGAAACCGAACCGGCGGCGGCTGAAACAACGGAAAGCGAAATGACGGAAGCTGATTCGTCGGCTCAAGCCGAATCCGACAAATAATCGTCATCGTATATGAGAGGGCCACGTACCTGAATGTGTACGTGGCCCTCTCATATCTTGTTTTCTTTTTTATGCGGTCAGTGCACGACGGTGACGGTGCAGTCTGCGAAGTTGATGATTTGCTTGGAAACCGATCCAAGGAAATGCGCGTCCAGACCGGACAAGCCGCGCGAACCGACCACTAGATGACGTGCGTAGCGGGAAGCCGCGATAAGCCCCTTCGAGGCGGGAATATGGAAAGCGTGCGATTCGATTTGGAAATCGTCGGGAATGTTCGCTGATGAAACCTGAACCGAATCGAGCAATTCATCAAGCATGCGTTCCGCCTGCGCCTGGCCGACGGAGATGGGAGCGACGGCGTTCTCATACCCTTTGACCACGCCCAAATCTTTCAGCTGCCAGCAGAACATGACCTGCAGGGGAGCGTGATGCAGGGCCGCGAAATCGATGGCGAAACGCAAAGCGTGTTTGGAGGTCTCCGAACCATCAACGCCTACAACCACCGGACGCTGGTTCCGAGGCAGGGGAGAACCCGGCATCGTGTAGGAGACCGTTTCCTCGGTCGGCGTAAGCGCATTGGCGATGGCGTCCTGCACGGATGCCTCTTCATCATCGAGGATACGCACCACGGTGACGGGCACCTTCGCCTCCTCTGCAAGAGAAGCGGAAAGCGATCCCAGAAACCATCGTGCCACGCGTCCAAGCGAACGACGTCCGACGACGATCTGTTGGGCGTCCTTGCCGATTTCCAGAAGCGCTGCCGTTCCGGTGGCTTTGACGGAGGTGAGTTTGACGCGGTTCTCGTCAATCGTCATGCCTTGCGAGGCCTGGGCCACCCATTCGCGCAGCCGACGGGCGATATCATGACGCATCTGCGCCCATTGCTCCTCATCTTCCGGCTGGGATCCCATATCCCATGAATGGGTCCATGCGTAGACCGCATTCACCTGCTGTCCGGTCAGCGATGCTTCGCCAAGAGCCCAACGCAGGGCTGCGAAGGATTCATCGGACCCGTCGACGCCGACGACGATGTCGCCTCGGCGGGAATCCATCACATCATTCGATTGCAGGATGGTGTCGCTCATTTGGTGACCTCCTTGGTCGTTGCCATAAGTCAAGCATATCCGTTCCTTTGCGTCCATAGCGCAATTTACGCGCCGGCGGAATAAACGTCACCGCGAATCGGTAGAGTGTTGAAGGACTAACAAGAGTGGAAGGACAAGCATGTTCGAACGGTTTACCGACCGTGCGCGACGCGTGATTGTGTTGGCGCAGGAAGAAGCTCGGACCCTCCAGCACAACTACATTGGCACCGAGCATCTGCTGCTGGGCCTGATTCGTGAGGGTGAAGGCGTTGCCGCCAAGGCATTGGCCTCGAAGGGCGTGACCTTGGACGACACCCGCAAGCAGGTCGAAGAGATGATCGGCAAGGGAAATGCGTCGCCGAACGGCCACATTCCCTTCACCCCGCATGCCAGGCAGGTGTTGGAGCTGTCGCTGCGTGAGGCGTTGCAGCTGGGGCACAGCTATATCGGCACCGAGCATATCCTGCTCGGTCTGATTCATGAGGGCGAAGGCGTCGGCACACAGGTGCTGATCAAGATGGATGTCAACCTTGGCGAACTGCGTAGCGCCACCATCGATCTGATCCGAGGCAATTCCAGCGACGGCAAGAACGATGGCAAGGGCGAACTCGCCAATGCCGGTGGTGTGCAGGACCGTCGCAATCAGACCGGTTCCGCGATTCTCGACCAGTTCGGCCGCAACCTTACGGCTGAGGCTGCCGCTGGGAAGCTCGATCCGGTAATCGGACGATCCAACGAGATCGAGCGTGTGATGGTGGTGTTGAGCCGCCGCACCAAGAACAACCCGGTGCTGATCGGCGAGCCCGGCGTCGGAAAGACCGCCGTCGTGGAGGGCCTCGCCCAGCGTATCGTGGCCGGCGATGTGCCGACCACGCTGCAGAACAAGAAGCTCATCAGCCTCGATTTGGGGTCGATGGTTGCCGGTTCGAAGTACCGTGGCGAGTTCGAGGAGCGCCTCAAGAGCGTGCTCAACGAAATCAAGAACGCCGACGGCCAGATCATCACGTTCATCGACGAGATTCATACGATCGTCGGCGCTGGCGCGGCCGAAGGCTCGATGGATGCCGGCAACATGCTCAAGCCCATGCTGGCGCGCGGCGAGCTTCGCCTGATCGGCGCGACCACGCTGGACGAGTACCGCGAGAACATCGAGAAGGACCCGGCGCTTGAGCGTCGTTTCCAGCAGGTGTTCGTGGGCGAGCCGAGCGTGGAGGACACGATCGCGATTCTGCGTGGCCTGAAGCAGCGTTACGAGGCGCACCACAAGGTGACGATCGGCGACGACGCGCTGGTCGCCGCCGCGACGCTCTCGAACCGCTATATTTCCGGCCGTCAGCTGCCCGACAAGGCCATCGATCTGGTCGATGAGGCGGCCGCGCACCTGCGCATGGAGCTCGACTCCTCCCCGGAGGAGATCGACGAACTGCAGCGCAAGGTCACGCGCTACGAGATGGAGGAGATGCAGCTCAAGAAGGCCGAGGATCCGGCCAGCAAGGAGCGCTTGGAGAAGCTGCAGAACGAGCTCGCGAACACTCGCGAGAAGCTGAGCGGCCTCAAGGCCCGCTGGGATGCGGAGAAGGCCGGCCACAACAAGGTCGGCGACCTGCGCGCCCAGCTGGACGCCAAGCGCGTCGAGGCTGACAAGTTCACCCGTGAGGGCAACCTGGCCGAGGCGTCGAAGATCCTGTACGGCGAGATTCCGGCGATTCAGAAGCAGCTGGACGCGGCCGAGAAGGCCGATGCGGAAGACGGCGCGACGGGCGAGACCAAGCCCGAGCCGATGGGGCCCGACCATGTGGCCGCCGATTCGGTGGCCGGCATCGTCTCCGAGTGGACCGGCATCCCCGTCGGTCGCCTGATGCAGGGCGAGAACGAGAAGCTGCTGAGCATGGAGGACTATCTCGGCAAGCGCGTGATCGGCCAGAAGGAAGCGATCGCGGCGGTGAGCGACGCGGTGCGTCGTTCGCGCGCCGGCATCAGCGACCCGAACCGTCCGACCGGCTCGTTCCTGTTCCTCGGCCCCACCGGCGTGGGCAAGACCGAGCTCGCCAAGGCGCTCGCCGACTTCCTGTTCGACGACGAGAAGGCCATGGTCCGCATCGATATGTCGGAGTACATGGAGAAGGCGTCTGTGAGCCGTCTGATCGGCGCCGCGCCCGGCTACATCGGCTATGAGGAAGGCGGCCAGCTGACCGAGGCCGTGCGTCGTCGTCCGTACTCGGTGGTGCTGTTCGACGAAGTCGAGAAAGCTAACCCCGAAGTCTTCGACGTGCTGCTGCAGGTGCTGGACGACGGGCGTCTGACCGACGGCCAAGGCCGGACTGTGGACTTCAAGAACACGATCCTGATCATGACCTCGAACCTCGGCTCGCAGTTCCTGGTGAACCAGGACATGGACGCGGACGCCAAGAAGAAGGCCGTGATGGACGCGGTGCACATGAACTTCAAGCCGGAGTTCCTGAACCGTCTGGACGAGATCGTGATGTTCCATCCGCTGACCCGTGAGGAGCTGGGCGGCATCGTCAACATCCAGGTCGCTCAGGTGGCCTCGCGTCTGACGGATCGCCGCATCAAGCTCGACGTCACCGACGCGGCTCGCGAATGGCTCGCCAACACCGGCTATGACCCGGCGTACGGCGCTCGTCCGCTGCGCCGCCTGGTACAGACCGAAGTGGGCGACCAGCTGGCCCGTATGCTGCTGGCCGGCAAGGTCCACGATGGCGACACCGTGCTGGTCGACCAGACCGGCGGCGAACATCTGGAGCTCTCCGCTTGGGCGAGCGACCAGATTGTCTCCGACAATCCGGACGTGAGCGTGGACAACGTCACCGAAGACAAGTGACAATCACTGGCTCCCCTCTCTGAGCAAAGCTGTCAGCGAAGCTGACTGAGGGATTGCTTTACCGCAGCATCGATATACTCACAAACTCCACAGAAATTTCTGCCGACATCGTTGTTGGGAATACGGATGACTCTCAGACCATATCCCTCCAGAAAAGCGGTGCGGTCTGCATCTTTTTTGATGTTTCTATCCTCATAGTGTTGAGAACCGTCCAACTCAATGACAAGCTTTGCTTCTGCGCAATAGAAGTCAGCGATATATTTTCCCAACACCTTTTGTCTGGAAAAACGGACAGGGTAGGACCGCAGAAAATCATACCATAGGTGCCGTTCTTCCTTGGTCATTTCTTTTCGCAGCTGTTTTGCCAAAGGAACCAACTGCTTATTGTGCTTTGGCTGCATGACAATCCCTCCGTCACGGCTTACGCCGTGCCACCTCCCTTTACACAAGGGAGGCTTTGGTGCTGCGCAAAATTGCAGACCGTACAGTACACCGAAAGGTGTATAGAAGTGCGCTCTTTATCAGTTCAACAAATTGTGATTTGTAGAGTTACTTCTCTCTACATTTAATGCCATAGTTTCCTCGACTTCCAGAGTCATATCCACGATATATTTCATGTTTAATTCCATCTATAACAACTTCATCATCTGCAGTAAATTCATATAAAAATCCGTTATCTTCACAATATTTGATAATTGCCTGCTGTGCTTTTGCAACAGTAGGATAAACAGTGCTATCTT
>OGRJ01003246.1_pt1 | contig 10639 bp, 11 predicted proteins | sample 1553411 | NCBI WGS metagenome assembly OGRJ01 (sample SAMEA2580084, study PRJEB22360) | human gut metagenome | biome: human gut; feature: human-associated habitat; material: faeces | place: Denmark | collected 2008/2010
AAATCGGGCACGGCGAAGCTCGGATTGCCGATCGTCTCGACATAGATCGCCCGCGTGCGCGGGTCGATCAGCGACTCCATATGCTGCGGATCGTTGTCCGGCGCGAAGCGGCACTCGAGCCCGAAATTGCGCAGCACGATCTTGAACTGGTTGTGCGTGCCCCCGTACAGATAGGGCGAGCTGACGAAATTGTCGCCCGGGCTCAATATGCTCGTCAGCGCGACGAGCTGAGCCGAATGCCCCGACGAAACGGCCAATGCGGCCGGTCCGCCCTCGAGCGCGGCCACGCGCTTCTCGAGCATATCGGTCGTCGGATTCTGCAAACGAGTATAGATATTGCCCGACTCGCGCAGGGCGAACAGGTCGGCTCCGTGCTCCGCACTGTCGAAAGTATAAGCGGTGGTCTGATACAGCGGCGTCACGCGCGAGTGCGTCGCATCGGGCGTATAGCCCGCATGGACCTGCAAGGTCTCGAATTCCCTCTCGTCTCCGGTCATGGCTTCTTCCAAATTCGTTCACGCACGGGCGGCCAGCGCCCATACGGTACAAATGTACGTGATTTTCGGCTAATTTCCGCCGGAGCGTCTCAAAAATCATAGCTTCATCACCGCAGCCGCCCGGCAAGCTCGCGAACGAAAACGAAACGGGAAAAGAGACGATCCGCATGGCTATTCTTCCGAATCCCATCCGGATCGATCTGTCCGGACAAGCGGGGACGCGACTTCTCGTTCCCTATCCAACGAGCGGTCCCATCCACACGAAATTTCCATACATGGAACCAAGCACGCCCGGCCGTCGAGTCTGAACGGGGAAACCGCCCGAATCATATTCCGGGACAACGATGCCGCTTTTCCGATGTTCGTCCCGACCGGCTCCCGGTTGTTATCCGTCGCAGGTATACGGAGCTCATCCCGACAGGTCGATCCGTAAAACGGTCCAACATACGACAATGGAATCGGAACGGACAACGATCCCCAAAAGTACGGGGTTCGCCCGCATATTTCAGCGTTTTCTGAAAATATTGAAACGGGCCAGCAGGCGGCTCCGACGCTCGAGCATCGCGAACTCAAGCAACAGCAAGGCGAGCGCCAGACCGATCAGATACTGGTACTGCTCGTTGAAATCCTCGAACACGGTCGACGTGAGCTCTTTTTTCTCGACCTCGTTGATTTTCTGCACGATCTCGTCTAACCCCAGACTGCGGTTCGTAGCCCGGATATAGGCTCCGCCGGTCGTCAGCGCGATCTGTTCGAGCATCTGTTCGTCGAGCTTCGACACGACCATGTCGCCCTGCTCGTCCTTGATGAACTCGCCGCCGATCTGGATCGGAGCGCCTTCCGGCGTGCCGATGCCGATGGTGAAGATGCGGATGCCCTGTTCGGCGGCCCGTTCGGCCGCTTCGATGGCGCCGGAGTCGTGCCCTTCGCCGTCGGTGATGAGCACGATGACGCGTCCTGCGGGGTTATCTCCCTTTTCCGAAAAGGACATGGTGGCCAGCGAGAGGGCCTGACCGATGTCGGTGCCCTGCACCGAAACCATCGAAGGGGATATTCTGCGGGCAAAGGCTTTGGCCATGCGGTAGTCCGAGGTGATCGGCAGTTGCACTACGGCGTCGCCCGCGAAGACGACCAGTCCCACGCGATCCTGCTTGAGTCCGTCGAAGAGCTTGTCGATGGCGTATTTGGTGCGTTCGAGGCGGTTGGGCTGGAAATCCTCGGCGAGCATCGAGTTCGAAACATCGACCACGAGCATCATCTCGATACCCCGGCTCTCCACCTCGCGGAGTTTCGAACCCAGCTGCGGCCGTGCGAGCGCCAGGGTGAGCAGGGCGAATGCCGTGAGGTACAGGATGAATTTCAGACGCCGGCGCCCCGTAGAAGCGTCGGGCATGAGCGGACGGATGGTTTCGAGCCGGCCGAAACGGCTGAGGCGCCGGCGTGCGAGCTGTCCGGCGGCCGTCCATACGGCGACGAGCAACGGGAGGAGCCACAGCAGCCAGAGGTATTCGGGATATGCGAATCTGAACATTACGGCAGGGATTTTAACCAGAGGGTACGCAACAGAAATTCCACGAGCAGCAGGGCCAGAGCCGCCGCTGCCCAGCGGAGGTACTCCTCGGTGTAGGTGGTGTATTGCGATATTTCGACCTTGCTCTTTTCGAGCTGGTTGATTTCGTCGTAGATGGACTGTAGTTTGGCGTTGTCCGTGGCGCGGAAGTAACGGCCGCCCGTGAGATCGGCGATCTCGCCGAGTATCTTTTCGTCGATCTGCACCTTGGCCTGCACGACGGTCGGGTTCCCGAAGAAGTCCACCGTCGGATAGGGGGCCGTGCCGCGTGTGCCGACACCGATCGTATAGACGCGGATGCCCTGGTCACGGGCGATCTCCGCAGCCGTGAGGGGAGCGATTTCGCCCCGGTTGTTCTCTCCGTCGGTCAGCAGGATGATGACCTTGCTCTTGGCGTTGCTCTCGCGCAGGCGGTTGATTGCCGTCGCCAGTCCGTTGCCGATGGCCGTGCCGTCCTCCACCACGCCGCTGCGCAGGCGTCCCAGCAGGGTTTGCAGCGTTCCCTGATCGGTCGTCAGCGGGCTTTGGGTGAAGGCTTCGCCCGCGAAGGCCACCAGTCCGATGCGGTCTCCGGGGCGGTCGGTGATGAAGTTGCCGGCGACCTGCTTGGCTGCCTGGATGCGGTCGGGCTGGAGGTCCTGGGCCAGCATCGAGGTCGAAATATCGATCGCCAGCACGATGTCGATGCCTTCGGTGTTGCTCGTCGAGCCTTCATCGACCGATTGGGGGCGGGCCAGCGCTACGATGAGGAGCGCGACGGCCGCGCAGCGCAGCGCGAAAGGCAGATGCCGCAGGTAATAACGTACGGTGCGCGGTGCTTCGGCGACACCGTCGATGGTCGATACTTGGATCGAAGCGCCGCCCTGACGGGTCCGCCAGACGTAATAGACCACCATGAGCGGAATGACCGCGAGCAGCCACAAAAAGTATGGAGAGGCGAATTGCATAGCCGTTTCAGAATTGATTCGTTACCAGTTTTTATTGCCGCGTACCACGACCCCGGCTTTCTCCTTGAGTTTCTCCTGGGTCTTGTCCTCCTGGGTCTGGATCGCATCCAGCATCCGTTCCTGTTCTTCCGGGGAGATGCCGTTTTCGCGGGGTTGGCCGGGCTGCCGGTCGTCGCTGTCCGGCTTGTCGGAATCCTGCGGCTGTTCGTCGGGATTTTGTCCGTTCTTGTCGGGATCATTCTGACCGTTCTGCCGGTCTTGTTGATCCTGTTGCTCGCCGCCCTTGTCCTGCTGCCGGTCTTTGTCCGAATTATTATCCTTGTTTTTGTCTTGATTCTGATCCTGACCGCCGCTGTTCTGCTGGTCCTTGTTCTGATCTTTGTTTTGATCCTCGTTCTGCTGTTTTTGCAGCAGTCGCTTGGTGTAGGCGTAGTTGTACTTGGCCTCCTGGTCGGCAGGATTCATCCGCAGGGAGTTCTTGTAGCTTTCGAGCGCTTCCGGGTATTTTTCCTGTTTGAATTGGGCGTTGCCGAGGTTGTAGAAAGCCTCGGCCCGTTCCTGGTCGGTGCGGGTGGAGTCTGCGGCGATGCGTTCGAGCATCTTGGCCGCCTCCTCGTATTTTTCGGTACGGTAGAGGGCGCCCCCCAGGTTGTAGGCGGCCTCGAAGTTTTCGGGGGCCGCTTCGAGCGCCTGCGTGTAGCGTTCGATGCTGCGGTCGTACCGCTCCTTCGCGAAATCCCGGTTGCCCTTGCGCACGAGGCTGCGCTCGGGGTATTTCTGGGCCGAGGCGCTGCCGATTCCGAGCAACAGGGTGATGAATATCAGTAGGATTCTGTTTGGCATGGCGTGTCGGATGCTATTGGGTGTCGTCCTGTTCGGTGCCCTCCTCCGCGATTTCCGCAGGCTTGGTCTCCTCGACGAAATAGTAGGCGTTCAGGTAGTTGTCTTCGTTGGTCGTCCCTTCGGACTGGGCTTTGGCGAATTTCGCCAGGTCGGCGTCCCGGAGGATCGCCTGCAGGTCCATGACGCATTTCTGCGGCAGGTCGTAACGGCGGACTGCCGCGAGAATTTCGTCAGAGGTCATCTCCATCGCGCCGAAGCCGTATCGTCCGGCCAGATAAGTGCGCAGGATGTCCGTCAGGCCCGAGTAATACTGTTTGTGGCGTCCGCTCTGCCAGAGTTTCTGGTTGTGGAGCGTTTCGAGCGCTTGGATGGCCGCGATGTGGGGCGGCAGGGGCGGTGCGGGACGGAAGATGTCGCGTACCTTGCGGGCGTAGCGGGCCATCAGGCGGCGGCCTGCGTAGATCGCGCCGCCCAGGACGATCAAACCCAGCAGGCTCCAGAGGACGTAGCCGCTGATTTCGCCGTAGCGGAAGGGCAGCGTGCGCTGGGCTTTGATGTCGTAGATCGTGTGCGACGTGGAGTCGATCTGAAAGGTTCCCACCTGCAGCCGCAGGGTGTCGGCGGTATAGAGCGTGTCGGTGATGTTCTTGTCCAGATAGAGCACTTGTGCGCGTCCCAGGCCGAGGTTGCCCTCCTCGAACGCCGCCAGCGTGTAGCGTTTGCGCAGGCTCAGGTGACGTCCGTCGCGCCGGAGGGTGTCCACCGGATGCGATTCGACGACCTCCAGTCCGCTCTGCGGAGGCGGGTTGAAGGTGGGAAATTCCACGACCTGCACCAAATCACGATCGACGTCGATCACCACGTCGAAGCGGTCGCCGATTCCGATGCTGTCGGGTTCGACGCGGGCGGTGATCGTCGGCGGTGCGGCGTACAGAACGGTCGTCAGCCCCGTCAGAAGAGCTGTCGCCAGAGCTGTTTTTACTCTTTTCGTGATGGATGTCCGACCGGCTTTCGGACGACCCGAAGACCGCAGGCCGACGGGCACCGCTTCCGAAGGAGGTGTTTGCGCGGCATTTTGCCGCTCTGCGGCGGCGGACGGTTGAATACCGCCGTTGCGTGCGAACGGAGAGCAGGTTGATGCCGGGTTATTTGGGATCGACTTCATCGCTGTTTGAATAGTTTGATGAGTTCCACGACGTAATCCCCGTCGGTCGATACCTCGGCCGTGTCGATGCGGTGGTGTTTGAGCGCCGAGAGGATGGCGGCGCTCCGCTCCTGCCAGACGCGGGCGTAGTGCTCCCGCACCCGGGCCGAGGAGGTGTCCACCCACGCTTTTCGGCCCGTTTCGGCGTCTTTCATTTCGACGATCCCTACGTCGGGCAGTTCGGCTTCGCGCGGATCGAAGACGCGGATCCCCACCAGGTCGTGTTTGCTGCCGGCGATTTTCAGGGCGTTGGCGAACTCCTCGCCGTCGCGTGCCGGATCGAGGAAATCCGAGAGCAGGAACGCCGTGCAGCGCTTCTTCATCACGGCCGTCAGGAAACGCACCGCCTCCGACAGCGCCGTGCCCGTCGACCGGGGCCGGAAGCCGATCAGCTCGCGGATAATCATCAGGATGTGGCTGCGCCCCTTCTTGGGCGGGATGTACTTCTCCACGCGGTCGGAGAAGAAGATGCAGCCCACCTTGTCGTTGTTCTGGGCGGCCGAGAAGGCCACGACGGCGGCGATTTCGGTCAGAATGTTCTTTTTGAGGAAGTGGGTCGACCCGAACATGCGCGAGGCCGAGACGTCGACCATGAGCATCATCGTCAGCTCGCGCTCCTCCTCGTAGACCTTGATGTGGGGCGAGCGCGAACGCGCCGTGACGTTCCAGTCGATGTCGCGCACGTCGTCGCCGGCACGGTACTCCCTCACTTCGGAAAACGACATGCCCCGTCCGCGGAAAGCCGTGTGGTACTTTCCGGCGAAGATCTCGTTCGACAGGCCGCGTGTCTTGATCTCGATTTTGCGGACCCGTCGCAGAATATCGTTTTCGTTCTCGATCATCGTGTTACGGGACGATTACGTTGTTCAGGATGTCGGTGATGATCTCCTCGGTGGTGATGTTTTCGGCCTCGGCTTCGTAGGTCAGCCCGATACGGTGGCGCAGTACGTCGTGGCAGACGGCGCGCACGTCTTCGGGAATCACGTAGCCGCGGCGGCGGATGAAGGCGTAGGCGCGGGCGGCTTTGGCCAGCGAGATCGAGGCACGGGGCGATCCGCCGTAGGCGATCAGCGTCTGCAACTTCTGGAGGTTGTATTCGACCGGTTCGCGCGTGGCGAAGATGATGTCGACGATGTATTTCTCGATCTTCTCGTCCATGTAGACGTCCTCCACCACGCGGCGCGCCTTGACGATGTCTTCGGGTGCGATCACCTTGTGCGGCGAGGGAAGCCCTTCGCCCGAGAGGTTCATCCGCACGATGTCGCGCTCCTCCTGCTTCGTGGGGTAGGAGATTTTGGCTTTGAGCATGAATCGGTCGACCTGCGCTTCGGGCAGCGGGTAGGTTCCCTCCTGTTCGAGGGGGTTCTGCGTGGCCAGAACCAGGAAGGGCTCGGGCAGCTTGTAGGTGTCGTCGCCGATGGTCACCTGGCGCTCCTGCATCGCTTCGAGCAGCGCCGACTGCACCTTCGCCGGCGAACGGTTGATCTCGTCGGCCAGTACGAAGTTGGCGAAGACGGGGCCTTTGCGCACCATGAACTCCTCGCTCTTCTGCGAGTAGATGAGCGTACCGATCAGGTCGGCCGGCAACAGGTCGGGCGTGAACTGGATGCGGGCGAAATCGGCGTCGACGGCCTTTGCGAGCGTCGTAATCGCCAGCGTCTTGGCAAGACCCGGCACGCCTTCCAGGAGGATGTGGCCGTTCGACAGCAGACCGATCAGCAGCGTGTCGATCAGATGGGTCTGACCGACGATCACCTTGCTCATCTCGGCGCGCAGCGTGTCGACGAAGACCGACTCCCGCTCGATGCGTTCGTTGAGTTCCTTGATATTGATGACTTCACTCATGGATGTTATGTTTTTTTAGATGTTATTGCCGTACTGTTTTTTAACGAATAGTATGCAAATTTATTATAAAAACGCAGAAAAATGAATTTTTCCCGTCGAAATCGACATTAAAATCCCGCGAAAGAGCCGTTTGCTCTTCCTTCGGACGTGTCGCGTCCTCCCTTCGGCGATATGGTTTTACGATATATATTTCGTATATTCGCCCACACTGCGATAGTGCAGCGAATTTCATAAATTTTATCCCGATGGAAAAACTTAGGTTCATGAGAGGTGCGGCAGCGTTGTTGGCGGGTTCCGCAATGCTTTTCGCATCGTGCAGCGACGACGATGCGCCGATGCCCGATCCCGAATTGACGTTGACGCCCGATACCGAGATCTCCCTGCCGGTCGGGGGGGGGAGCGTCGAGGTGGCCGTGTCGACTAATCTCGGCAGCTGGACGGCGTTGTCGAATGAGACGTGGTGCGAGGTTACGCTCGCCGAAGGCAAATTCACGGTGTCGGCCGATGCGAACGATGCGCTGGCTGCGCGTCCGACGGCGACGGTTACGGTCACTGCGGGCGAAGGCGAACGGAGCATCACCCGCGAGGTGCGGGTGACGCAGGGGGCTCAGACGTTCACCGACCTGAGTGCGGCGGGCCGCGCCAACTGCTATATCGTCGCCCCGAAGTCGGCGTCGGTCTTCGATGCCGCTTACAAAGGCAACTCCTCCACCGAATCGATCGGTGCGGCCGAGGGTGCCGAACTGGTTTGGCAGAGCGCGCAGGGTCTCGTTACGCGGGTAGCCTACGCCGCCGACGAGAAGAAGATCATCGTCGAGACCGCCGACAAGAGCGGCAATGCCGTCGTGGCGGCCGTCGACGAGTCGGGAACGATCCTGTGGAGCTGGCATCTGTGGATCGTCGATTACGATCCGTCGGCGTCGCTCTTCACGACGGCTCCCAATGCGTCGGGGACGACGTGGAGTTTCATGGACCGCAATCTGGGTGCGCTGACCGTCGAGCGCGGCAGTTTCGATTCGCACGGGCTGCTCTACCAGTGGGGGCGCAAAGATCCGTTCCCCGGTACGACGGCTTTTACGATCATGAACGAGGATTACACCTACGAGGTCGACGGTGAGCCTGAGGTCTACGACATCGACAACCGCGTGTTGCCGAAGTTCGGTCTGACGGCGGAGTTCCACGGGACGATCGAGAAATCGGTCCAGAATCCGGCGGTATTCTATGCGATGACCTACAAGCATACGGGCGTGGAGGACGAGTACGGCGAAGAGATCGTCGAGAACGACTATAAGACCGGCGACTGGGTCGACGTGTCGAACGACGACTACTGGGGCGGCGAGAGCCGGAAGAAGACGATCTACGATCCCTGCCCCGTGGGCTATAAGGTTCCGGTCTGCGACGCCGACGGCAATACGCCCTACGCATGGCTCGTCTATACCGCAGGGAAGTGGGACGAAGCCAATCGCGGTTTCGAGCAGGAGGGACAGTGGTTCCCCACGACCGGTACGCGCGCCTACGCTTCCGGAGGGTTGGATTATACCGAGGCCAATCCTTACAGCGGCTTGTGGATCGGAACGAAGGGCAAGGCTTCGGACAATTTGGAACTCTATCCCGATCTTTACGGTCAGTATATGTTCATCATCGATAGCAAGCGAATGCTCAAAGTCAGCAAAGACAAGCGTTCGCAGGGCATGTCGCTGCGTTGCGTGAAGGAGTAGCTTTCCGCCGCAATCCGGTTTTACGGGGAGTGCCGCCGTCGGGCCGGCGCTCCTTTTTCGCTTCCTGCGCGGGTGCGGTTTCCACGGGTGCGTGCGGGCGCCGTCCGGCTTGCCTTCCCCTGAAAACGAAGCACCGCACCGACACAGGGTCGGTGCGGTGCGGAGAAATCGTTGAACTTCGTTCTTCGTTTTCCCGCCCCGGCATAGCCTGAACAAGTTCGGCTCTGCGCTCGGCTTAGTGAAAACGTTCGACTGCGCGTTTAGCGTGCGCCGAGTTTCTGGTCGAGCATGTAGACGCCCACCTTCTCGCCTTCGATGGCTTTGAAGCCTTCGAGGATGCCGCGGGCCGTATCTTCCTCCTCGACCTGCTCGTTGACGAACCATTGCAGCATGTTCGCCGTTGCGAAATCCTGCTCGGCGGCGGCCAGCTTGCACAGATCGTGGATCATCGCCGTCACCTTCTGTTCGTGGGCGAGCGTGTCCTCGAACATCGCCACGACCGACGGCCATTCGGTCTGCACGGCGGCGATGGGAGCCAGCACGACCTTGGCGTTCTGCGATTGGAGATAGCCCGCCAGCTTCTCGGCGTGCCCCTGCTCCTCCTTGAACTGGTGTACGAACCAGTGTGCGGAACCTTTGAACCCTTTGTCCGCCGCGTCCATCGACATCGAGAGATAGAGATATGCCGACCAGAGTTCGGCATTGATCTGGGCGTTGATCGCCTCCTGCATTTTTTTGCTGATCATAGTTGTATCGTTTAATGTATTAAATTTTCTTTTGTACAAAGATAGCGAATTATTCGATACGCGGTTCTGTTTTTCATTCATATCTTTTTATGGAGCTATAAGTCGGGCTTATGATGCGCCGGCAACGGTCCGATGATCGGGGACGAGCGGGAGGAGCCGTAAGTCCGGTGCGGTTTCGGCGTGCGGAGAAAAGCTTGCGGCGGGACTTCGCACGCCGGAGGCCGCGGTTCGCAGAGCCGGAATCGTCGTTCGCCGAAGGATCGGATACCGCCGCGAGGATCGGCCGCCGGCATCCGAATCCGCTGTTTGTGCCGTCGTTCGGAACGTTTTTTTCGGGCGAAGTGCCCGACTCTCGGAATTTTTTCCTATCTTTGCAGGCCAATTGTGGCGGAACAAAAAACATTATCAACAATGAAAGTTTGCGAAATTACAGGCAAGGTCGCGGTGATCGGCAACAATGTCTCTCACTCGAACCGCAAGACCAAGCGCAAATTCAGTCCGAATTTGAAGACCAAGCGTTTCTGGTCAGAGGAAGAGGGCCGCTGGATCACCCTCAAGGTGTCGGCTGCCGGTATGAAAACAATTAACAAGAAGGGTCTCGCAGTGGCTCTGCGCGAAGCTGCCTGCCCCAAGAAGATTTACTAAACCGTATTGACAAATGGCTAAGAAAGGCAATCGCGTTCAGGTCATCCTCGAATGCACCGAACAGAAGGAGAGCGGTGTTGCGGGCATGTCTCGTTACATCACTACCAAAAACAAGAAAAACACCCCCGACCGTCTGGAACGTAAGAAGTACAATCCCTATCTGAAGCGGGTGACGTTACACCGTGAAATCAAATAATCGAGCGTTATGGCAAAGAAAGTAGTCGCAACCCTGAAAACCGGCACGGGCAAGCAGTTTACCAAGTGCATCAAAATGGTCAAGTCGGAGAAGACCGGCGCCTATATGTTCAAGGAGGGTATCATTCCCAACGACCATGTAAAGGAGTTCTTCGCAGAGAAGAAATAAACCGTTCCGACGGTATTCGTGGTTAAGGGCATCGGCCCTTAACACAAAAGGCATCTCGACAAGGGGTGCCTTTTGTGTTTTTGTACGGACGGGCTGCGGCGGGGCGGACGCTGGATGCCGGCTGTCGCCGGAACGTCCGGACGGGCGGGCGGAGGTTTTAGGCGTGTGAGGGATGGCGGTGCGGGCGGAGTTCGTTCGGCAGGTCGTGTGCCGTGAGGCGTCCGGAGAGGACGAGGTTGGGGTTCGTTGCCGGCGGCGAA
>OGRJ01003248.1_pt1 | contig 10638 bp, 13 predicted proteins | sample 1553411 | NCBI WGS metagenome assembly OGRJ01 (sample SAMEA2580084, study PRJEB22360) | human gut metagenome | biome: human gut; feature: human-associated habitat; material: faeces | place: Denmark | collected 2008/2010
TTGCCATAGTATGCACCTCCTGTTTCTTATAGTGTACCACTATGTATAGCTTTTTACAATACAAATATTTTTAACTGCTGCCGTCAATCTTTTTCCATCCAATTCAATGCGCTCTGTGCAATAACGTCATCATAAAAATCATCATCCGACTCAGCATTATCATCTGTATCTGCCTGCTGTTGTATGATAGCTATTGCACCTTTGTTAGCCTGCATAGCTACCAGCATGCTGCCAACCATGCTCATAACCTCTTTGTTTGCTTCCTGCCTTGCTTCTTCTCCTGCCTCCTGTCTGATCCGCTCCTCTATGACTGCCATTCCCTCAGTTGATAGTATCTTAGGGATGAGATTCGTCAGCCGGATATATCTCTTTATCTGTGCTACACTTTCTCCGACCTGTCTTGCAAGAAGCTCGTTGCTGTTTATCATGTAATGCTCTTCAATAACTTCATTAGATTCATTCTCCAAATTATCTGTTCTTCCATTTCCGTCTGTGTCGCACTTCGGTCCAACTTGAGCCGAAGTCATATGATTTGCTTCATTACCTGCCAGCACTTCTGCTCCATTATCTGACAGTGAATCATCCGATAACCGCTTTCCCTGATGTTTCATGGCATCCAGCTTCATCTTATACGCAAATGCTTTCTCACTTGGCTTCAGATTCTCTCTATACAGGTTAGAGTCAACCATTGCCACAACTGCCTGATCATCATCCAATTCTCTTATCACAACCGGAATCTTCATCTCTCCTGCCCATATAGCAGCTTCCTTTCGCCTGTGACCGGATATTATCTCATATCCATCCCCATAAGGATTCGTCCTTACCAGAAGTTGCACAAGCACACCTTCTTTCTCAATGCTTTTCATCAGCTCACATAATTCCGTATTTACCTCTACCTTAAACGGATGATTCTTAAAATCATGCAACTGATTTATCTCCACATTCCTGATTGTCTCCATAATATCACCTTTCTCGAATACATCAAATTCATCTATTCTGAAATCCATTTGATACGATGACTTTCAGATACAAAGAAAGACCGCTCACTTTCAATTTTTCTTGAAAATGAACGGTCTTTCACGTTTCTTTTATTCTGTTGAATGATAAAAATATTACTTTTTCTTTGATGTGTTTCCGAAGCCGCAGTCCAATACCACAGACACGTTTACTCCATCAGAAATTGCCTTTTTGTATGTTTTTCGGTCACTCTGGTTAAACCTGAAAAACCTCTCAAAGTGCCTAAAATCAAGGATTCTTACAAATCTGTCCGATATAGTGCAACTATTGTCTCTATATGCGATAAGCGTACGATAGCATACTGATTAGCGAAACTTTTCCCTCAGAAAATCATCTGATACAATTTGGCATTAATATGCTATCTACAGCTGGTCTTTCAATTTATCCCTCAACCACTGTGGTATGTTTATCTTTTCTCCAGTCATCAGTGCATCCACAAATTGTTCTGCGTCTTCTCTACTCCAGAAACGATTTTTTATATAACACTCATGACTGCAAAACTTCTGTTTTGAGTTTACCATTTCAAAGACCTTTCCGCAATATGCACATTGCGCTGATGACCGTGGTGTTGTCGGATAAAGCATATAATATTTTCGTCTGCACTGATCACTACAAAATTTACGTTTTCTCCCCGTTGTTGCAGTCTGATATTCTTTTCCGCATCATAGGCACGAATTATCTTTCCATTCCACATCCTCTTCTCTGGGAGTCCATCCCGTTTCTACAAGTTCGTTGCGGTAGTCAATAATATCCTGCTTTGATGCCAGTACGCATTTCATTGTTTCTCGATATCCGATTCCGTCTGCTGCCATCTGTCGAATCTGTTTTTTCTGCTCTTCACTTAACATTTCATGTTCACCTTTCCATTTTGTTGTTCAGTAATCACTCTGAATTTCTAAAATGTCAAGATGTTTCTTTATATGCAAAAGAAGGCAGCCATCATGACCACCTTCTCCTTTTCATTTTTTACAATACTTCCAAGAACTTCAGTATCTGAATACTATCTTTCAGTCCGGCAAGATACAAATAATGATAATTTGCACCTTCCTGTTCATTGCGGGTATCACTGTAATCTGTAAGTACCTTTCTTTGATTGTCACTGAGCGTATTTAAATGTTCTTGAACCTTATCCGAAAGCTTCAGAAGTCTTCGATTAATGTCTTGACATTCCTCGCTCTCAGCTTGTAACCTTCGCAGATGTTCTTCCAGAATTTCATCAACGAGCATGTCTACCGTTTCCTGTATTGACATCGCAATCACCTCCTTGTGGTGTTGCATGTTACAATACTATTTCAGGTATAGCAAGTTAATCACATTATAATTTTCATGGAATTTCCATTTGAAATCAACACTTAAAATGCTAATTTTGAGAATAATATTACCAAAATTATTGTATTTTTCTCAAAATTGGCATATAATACAATTAAAGAATAGCTTGACATTAAAGTGATTTGAATGTATAATCACGTTAATCCTTTACTTATTGTTTGGGATCTATAAAGGCTTCGACTACTGGGCCAGATAACCAGTGGTTTTTTTTTATGCACTTTTTTCCCAGACAGGGCTACTTACAATCTTGTTGGCCGTATCTTGATTATCCACCAAATACGCTGTCACAAATTTTCCTTCCCCTTTTGCATTTATGTATATAACAACAACATAATTATTAGGAGCCAAAAAAGTAACTCTACGACTATTATCATAGTTCTTCTTCGCACTATCATATCCTTTTCTTGGAATAATAGACGGATCCTCTAATACTGACTTAATCCAGTCAATGCGTTCTCCTCTTTCTGTTGAATATTTATCTTTCGGTGCTTTCCAGCTTTTCCTTGTTCTCACATAAAATGCATGCTCAAACGTCTCTTCATAAAATCTTACACAAATGCCATCAAATGTTTTTATTTCTGTATTATTACAATAATGTTCTATATAATACTTCTTACATTCTTCTTCATTTGTAAATTTTCTCAATTCAGGAAGCCCCATCAAATCCCTCCCCTTAAAGAAATTTTGAAAATATTAAATTTCCTATCGCACTTATAAGTAGGGGCAATTTTACATCCTAATTTTTCTTCAACTGCACGAACCAACTGATTTTTCGCAACTGATTTTCCTCTATCTCCATAATTAAACTTATAAGCGACTGCCCCCATCAATATATTCTGTAATTGTAATATAACAGACTCTTCAGAATCAATTGCCTGTAACACTTTTACATTCTCTCCATGCAAACTTCTATTTACAATTCTCCGGAGTTCATGTAGTCGGTTATTATCTTTGTTAGTTTTAAAATCAGTAAAAATATAATACTCATTTGTAGCAGTCAACCAGTTATGTAGCAATTGATAATAAAATTTATAATATCCCAATTCATGATCAGAATCATTATACTTTTCATCGTCTACTTCGCTAGCATCAATTACCACGCATCGGAATAATATATCTTTATTTTCCGCTCTAAAAAACAAATCTATGAGCTCCGTGTAAAATCTCACTTTATTAGTCGAAACGTTTCCCCACTTAAACTCATTTTTAATTCCATATTTTGCTTTCAGATAGTTAATTTCTTTTTTTAAATATGCACGCTTTTCATATGGAACCCAAATTCCCCCAATACATACATATCTATTAAACTCATTAATCTGACTTTTATTTACAAGCAAATCCTGTCTACTTTCATCACAATAAACGTCTATTAACATATAGCCTCCTTTTAAAGACTTAATCAAGAATTCTAGTTTTGAATCTTTATTTTAAATTTTCTTTTCATAATAACTTCCAGCAAATCTCTTATAGCATACAAATCATCCTCTGTAGAATCAATTGGTATAACTATTTTTGCAACTTTTCCAGACTCAACTGGATATGTTTGCACAATATATTCATTTTCTTGATTTGTAGCCAGCTTCTCAGTAACAGACACAGGTACAATTGTCTCTTTGTTTGCTTTTTCCGTTTCATTCTCAGTCACTTGCTCGTATTCATCAATTGGTAACCTTTCCTTTTCCAATCCCTCTGAATAGCATAAAACACCTGCTTTTATTAAGTTAAATTGCTCGCAATTTACAAGAAAAATTTTTGCAGCAGAATCTTTCGCCGCTTTACTAATTTTATAATTATTCATCAATACATTTGACAGCAGCTTTTGATCCGGTACTTGTTTTCCATCATAATCATTAATCAGTGCATTATATAATGGAGGCAGTCTAAAACACTCAAGTTCAACTTCTCTGATATCATTTGATACTGGATACAATATTTTTTTTGCTATTTCTGTTAGCTGAATAGTTGAACTGCTTGTAGTAATCAATCCGAACTGCTTGGCGGTTCCCACTTTTTGAGTAAACGATTTTGTCGTCACACTAGTCAACCCATATAATTCAGCAACTGCTTTATAAGCAACAGTTTTTTGTTTAAAAGTATCAATATTTTTTATGAAATCAATACACTCCTCCCATGTAACTGCAGGGTAAAGTGCACTTTTCTCTCTTTCTGCCATAATATAATCACCTCAATTTCTTTAATATAGAAATTATATATTTCGCTAATAAGTTTGTCAATACTCGCTAATAAAAAAGTTTCAAAGACTAAAGGAACGACTTTTAAAGTCGTTCCTTTACTTTATTTCAACTCTACAATTGTTCCATCCAAATATCTCACAGAAATCTTTCCCGTTTCATATATTACGATGCACTCCAGCGTTACATGCATCTGCTCCGCATCAAACGTCAGCACTTCTTTATCCGCATATTCCAGAAGTTTCTCCGCTCGGTATGCTTGCAACGGATTCTTTCCTTTTTGCAATTGATGCCATTTCTTTATACAGGCATCTTTATTTTCCATCAGTGCATTCCATGATTTTATAAAAACCTGCTCCAATGTACTTTCATCGATATGCCTATTGGCACATCCCATAACGCCTTTTTCTCTGTATCTGGCATTGCACTGCCAAACACTTCGGTAGTCCCCTGGCCGTGGTCTCCATTTCTTTCAAATGCTTCACCGCATTCTCCACAGATGACTTTGCTGGCAAATGGATTTTCTCCAATGTTGGAAGAAAATGCTTTGATGCGTTGCGCTTTCATGAATTCTTTTCTGCGTTTTTCTTCAAGCTGAACTGCTTCCCATACCTCTGGCTCTATGATTGCAGGATGACTATCTGCCACATAATACTGCGCAACTTGTCCCTTATTCTTATCACGCTTCTTTGTAAGGAAGTCTACGGTGTAAGTTTTCTGAAGCAGTGCATCTCCCTTATACTTTTCATTATGGAGCATCTTCTCAATCGTACTGGCGATCCATTTAACTTCTCCATTCCACCCTGGAATTTCGGCTTCACTCAATTCCTTTGCAATACTGAAATAATTTCTTCCACGCAGATATTTATCATAAATCAGCCTCACCGTTTCAGCCTGTTCTTCATTTATAACAAGGTTTCCATTTTCGTCCTTATCATATCCCATGAACTTTGTAGTATTTACATGAAGATGCCCTTGTTCAAATCGTTTACGGATTCCCCATGTGCTGTTTTCTGAAATGGATCTGGACTCATCTTGTGCCAGTGATGATAATATCGTCAGAAGAACTTCTCCCTTTGCATCCAAAGTATCAATATTCTCTTTTTCAAATGTCACACCTATCCCCAGTTCTTTTAGTCTTCGCACATAGTTCAGACAATCCAACGTATTCCTTGCAAATCGGCTGATGGATTTTACAATAATTCTGTCGATTTTTCCACCCTCACAATCCGCAATCATCTTTTTAAAGTTTTCACGCTTCTTGGTACTGGTTCCTGTAATCCCTTCATCCGCATACACTCCGATGAGTTCGTAGTTTGGATGGTTCATAATATAATTTGTATAATAATTCACCTGGTTCTCATAACTTGATAACTGTTCTTCTTGGTCTGTTGATACCCTGCAGTATGCTGCCATTCTGATTTTTGGTATCTCTTTCTTTACCGTATTCCCTTCCGTCAACTTTGCTGTCGGAGGAATAACTGTAATATTTCTTGCCATCTGCACTCACCTCCCTTACAACTACTGGTTCCGTAATCTGCCATTCATCCGTAACACTTTCTGGAATACGGATGCCCTGGCAGGCTTCTTTCCCTTTATCGATATAAGTACCACATGCCCATATGTACTTTTTATATGCGGAATGCCTTCGCAATTTCTTATCACAATATGGACAAATCAATTTTCCTGTAAGTGCATGACGGTTTGAAAATTTCTCCGTATGCTCAGTTTCAATATTTCTTTCTCTTGCACGTTTTTCTCGGATACGTTGTACAGCTTCCCAATCTTCCTTTGAGATAATCGGTTCATGGTTATCTGCAACATAATAACTCTGAAGTTCACCTTTGTTGACTACTGTACCGCCTCCAACTTTTGGAACATAATATTTCTGTAAAAGGCAGTCTCCTTTATACTTTTCTTTCTTAAGCATTTGTCGAATCGTACTTTCATACCAACGTCCACCCGTTACAGTCGTAATACCGCTGGTATTCAAAATCTTTGCAATCCGATGCGCACCATTTCCATCAAGATACAGTCAAAAAATCATACGGACAACTTTCGCTTCGTCTTCATTTATAATAAGATTTTCTTCTGCATCTTTATCATATCCCATAAATCGATTGGTATTAACCATGACCTCTCCACGGGCAAATTTCTTTCGAACTGCCCATTTCTGGTTCTCACTCATGTCAAAGGCTTCAGCCTGTGCAAAAGAAGCAAGTACTGTAAGCATCAATTCCCCATCTGCCGATAACGTATTGATATTCTGTTCTTCAAAATAAATGCCTATTCCCAGCAGTTTCAATTCTCTTGATACTTCAAGTACCGTAACCGTGTTCCTTGCAAATCTGGAAATGGACTTTGTGTGGATCAAATCAATTTCTCCATTACGGCAGCACTCTAACATTTTCTGGAATGCCGGACGGTTATCGCTTGTACCCGATATTCCTGCATCAGAAAATACCCCTACAAAATCACAAGTTTCATCTTCGGCATATTTCCTTTTAAAATAGGTTTCTTGATTTTCTAATGATTCCATCTGTGCATCTTTATCACTGGATACACGTACATAAGCACAGACACGCAGTTCTCTTTGCTGCGACTCTGCCTTCGTGTTTATCACACTTAATTTCATTGTCATCCCTCCTGGTATATACATCACTCATATGCCTCAGAAACGCAAGTTAATTCGGCTTATGTATAAGTAGAAAGTAATGTTCTTTTTCCAAGAGGTTTTGTGTAATTTATGTTTTATTTATTATCATTTACAACATGAAGATGTGAAAATAAATCTCTTAAAGTATCCATCTCTACACATCTAAAATATTCGTTTTTCACTAACTGCTGAACAGCTTTCTGTCCGTAATTGTCTAATCGCAAATAATCATTGATACATTTAATAACATCTTCTTCTGGTTGCACATCAAGGATTCTATCGATTACCTCTTCATTGTATGCTTCATCGCTGTTATCATCTGAACGACCCAAAATATAATCTATACTCTTCCCAAAGAACTCTGCCAATTTACATAAAGTATCAAAGGTAGCTTCTCTCTTTCCTACCTCCCACATAGCGATAGTCCCTTTCGAAAGTCCCATTGCTTCAGCTAATTCTACCTGAGTAATTCCTTTTTCTTTCCTCAACATCTTAATTCTCTCTGCAAACATAATCACACCATCCTTTCCACCTAAAAATATCACGTTTTCTAAGAATCGTCAATATAATCTTTTGTATTGTTCTCACTTTTTCTAAGATTTATTCTTGTATTTTCTTAGTTTTAGTGATATTATTTATTCACAGCAAATTTATAAAGGAGGTAAATATTATGAAATGTAAGAATGTGTCACCACCTCAGATGCTTACAATTCGTGAGATTTCTGAGACTGGAATCTTAACAGAGAATACTTTACGTCACATGTTAAAGGAAGGAAACCTTCCCGTCATGTACGTAGGGAAAAAAGCCTTGGTCAATTACGACAAACTCTGCGAACAACTTCCCAACTTAGAAGCACCAAACAAAAAACGTTAAAGAGAGGAGGCAGTGAACATGCCCGAATTTACAATCTATCATTCCAATTCCATCGGGAATAAAGCCAACTGCCTTTATCCCCACAAAGTAACCGTAACAGATGAAACGTCTTTTAAAAAAGCTGTTAACAAAGATTATGTCTGTGCAAAATTTCAGAACAACTACAGAAGTGAAAAGAATTTCATCTCAGCAAACTGCATCCAAATGGACTGCGATAATACATTTTCCGATAATCCAGTAGAATGGAAATTTCCAGAAGATGTTGCAAATGCCTTTCCAAATGTAATGTTTGCAGTCTGTTACAGTCGTAACCATATGAAAGAGAAAAATGGAACAAAGGCTCGTCCTCGCTTCCACTGTTATTTTCCTACAACTAAATTTACAGATGCTGTGTCTTACAGGAATCTCAAAAAAGTAGTACAGAAACAGTTTCCGTATTTTGATGAGAACGCTCTGGATGCTTCCCGTTTCTTCTTTGGAACAGATAATCCAAATATTGAAATCATTTCTGGCACTGCACTTATAACGGATATGATTTCTGAAGGCATCGATGACATTGATTCTATTATAGAAGGTTCCCGTAACAGCACCCTCTCCCAAATTGCAGGAAAAATCATCAAACGATATGGAAATACAGAAGAAGCACACCAAAAGTTTCTAGAAGAAGCCGACCGCTGCGTTCCACCACTTGAAGACGATGAACTTTCTTCCATTTGGAAGAGCGCACAGGGATTTTCCAAATGTATCGCAAAACAAGACGGATATATTCCACCAGAATATTTCAATTACGAAACAAAATACAAACCCAGAGACTACTCAGATGTAGGACAGGCAGAAGTTCTCGCTTCTATCTTTAACTCGGAGCTTCTCTATAATCCGTCCAACGGATATATGCGTTACAACAGCATTTATTGGGATGAATCAAATGAAATGGCTCAAGCAGTCGCCCAAGAATTAACGAATCTTCAGATGGAAGAAGCGGAATTCTTGATAGAAAAAGCAAAACTGAATATGCAGAAAACAGAAGCCGCAGAACTCATTGCAAGCGTTGGAATCAAACGTGCAGAGAAATTGTTTACTCCAGACCAGAATGCTTCCTATCAGATGTACAAACAAGCCTTAGAATATCGCTCCTTTGTCATCAAGCGCAGGGATTCCAAAAATATCACTGCAACATTAAAGGAAGCCCGACCAATGTTGTATAAACCACCTACAGCTTTAGATATTGATGGCATGGTTCTTAACACACCAACTGCCACCTATGAGTTATCTAAGGGATTATTGGGAGTTAAAGAGCATCTTGCTGAAGACTATATTACGAAAGTTACTGCTGTTTCCCAAAGCGATAAAGGTTCTGAAATATGGCAGGATGCCTTGAACCTGTTCTTCTGCAATGATACTGACCTCATTCAGTACGTTCAAAGAATTGTCGGTCTGGCAGCTATTGGAAAAGTATATGTATCCATTAATTTCTGCGATTTTGAAAATAGCATTAGTTCATCTGCAGTCGGATTATTATCTTTTAGGCTAATCCATAATTCATTTCTAATATCTTTATATTCCCTGTAAAAATTATTAGAAATATCTTTTCCTTGCTGTTCATTTAGCAAGTACAATTCATCTATTGTAGATTTCCCATCTTTATTAATAAGGTTGACTCTATTTAACAAATATAAAAAACGTTTAAACTGTTCTTTTTCATCTATATTTATAATACTAAATGTCTCATATTCCAAGGAACTATTACTATGATAAAGTCTTGTTTCTACAAAATTAGATACTATTACCCATTGACATCTTTTTCCCTGCTTATTAGCATAACTAAAAGCTTGCTCTACTGGTGTCATATGATTACTTCTATTCAGTTTTTTATCTAATGGTGTATTTGCATCTTTCAATTCTATAACAACCCGAACATCTGATTTCTCGCTTGTAAAAAACCCCAATCCACCATCTGCCTCACTTGTGTCTAATACAGATTTTACTTCTTGGTACTGATTCCATTCATTTACTCCATCAACAAAAGTTTTATATCCTAATACATCCCCGAATACCTGACTCAAAAACAAACCTTGTACAGCAGTTTCTTTTGTCCGGTGTAAAACACCTTTTTTATATACATTTTGCCACTTTTTCATTATTTTCCATTTTTCATCAATCGATTCTATATTCTCCAGATGAAAAGCATCCAAATAACCTTTTAATAATTTTTCTTTAAATATCTTTGATGCGCTAGACATAAATGCATCTCCTCTCCAGTAAATCAATAGCAATTTACTTTTCGATAAGAGGGTATTTCTGTTCCCGTATACTATCTATAATATTGCCCTTTTTATTTTTTCATTTTATAGTCAAAAAAAGCGAAGTAAAAACTCCGCTTTTCCGCATAAAATCAAGGTTTTTGCTTACCCCTCTTAGGTCGCAAAGTTCCCTTATATTGTAACGTATTTATAACCTTTTGCCAAATGGTTATTTCCCCCTACTCAGCAAACAGACTGTCTCAACGGTACTTTCGTTGTCCCAACAAAGTTCCTGTGTCTCCCTGTCTCCAAAATACACCGGAAAACGGA
>OGRJ01003250.1_pt1 | contig 10626 bp, 9 predicted proteins | sample 1553411 | NCBI WGS metagenome assembly OGRJ01 (sample SAMEA2580084, study PRJEB22360) | human gut metagenome | biome: human gut; feature: human-associated habitat; material: faeces | place: Denmark | collected 2008/2010
CGCTCACGGCGCGGCTGCTTCTCCGGCAGGACGTTCTCCGGCACGGCACCGTCAAGGTCGATCAGCGCTTCGCGGCGGGAGAGGTTCAGTCTGCCCTTATCGTCGATTTCAAGCACCTTGACTTTCACGATATCGCCGACATTGACGACATCCGTGACGTTCTCCGTGCGCTTGATGTCGAGCTGAGAGATATGCACAAGGCCTTCCTTGCCCGGGGCAATCTCCACAAACGCGCCGAAGTCCATGATTCTCGTCACGCGGCCGCTGTAATAGGAGCCCGGCTCCGGGTCGTTGACGATGGTATCGATGATGTCCATAGCGCGGCGGCACTTTTCAATGTCTATGCCCGCAACATAGCAGTGGCCGTCATCCTCGATATCGATGGTAACGTCGCACTCGGCGCAGATCTTCTGAATGACCTTGCCGCCGGAGCCGATGACCTCGCGGATCTTATCGACCGGCACGATGGTGGACAGCATCTTCGGTGCATACTTGGAAAGCTCGGGACGCGGCTCTGCGATAACCGGCAGCATAACTTCGTCCAGAATGTAATTTCTTGCTTTGTGCGTCTTTGCAAACGCTTCCTTGATGATCTCCGGCGTGAGACCGTGAATCTTCAGGTCCATCTGAATGGCGGTGATGCCCTTCTTTGTACCGGCAACCTTAAAGTCCATATCGCCGAAGAAATCCTCAAGGCCCTGAATATCGACCATGGTCATCCAGCGGCTGCCCTCGGTGATGAGGCCGCAGGAAATACCGGCGACCGGCGCTTTAATCGGCACGCCTGCGTCCATCAATGCCAGCGTAGAGCCGCAGATGGAGCCCTGAGACGTGGAACCGTTAGAGGAAAGCACCTCGGAAACCAGACGGATGGTGTACGGGAACTCCTCGACCGGCGGGATGACCGGCACAAGTGCACGCTCTGCCAGTGCGCCGTGACCGACTTCACGTCTGCCCGGGCCTCTGGAGGGCTTCGTCTCGCCTACGGAATAGGACGGGAAGTTGTAGTGGTGGATGTAGCGCTTGGACTCTTCGTCATCGATGCCGTCAAGGAGCTGGTTGTCACGCGTGGAGCCGAGCGTTGCAACGGTAAGTACCTGCGTCTGGCCGCGGGTGAACATGCCGGAGCCGTGTACGCGCGGCAGCAGACCGACTTCTGCGGCAAGCGGACGGATCTCATCCATACCTCTGCCGTCAACACGCTTCTGCTCGTCGAGCAGCCAGCGGCGCACGACAAACTTCTGCGTCAAATACATGCACTCGTCGATCTTTGCCGCCTGATCTGGGTAAATTTCGTCGAAGTGCTCGTGCACTTTTTCGTAAACAGGCTTGAGTCTCTCGTCGCGAACGGTCTTGTCGTCCGTATCGAGTGCGGCCTTCACGTCATCAATGGCGAAATCGCGGATTTCTTCGAACATCTCCGGGTCCGGCTTATTGGACGGGTAAGAGAACTTCTCTTTGCCGATCTCCCTCTGGATACCCTTGATGAACTCGATGATTTTCTGGTTTTCCGCATGACCTGCCATAATGCCGTTGAACATATCCTCGTCGGACACTTCGTTTGCACCGGCTTCGATCATTGCGATGCGCTCATCGGTGGAAGCGACGGTAACAGCCATCTGGGAGAGCTTTCTCTGCTCTGCCGTCGGGTTGATGATGAACTCGCCGTCGATGAGGCCGACGGAAACGCCGCTGATGGGGCCGTCCCACGGAATGTCGGAGATGGACAGCGCGACGCTGGTGCCGACGAGTGCGGCAATCTCCGGGGAGCAATCCGGGTCAACGGACATGACGGTGCAGACGATGGAAACATCGTTGCGCATGTCCTTCGGGAACAGCGGGCGGATGGGGCGGTCGATCATACGGCAGACAAGAATCGCCTTATCGGTCGGGCGACCCTCACGCTTTAAGAAAGAGCCCGGGATCTTGCCGACGGAGTAGAGCTTTTCCTCGAAGTCAACGGAAAGCGGGAAAAAGTCGATGCCGTCACGCGGCTTTGCGGCAGCGGTGGCTGCCACGTGGATGGTGGTCTCACCGTAACGGACAAGGCCCTCGCCGTTTGCAAGCTGTGCCATTTTACCGGTTTCGATCTTCAGCGGGCGTCCGGCAAATTCCGTTTCAAATACTCTGAAATTTTCAAACATAAAGGTTATTTTCCTTCCCCCCGAAAGCCGGGATTTTCCGACTCCGCAGACCGTTTAACAATTAAACCGACGCACACGTGTTTTACGACCTGTATGCGCCCGTTTCACTGCTAAACAGCCCTTGGAATCATTTTGTGCAGATATTAAATCAGCTGCGCGGGTCGCGCGCAGCTGAAAAAAGGCAAAAAATTACTTACGGATACCGAGTTCTGCAATGATTGCTCTGTAACGCTCGATGTCAACCTTAATGAGGTAATTGAGAAGGCTTCTTCTCTGGCCGACCATCTTCAGCAGGCCGCGGCGGGAGTGATGATCCTTCTGGTTGGTACGGAGGGGCTCGGGGAGGTCGTTGATCCTCTTGGTGAGAACGGCGATCTGAACTTCCGGGGAACCCGTGTCACCCTCATGGCGTGCGTACTTCTTGATGATCTCTGTCTTTTCGCTCTTCAGCATTGTGTTTTCCACCTTTTCTAAAATATTTGCCGCGCTCACAGGTCTGGGTCGGTGTTATCCCTGCGGAGATGTCTCCCAAAAGGGTTAGTCCCTGATCCGAGGACGGGCACTTTGAAAGTATAGCATAATTCTTCAAAGTTTGCAAGCGGTTTTTCCTCTGCGGCGCAGATTTTTCGTTCCGTGCAAAATAGCGAAAACGTCCGGCCCAAAACCGACTTTTTCACAGCTCTTCCTGCCTTTTTTGCGAAACTCGTACATTTTCGACATTGTGCATCTTGACAAGCTTTTGAAATCCGTATACTATTAAACAGTTAATTATCGAAACGACCGTGCAAAAGCAAGTTTACCCGTGAAAGGCTGAACACAAACGATGCGAAAAGGCGTTATGGGCGCGGAAGTTTTTCCGCCGGAGAAAGGATATTTTTAATGAGCAAAATTGCAGTTGTTACCGATACAAACAGCGGCATCACCCGCGAGGAAGCGAAAAAGCTGGGCGTTTATCTTCTGCCCATGCCGTTCATCGTAGACGGCACGGAGTATTTTGAGGGCGTCACCTGCACGTATGAGCACTTCTTTGAAATGCTGGAAGCCGGCGCAGAGGTCTCCACCTCTCAGCCCTCGCCGGAATCCCTCACGGCGATGTGGGAGGAGGCGCTCGCGACGCACGATTCCGTTGTGCACATTCCGATGTCTTCGGCGCTGAGCGGCTCTTGCGACACTGCAAAGGCACTCGCCGCGGAATACAACGGCCGCGTATGCGTTGTGGACAACAAGCGCATTTCCATCACGCAGCGCGAATCCGTTCTGGACGCGCTGACGCTGGCCGAAAAGGGTCTGACCGCTGCCGAAATCTGCGTGCAGCTTGAAAACACCGCGTATAACGCGAGCATTTACCTTGCTGTAAATACACTGGAGCTCTTAAAAAAGAGCGGCCGTGTGACGCCGGCCGGGGCGGCGCTCGCGACGCTGCTGGGCCTCAAGCCCGTTTTGCAGATTCAGGGCGGCAAGCTGGACGCTTACGCGAAGGTGCGCGGCATGGCAAACGCCGAAAAAACGATGCTGAAGGCGCTCGAAAAAGACCTGCAAACGCGTTTTGCGGGCAAAAAGGTGCACATTGCGGCGGCGTACTCCGGCGACATCAAGCCCGCGCTCGAGTGGCGCAAGACAATACGCAAGTATTTTGATGACAACAGCATTGAGCTTTACAAACTCCCCATCAGCATTTGCTGCCACGTCAGCTCCGGCGTAAAAGCGCTCGGCTGCTTTGAATATTTTGAGTGATTTTTGCGTTTACATACAAAACCCTCGCTGTGTTCGTTTGAAGCACAGCGAGGGTTTTCTTATTTATGTTCAAGCATTTCAATGCTTGCGGCACGGTTATGGAGGCTGCCAAGCAAGCCTTTGAGGCTTAAAATGCGGAAAAGCAGCTGTTCGCGCTCGGTGAGCGGCGTTTGAAACGCGGCTTTGACGTCTTCGGTCGTTTTGCCGCAGTACCGCTCGAACGCTTCCAGCGTGATACCCAGCATTTCAATGAGGGCGTCGATGTCGTCAACGACGGTTTTTACATCGGCGTTTTTGCCGCTCTGCGCCAAAGAGAGGTACTCCATGAGCCAATCGAAATACATGGTTCCCTTTATGCTGCCCGACGCGGCTTCCAAAAGCGCATCGAGCGTTTCGGCATCGCAATGCGTGACGGTTTTGAATGTTTCAAACCCGAGTCCTGTTTTTTCGCGGCAGGTTTTTTCCCATTCTTTCATGTCGATTGGGGTGAGCATATTTTTACCTCTCTTTCTTTTGATGTGTCAATTATAACATATACTTTCAAAAAAGTAAATATCTATTGACAATTATTTCATATTATGCTATATTATTGGTGAAAGAAATTCACACAACTCTTTCACAAATAAATATTATTAAAGGAGTGTTTTTAATGTTCAAAACCAGAAAAAAGGCAATTTCACTATTACTAGTATTTTCCTTAATCTTTTCTTCTTTGATTTTCTGCACCCCTTATGCTTCCGCAAAAAACGCGGACGAACTAGGAACTGAACTTAATCCTTACGTCTTGTCACCCGGTGAAAAAATTACTGTAACCATCGACGGCTCTAAAGATTCTGATATATCTACATTAGCTGATGAAACTTTCCCGAGCTGTATTCTTACAACCTGGTATGATGGTACATATTTTCATTGGTCTGTAAAGCCCATGTTTACTGGTGCAAATTTTAGTGGAAGCACAAATGTAATGAGAAATGGAATTTTCCAAGGAGAGGTTTATTTTAGCGGATTCTCTGGACAAAGAAGGGTGTATAAAGATGAAATGATACGATTAAGTGGTACATTAACTCAACATTTTTTGGAACCTACTCATATACTTCGGTGTTACTACATTCAAGGCTAACTACACAGTAAAAAGAAGGAAGTTCTCACATGAGAACTTCCTTCTTTTTACTTCTTTTCAAACGCTTCAAACAGCGTTCTTGCGGTTTTTTCGTTCAGGCTGATCTCCGCTTTCAGCGCGTCTAAATCGGGAAACTTTTTTTCGTCCCTGACAAAGCTCAAAAGCTCCAGACGCAGTGTTCTGCCGTACAGGTCGCCGCCTGTGAAATCAGGCATCCAGGTTTCAGAAAGCGCGTGGTCGGAGCCGACGGTGGGCTTTACGCCGACATTCGTCACGCCGCAGTAGGTTTTGCCGTCCACATACACGGCGGAGGCGTACACGCCGAAGCGCGGCAGCACGAAGCGCGGCGGGAAATTCTGGTTAATGGTCGGCGTGCCGATGGTATGACCGATGTGGTTGCCGTGCACGACCTCAAAGCAGAAGCCGAACGGTCTGCCCAGCATGGCGGTGACGTCTTCCATCTCGCCGTTTTCAATCGCTTTACGGATGCGCGTGGCGCTGACCCGCTCGCCTTTATATTCCACTGTGGGCACGACGTGCATTTCGCCGCCGTGGGCTTCGCAGAGCTTTTTCAGCCACTCCGTGTCGCCCGCCGCGAACTTACCGAAACGGAAATCCGCGCCACAGGCGATGCGCTTCACGTTCAAACCGAAGCGCAGAAGGTTTGAAAAGCGCTCCGCGGGCCACTCTGCGACCTGTGCAAAATCCGGCATGATGACATACTCCACGCCCCAGCTTTCCAAAATGCGCATGCGCTCCTCAACGGTGGTGAGATAGCAGCAGGTGCCTGTAAGGTACTCCGCAGGATTATCCCGAAACGTGAAAACAACGGGTGTGAGTCCGCTTTCCACCGCCGTGCGAATGACCTTATAGTGCCCGATATGCAGGCCGTCAAACGCGCCGAGCGCGACCGCCGTTTTTTTCTCGCCGATGAACTTTCGTATTTCTTCCGTATTGCGAATGACGTGCATGTGCCGATTCCCTCTCATTTTTTTGAAAATGACTTAACGTATTTGAATTCTCCGTTTTCCGCGCGAGCAAGTCCCAAGAACTTCTCGCCGTCTTCGTACAGCGCGACCTGCGTGCCCTCCGGCATGGCGATCTTCGGTGCACGGCAGCGCGAAATTGTGAGTGCACCGCCGTTTAAATATCTTTGTGCCTGCGCCGGTGTGACAGACACGGCAGTGAGCATCGAAAAGAGCTTTTCCACGGGGCGAAGAATTTCATCAAAGCTTTCCCCGTTTTCTTTCATCGCCTTTAATGTATCAAGCGAGACGGCGTCTGCGAGCGTAAAGCCGCACGCTGCTGTTCTTCTGAGCGCCGTCATGGCACCGACCGTGCCGCATTTTTGGGCAATGTCTTCGATCAGCGTGCGGATATACGTGCCTTTCGAGCACGTGACGTGCAGCTTGCCGGTTTTTTCATTCTCGTTATATTCGAGCAGCGTGAGCTCCGCAATATGTACGGGCCGCGCTTCGCGCTCTATTTCGATGCCCTGCCGCGCGAGCTTATATAATCTCTGTCCGTTGACGGAGACAGCGGAATACATAGGCGGCACCTGTAAAATATCGCCGCGAAAAGAATCCAGTGCAGTTTCGAGCGCAGCTCTTAAAACGGGGGTTTCATCCGTTTTGATGACTTCGCCGGTCACGTCGCCGGTGGTATACGCTTCGCCAAACCGAAAAGACGCTTCGTAGGTCTTTGCGGTTTCCGGCAGAAGCGACACGGCTTTTGTAGCGCGGCCGAGCAAAAGCGGCAGAACGCCTGTTGCCATGGGGTCTAATGTGCCCGTGTGGCCGATGCGCCTTTCGCGCGTCAACCCGCGCACGACCGCCACGGCGTCAAACGACGTGAAGTCCTGCGGTTTATCCAAAACGATGATGCCTTCCATGCTGCCTCCGTATTACCAGCCCGCCTCTTCCACGAATTTGTAGAAGTCCTTTTCCGCGTCTTTGTCTTCTGCGCGGATGGTGCCGACGGTCTCGGTATAAATGATGTATTCCTCTTCGCCGTCCAAATCAAACAGCGTATCGCACAAATTCTGGTCGTATGCGCCGATACCGCAGGTGCCGAGATTTAAAGCACTGCACGCAAGATACAGGTTTTCGCCCACGTGGCCCATATCAACAAGGGAACCTCTGTGGCTGAAAATGCCGTATCGCCACTCAGTGCGGTACGGAACGAACGACCAATAGAACACAACGCTCGACTTTTTCACCCAGTGCTGATCGCACAGGGACTTGTCGATGACGTCTTCGATGTTTTCCACCTCACCGAGATACTCGAGCTGATTTTCGAGCGGCAGATAGTGGTATTTGCCGGGCTTTAAGCCCTCTACACGGCGCACGAGCAGGTATGTTTCAAACGGATGTCTTGCGCCGCCGCACGGCACGGTACGCAGCGTTGCATACTTTTTGCCGCGGATACCCTTTACGCCCTGCGTTGCCCAAAGCAAAAACGAAAGCTCCAAAAGGGACAGGTTCTCTTCCGTATAAACGCGGGAGGAGCAGCGGTTGAAAATGACATTTAAGAGGTCTTTTTCGAGGCCAAGCGGCTTAAAATCGCGCGGCAGATCGATACGCGCATCGCTCACCGGCGCTTTCGTCAGCGGCGGCTGCGGCAGCATTTTCTGCTGGTCGGTCTTGTAGCCCTCCGGCTCGTCACTTGCATCTTGCTTTAAAAAGCCACGTCGGCTTTCTGTGATGGCGCGAATTTCTTCGGGTGTTAATTCTTTCATGTGAACTCCTCCCACCTGATTTACAGCTGAATTAAATTGCCGATTTTCACTTATTTTCGAGCGCTTTGATGGCTTCGCCGCAGGCAGCTACCACGCGCGCTTTTACGTCTTCAAGCTCGCCCGTAAGGGAGCAGCCTGCCGCACCTTTGTGCCCACCGCCGCCGAATTCGGCGCAGACGACGGACGCGTCCGCGGGGTTCGTGGCACGCATGGAGACCTTCCAAACGCCCCCTTCGCGCTCGCGCAGCGTAAAGCCCAGCAGAACTCCCTCCACCTGGCGCACCATGGCGGAAACGCCGTCGAGATCGTCTTCGGAAGCGCCGGTCTCTGCGATGACGTCATTCGTCAGGCAAAACACCGCGCACTTACCGTCACAGTGGAACTCCATGTCACCGTACAGGCGTTTCAGCAGCGCTACGGCAGCGCGGCTTTTGGTATCAAACATCAGGCGGTTGATCTCCGCGGCGTTCGCACCGTGCTCCAAAAGGTTCGCCGCGATGCGGTACGTGTTTGCGGAAGCGTTCGGGTAGCGGAAGCAGCCCGTATCGGTGGAAATGCCCGTATAAAGGCAGTCCGCGATCTTCGGCGTGATCTCCGCGCCGAGCGCCGGAATCAAACGCGCGATGAGCTCGCATGCCGCGCCTGCGGTGCCTTCTACCCACGTTTCTTTGGCAAACGGACGGCAGGACGCGTGGTGGTCGATGGCAAAATCCGTTTTGTCGCCGTAGGGCTCCAAAGAGCCGAGCAGCGTTTTATCGGCCACATCAACCGTCACGATATGCTCCGGCTCGAACTCGCCGTATTCGATGCCCTCAAAAAGGTATGTGAATTTCGGCGGCACGGGGTCTGCACAGCGGAACATGACCGATTTGCCGAGCGCGATGAGTGCGCGGCTGAGCGCCGAAGCGCAGCCGAGCGTATCGCCGTCCGGCGAGCGGTGGCTGAGGATCAAAATTTTGTCTGCGCCGCGCAGGAAATGTGCGGCATCCTCCAGATTTGCCATAAGCGTGACCAAGCTTTCGGGCGAAAATCACACCCAAAAGCACTCCTTTCTTTGAATCTTTACGGGAAGCTTATTTTTTCTCGTTTTCAAGGTCGTGCAGAATGCGCGAAATGTTGGCGCTGTACTCAATGGAATCCGTCGCCTTAAAGATCATTTCCGGCACATGGCGCAGCTTTAAGCGGTTTCCGAGCTCGCGGCGTACATAGCCCGCGGCGCTTTTAAGACCCTTAACGGCATTTTCCGCCGTCTCCATGCCCTCCATGGCGCTGACATACACTGTGCAGTAGGAAAGGTCGTTTGTGACCTCCACACGCACCACACTCAGCATGCAGCCGCTGACGCGCGGATCCTTGAGTTCTCTTAAAATAGCGGAAACCTCACGGCGGATATCCTCCGTGGTTCTGCCCAATTTATAACTCGGCATCGTTTATTCTCCTTTCTCTTCCGGCAGGAAGCGCGCGGAAATGAGCTCCGCTGCAACTTTAAAGCCCGCCTTCAGACTTTCTGTTTCGATCCACTCGCCGCGTGTGTGCTCACCGGCGCCGATGCAAAGACCGATTGCCGCGGCAGGAATGCCGTTTGCAAGCGGGATGTTGCAGTCTGTGGAGCCGGCATATACGCCCGGGCGCGTACCGAAATGGTTTTCCACCGCGTCTGCGCACTGTGTTAAAAGTGCGGTCTGACGCGGGTCGTGATTTTCTTTGTTGCCGCAGGGGCGCTCGCCGAGCAGCTCTGCCGTGACGTCTACGCCCTTTGCTTTAAATTCTTCCAGTATTTTCTCAAAATATGCCTTGGCATCCATAAGGCAAGCGTAATCGTCCGAGCGCATTTCGTACAGCATTTCCGCCTGTGCCGCGATGCTGTTGACGGTCGTGCCGCCCGAGATCGTACCGACATTGAATGTCGTTTTCGCGCTGCCTGCGGGAACTTTGTATTGATAGAGCTCCGTGATGATGGCAGAAAGGCGCTCAATGGCGTTTACGTTTCCGAAATCGACAAACGAGTGACCGCCCGTGGTCTTCACTGTGACCTTGTAGCGCAGAGAGCCGACCGCCATGCCGACGATGCCGTCAAGGTAACCGTCAAACGAAATGACCTGCTCTATGCGCTTGCCGTACCGTGCGTTTAAAGCGCGGCTGCCTTTTAAGTTACCGAGACCCTCCTCGCACGAGTTCATGACAAATACAATGCCGCCGTTCGTTTTCGGCTTTTCGTTTGCGACATAAGCCGCCATAAGCATAAGCAAAGCGACGTTCGCGGTGTCGTCACCCACAGCGGGGCAGAACCACTTGCCGTCCTTTTCGGTCAGTTCAAGGGGCACAGACTCCGGGAAAACCGTATCGATATGCGCCATGAAAATTGCGACGGGCACATCGTTTTCGGCGTTATATTCGTAAATGACGTTTTTCGCTTCATCGATAAAAGCATTTTCCGCGCCGTGGTCCATAAGCCACGCTTTGCAGAATGCGGCACGCTTTTCTTCGTGGTGGCTCGGCGACGGGATTAAGCACAGCGTGCGCAAAAGCTCCAGCGCCGTTTGGTGATTCGCGAGAACGTATTCGTTCAAATTCATAGGGAATGCCTTTCTAAAGCAAAGCCGCGTCCCGCGATGGGGACGCGGCTGAACCGACTTTTGACCCAGACGATGCTATTTATGGATCACGCCCTGCTTCAGGCTTACCCGGAGCCTGCGTTTGTTCGCTTGCTGGGGTTTCGTCGGAACCAAAAAGAACTGCTTTCCCAGCTGAAACGCAGCCGTATTCCCGTCGTTTCCAAGGCTGCTGACACCGACCGAGCGCACCCGCTGTTTCAGCTGGAAGAACGTGCCTATGACCTATGGGCGCTGGGAGCCGGACTTCCAGCGTGTCAGCTGTTCCGAACGCAGGTC
>OGRJ01003251.1_pt1 | contig 10620 bp, 8 predicted proteins | sample 1553411 | NCBI WGS metagenome assembly OGRJ01 (sample SAMEA2580084, study PRJEB22360) | human gut metagenome | biome: human gut; feature: human-associated habitat; material: faeces | place: Denmark | collected 2008/2010
GTACTTGTCATTATGCTTGTCTTAAGACAGTCACGACTTGAAATGAATTATAAAATCTTTATGAAAGGTAAAAATGGAAAAACCCTTGAGGATACCTTCAAAGCACAATTTGATGATATTGATCTTGTAAAAGAGCAGACAGACTTACTTCATAAACGCATGATGTATGTAGAAAAGAGTTTAAACCGTTCCTATCAGAAATGCGGCGTTGTTAAATATGATGCATTTAAGGAATTAGGCGGTCAATTAAGTTTTGCCTATGCACTTCTCAATGACAGCAATACTGGTTTTGTTATGAACTGTATCCATAGCCGTGAAGGTTCTTATACATATATCAAGGACATCGTACGCGGTGAATGCGAACTGCCATTAAGCGAAGAGGAAGCAGAAGCTGTCAAAAATGCAATTGCATCTAACTCACCACAACCGACAACAACCACCATTGCCGGAGGCAAGAAAATTCGAAAAATCACCAAATCAAAGGCACAGTCTGAAGAGACGCCTTCGAAAAAAGAAGCTGTTGCTAAGAAGAAATCTGCTTCTCAGTCAACCACGAAAGAAAATGAATAAAACACTTGCAATAAAAAAGATCCTGAATCAAATGCGACTCGGGATCTTTTTACGATTGTTAATGACAACATTTATGTGTATTAAAATACTGTTTCAAATCCAGGGATAAATGATTATTTTCAATTGAAAAACCATATTTCTTAAAATAATCAGGCATATGATAAATATCATTGCTTACCAGATAATGTGCACCGCTCTGATAAGCTTTGTCAAAAATCATATGCATAATGAAATCGCCGTAACCATTCTTTCTGAACTCAGGAAGCACAGCCAATCCATCAAATTTGAAAACACCATCAAAATCAAAGATCAGTCTGGCCGTTCCCACCGGTATCTCGTTTTCATTATACAAAAGAAGATAAATCGCCATGTCTTCACTATTAGAATTTTTCCAAGTTTCAACATTCTCATTCATATCTTCTTCAAAAACATCCTGATAAATCTTCATACATTTACTGAGATCATCATTCATTGTATTGAGATAAACGCCTCTAATCATGTTCTGCCTCCCTATTGTAATGGCTCTTTCGATGGTGTGCCAGCTTTTCTCGGATATTTTTTTCCTGTTGATTTGATTTTTTTAATCGGAACCAATGTCCTCGCAAAATCTGTCTCAGGAAGCACAAAACTACAGACCTTCCCGATTTCTCCTCCAAGAATTCTGATTGCCTTTTCTGATTCTCTTAATTCATTATCCACATTCCCGGATTTGTATGAGACAAATTGTCCACCGATTTTTACAAATGGTACACAATACTCGCTTAATGTTGATAGATTAGCCACTGCACGCGATGTGCAAAGATCATACTGCTCACGATACTCTTTTCTATGGCCAAAATCTTCAGCACGTCCATGGCATGTCTCAACATTTTCCAAGCCCAACGTTTCTACAACTTCATTCAGAAAATTAATTCTCTTGTTCAACGAATCCAATAATGTGATTTTCAGATGCGGAAAGGCAATCTTCAGAGGAATCCCCGGAAATCCGGCACCGGTTCCCACGTCAATGGCACTCTGAACCTGGTGCATATCCACCGCATTGACAATCGATAGACTGTCAATATAATGCTTATCAATAAATTCGTCAAATTCAGTAATTCCAGTCAGGTTCATGACCTTGTTTTTTTCTACAACCATTTCATAATATGTTACATATTGATTATATTGTTTGTCACTTAATTCAATATGTAACATATTAACTTTTTTCTTAAAGCTTTCAATCGAATACATATTTTTCCTCATTTATTCTCTATTGGCGGTTTCATGTGTATCATTTTCCGGCTTTTCATCGTTGTGCATGTCCTGCATATGCTGCTTCTGACCACCCTGAGACAAATGAATCAGCAAAACAGAAATATCTGCAGGTGTAACACCGGATATACGTGACGCCTGGCCGATTGAAACCGGTTTAATCTTATCCAGCTTCTGCTGTGCCTCAATTCTAAGGCCATGGATATCTGAATAACAGATATCTTCCGGAAGTGTCTTACTTTCAAGTTTCTTAAACTTCTCTACCTGACTCAACTGACGTTTTATATAGCCATCATATTTAATGCTGATCTCTACCTGATCAGTCACCTCATCCGGCAATTCAGGTCTATCCTCATCAATATCCGCCAACATCTTATAATTCAGCTCAGGTCTGCGGATCAACTCAGCCAATGTAGCAGCTGTTTTCAATGGTGTACTGCCGCATGCTTCCAACAATTTCTGTGTCTTCGGACCCGCACCGATATTGACATGGCTGACACGTTCAATCTCCCGATAAATCAACACTTCCTTCTGAAGCAGGTGTTGATATCTTATATCATCAATCAGACCGATATCATGACCAATTGCTGTTAATCTCTGATCAGCATTATCCTGTCTGAGAAGCAGACGGTACTCTGCACGGCTGGTCATCATACGATATGGTTCATGACTTTCTTTTGTCACCAGATCATCAATCAAAACGCCAATATATGCCTGAGATCGATCCAGTACAACTGCTTCTTTTTTCTGAAGCTTTCTTGCTGCATTGATACCTGCAATCAATCCCTGGCATGCAGCTTCTTCATAACCGGAACTTCCATTGAACTGTCCTCCGCTAAATAACCCTTCAATCTCTCTGAATTCCAGTGATGGCTTTAACTGTCTTGCATCTATACAATCGTACTCAATTGCATATGCATTTCTTACAATCTTGGCATGTTCCAGACCTGCAACAGATCTATACATATCATACTGGACATCCTCCGGTAAAGAACTGGACATACCTCCGATGTACATTTCATTTGTATCAATTCCTTCAGGCTCTATAAATACCTGATGTCTGTTCTTGTCCGCAAATCTTACTACTTTATCCTCAATAGACGGACAATATCTCGGTCCTGTTCCTTCTATCATTCCGGAATATAATGGAGAACGATCCAGATTATTACGGATAATCTCATGTGTCTTTTCGTTAGTGTAGGTTAACCAGCATGGCACCTGGTCAATCTGAATATCATCCGGATTAGTGGTAAATGAAAATGGTGTGATTCTTTCATCACCATACTGCGCTTCCATTTTATTAAAATCTATAGATCTTTTATCGATTCTTGCCGGAGTTCCTGTCTTAAAACGGTACATGTTAATTCCAAGATTCTTCAGACATTCTGTCAGATGATTTGCAGCCTGCAAACCATTCGGACCGGTTGCATTACTGACTTCACCATATACACATCTCGCACGGAGATATGTTCCGGTACACAATACGACTGCTTTTACTCGATATATACCCCCAGAGAGTATCTGAACACCAATTACTTTTTTCTTCCCACTTTCACAGACTTCTTCAGTCAGGATATTTACCACTTCCGTCTGTCTGACATCCAGATTTTCCTGGTTTTCCAGCACTCTCCTCATTGTTCTGCTGTACTGTTCCTTATCTGCCTGGGCACGCAGTGAATGTACTGCCGGTCCTTTTGATTGATTCAACATCTTTGACTGAATAAATGTCTTATCAATGACCTTGCCCATCTCACCGCCAAGAGCGTCAACTTCTTTGACAAGATGTCCTTTTGAACTTCCTCCAATATTCGGATTACAAGGCATCATGGCAATACTCTCCACGCTGACGGTAAATACTACTGTCTTAAATCCCATTCTTGCAGCCGCCAGAGCTGCCTCACAGCCTGCATGTCCTGCTCCAATTACTGCAATATCATATTCGTCTTTATTTTCCCATACAGAATTTGCTGAATATTTCATTGACCAAATCTTCTCCTATCGTCTCTCCGGTTATACTTCCAAGTTCTTCGTAGGCATCCATCAGATCAATAGAATAAAAATCTTCCGGCATACCCATATCTATGCTTTCTTTTACCTTTTTTAATGCCTCATAAGCATTGTTCAATGCTGTTTTATGTCGCACATTTGTAATATAAATTTCATCGTTAAAAGATATTTTTCCTTCAAAAAACATCTCTTTCAATGTCTGTTCCAATTCACTGATCCCCTGCCCGTTTTTCGCAGATATCTCTATAATTGCAGGAAAAATATCACAACTTTCTAACTGATTAATCTCGGAATATTTCTTCTTTATCTCGTCTTTTCCAAGAATTGTATTAAGATCCGCTTTATTTAACAGAATAATAGCTTTTCTACCATAGATCATACGCATAATATCATCGTCATTCTCATCCAGTGGCGCTGAAGCATCAATGACATACATGATAAGGTCGGCATCCTTTGCATTTTCCTTTGCACGGTCTACACCAATCTTCTCTACCACATCCTCGGTATCACGGATTCCTGCTGTGTCTACGATATTTAATGAGATTCCCTGCAGATTCATATGCTCTTCCAGTACATCTCTCGTTGTTCCGGCAATCTCAGTTACAATTGCACGCTCTTCACCTAATAACACATTTAACAGGGAAGATTTTCCGGCATTTGGCTTTCCTACGATGACTGTCTTAATTCCTTCTTTGATCATTCTTCCATCATCACAAGTGGATAATAAATGTTTCAAGCTCTTCATATGATCTTCCACGACAACTTCAAGCTTCTCGCCATAACCGTCCACACTGATGTGTTCCGGATCGTCTAGTGCTGTCTCGATAAATGCTGTATGATACAGAATTTCTTCACGTATTTTTTGGATCTCTTTTTTTATATTCCCCTTCAACTGGCTGACGGAACTTCGAAGTGCATACTCATTTTTTGAAGAAATGAGATCTCCTACCGCCTCTGCCTGGGACAGATCCATCTTTCCATTTAAAAATGCGCGCTTTGTAAATTCGCCTGGATCTGCAGGTCTTGCGCCATATTTTATCACCGTCTCCAAAATTCTTCGCACAACATACACACCACCATGGCAATTGATTTCCACAGTATCTTCTCCTGTATAGCTGTGCGGTCCACGCATCAGCATCACAAGCACTTCATCAATCGTATCTTCTCCGTCTACAATATACCCGTAGTGAATGGTATGCGTAGGCTGTTTTGACAGCTTTTTTTCATTTTTCCCTTTATATATGCGCTCTGCAATCTCGACAGCTTCTTCTCCACTCATTCTGACAATTCCAATTCCGGAATTACTCATGGCGGTAGATATGGCTGCGATTGTGCCAGACTCATTTCTCATTCTATATCCTCCCTGTTATTTTCACCTGTACACATGATGCCTTACGAACTGCTTCGTGCTGTGCACTCTCGCACTTCTTTACCTCATTAAAGAATGCCTCGGCATTCTTGCTGCGAGGTGTGCTTCATGCAATTGCATGACATACTTCTACTGCGCACCTCTGCAAGTCTACACTCCGTTTCGGTCGGCGCAAAACCATTGTCCACCGGACAATGTGCGCCCTGCCGGAGGCTATATCGTAGAATTATCCTGGCATCATTATTTTATTGTACAAAAAAGCAGAGGTTTTTTAAACCCCTGCTTTGTAATTTTATCTTCTATTTGTCGTATTTCTCGTAATTATGAGAGCCACCGGATCTTCTTGCCAGTGTTACAACGACTTTTCTGTAAGGCTCTTCACCTTCACTGTGTGTAGATACAGCCGGATCAGACTGCAGTGCTGAGTGAATGATTCTTCTCTCATATGGATTCATTGGCTCAAGTGCAACTGTTCTTCTTGTTCTCTTTACCTTGCTTGCAATGTTCTTTGCAAGATTCTCAAGAGTCTCTTTTCTTCTTCTTCTATAATCCTCTGTGTCAAGTTTTACACGAACGTATCCATCCTGCATCTTGTTAGCTACACGATTGGTAAGATACTGAAGAGAATCCAGTGTCTGTCCTCTCTTACCGATCAGGATACCCATGTTCTTACCTTCCATAGTGATGCTCAGTGCACCTTCCTCATCAACTGTAGAAGTAACCTTTACCTCTTCCATATTCATGGCATTCAGAACATCTTCTACAAATTTCTCACAAGCTTCAATTGTAGCCGGCTCAACTTTTGCAAGTTCTGTCTCTTCTCTTACTTCTTTTTTCGGAGCTTTTTTGAAATCTTTCTCTTTCTTATGCTCTTTCTTAAATTCATTCTTAGTCTCAGTTTTTACTGGTTCTTTTTTCTCTGCATGCTCTGTCTTCTCAACTTTTGCTGCCTTCTCGACCTTTACAGGTTTCTCTTCTTTTTTCTCAGCTTTTACTTCGACTACAGGCTCTTCTTTTCTGCGGGCTTTGATAACGGCCTGTTTTCTACCGAATCCAAGGAAACCATCGCTTCCTTTTTCGATAACTTCATAATCAAGACGATCACTTGTTACTTCTAACTGAACTAACGCTTCTGTAATCGCATCATCAAGATTCTTTGCTGTTACAGTAATGTAATCCATGAATATATGCCCCCTTACTTATTCTCATTAAAATTCTTAACCATGTTGGCTTTTGAAGCAAGACTTCCCGGTTTCGCATTTGCTCTTGCTTTTTCGAGTTTTTCTTCTCTTTCTTTATCAGACATAGAAGAACTCTGTGTTGCAGAAGATTTGATGCTCTTTGTATTTGTCTGAGCCATAGCGTTGATCTTCTCTGCTTTTTCGCCACGTTTTTCTTTCTTCTTCTGCGCTTTTTCTTTATTCTTCTCGATCATGTCATCCACTGATATCTTACTGAGATGTTTGTTGATAAATACCTGCTGAACCATACGTACGATTGCACTGACGATCCAGTAGATACCGATACCAGTCGGTAATGTAAATACCATAACCAGTGAGAACAGAGGCATTGTCATATTCATAGTTCTCATTGTTGCTGCTGTCGGGTCATCTTTATCTGCCGGTCTGTTAGAACCATTTACTGCCATAGACAGTTTCATATTCAGATACTGTGTAAATGCAGATAATACCGGAAGTAAAATTGCTGTGATAACCAGCGCTGCCGCTGAATATCCCATTGTCTCTCCGCTTTTTGCCATGCTAAGCATGTTACCCGGAGTGATTGTCATATCCGGAATTGTGAGAAACTTATTTGCCTGAGCTGTAATATTTGGTACGTAATCAGAAATACTGTAAATGACCGGATACAATGCGAACAAAAACGGCATCTGGATCAGTAACGGAAGGCATCCTCCCATCATGGATACGCCATACTTGTCATACACCTGCTGTATCTCTTCCTGCTGTTTCAGCATTGAAGCCTGATCTTTTTTGTTCTTGTACTTTTTCTGGATAGCCATGACTTCCGGCTGTACAACGGCCTGCATCTTAGATGATCTCTGCTGATTAATTGTCATCGGCAGCATCAGGGTATATACAAGAATCGTATACAGGATAATAGATATACCAACCAGACCGGTGTCACTTGGAAGTGCGCCATCTAACATCGTATAGATAAAATTCATGACTTTACCTAATACCCAGCAGATCTGTCCGACAATCGGCCAATTTGCTGCACTTAGTAAACTTCCTACCATCTCTTTTTCCTCCATCGGATTTTGTAATTCTTTTTAAGGAACAGGGTCATATCCTCCTTTTGAAAAAGGATTGCAACGCAAGATTCTCCAGGCAGCAAGAAGGCCTCCCTTAAAGGCCCCGTACTTTTCAATTGCTTCTATCGCATATCTGGAACAGGTCGGATAATACTTACAGGAAGAATATCCCTTTGCTCCTGATAAATACTTTTGATAGAATCTGATGATACCAAGCAGAATCTTTTTCATCACGCAATTACCCCTTATATATATTATGAAGACGTGCCAGGTGGATCAGTGCGCTCTCTATGTCGCGGTAATTCTTACCCTTAGCTGCACCTCTTGCGATAACTACGATATCGCGCCCACTGCTGAACATGTCTTCTTGTAGCCGGTAACTCTCTCGGATCAACCTAGTTAATCGGTGTCTTACGATACTGTTTCCCACTTTTTTACTTACAGATATTCCCAATCGATTACCTTCCGTCTGATTCTCCAGTACATACATGACAAGATACTTGTTCGCATAAGAACTTCCTTTTTTATATACATGTTGAAAATCCTTATGTTTTTTCAATGATTCGGAATATTTCATGCTTTAATCTCCTATTTTTTGAAAGAAGAAAAGGCCACATATATGCGGCCTACGCTGATAATTTCTTTCTTCCTTTTGCTCTTCTTGCTGCAAGTACTTTTCTTCCGCCTGCAGTACTCATTCTTGATCTGAAACCATGTACTTTAGATCTTTGTCTCTTTTTTGGCTGGAATGTCATTTTCATAGATATCCACCTCCTTATATTTTTCCAAGGGTTGCCCCATATTTTTTCTTAAGACATCAGCTTTGATTATATAAAAAAAATCTTGATACGTCAAGCATTACCGATGATTTTCTTTACTTTTTAATTGCTTAAATACATATTTTGATGTAAAATAGATAAAGAGTAGACTTGGGAAGTAGGAGTTTGTTTAAAATGAACGAAGTGAAAGAAAAATGGCCTGAGATCATCGAACATTTACGAGTGGAACACGAGCTGCTGAATGTATCCTTTAATACGTGGATAAAGCCGCTGAAAGTTTACGATGTCATCGATGACACTGCTTATATTCTTGTGAACAAGGATTCCAGTGTCGAATACATCGATAAAAAGTACCGTCTCCCACTCATGGTATGTATTGCTGAGATTACAGGCAAAGAGTACGAGATACAGTTTGTATCGGAAGATGACGATAAACTGAATGAAATTCATAATGCATCTATTGATAACGGTCAAAAGAAAAAGACGAAGTCCTTGGCAGAGAAAGCAGGGCTGAATCCAAAATATACTTTTGATACTTTTGTTGTAGGCGGAAATAACAACTTCGCTCATGCAGCTTCACTGGCCGTTGCCGAATCTCCCGGTGAAGTGTACAACCCTCTCTTTTTATATGGAGGTGTTGGACTTGGAAAAACCCATTTGATGCATTCCATTGCACACTTCATTTTGGACAAGAATCCGAAGAAAAAAGTATTATATGTAACCAGTGAGACGTTCACCAACGAACTGATTGATGCCCTGAGGAATGGTAAAACAGCCGGTAATGAATCTGCCATGCTGAACTTCCGTGATAAATACAGGAACATTGATGTTCTGTTGATTGACGATATCCAGTTTATAATAGGTAAAGAAAGTACTCAGGAAGAGTTCTTCCATACTTTCAATCACCTTCATACACTTGGAAAACAGATCATAATCTCCAGTGATAAACCTCCGAAAGATATCGAGACACTGGAATCCAGACTCCGCACACGTTTTGAGTGGGGTCTCATTGCTGATATCTCATCTCCGGATTATGAGACACGTATGGCAATTCTCCAGAAGAAGATCGAACTGGATCATCTGGAAAAATATAACATTAAGAATGATGTACTGGATTATATTGCAGCCAACGTCAAATCTAACATCCGTGAGCTGGAAGGTTCTCTGAATAAACTCATTGCCCTCTATAAGCTCAACAACAATAATAATCCGATTGATATTGCTCTTGCAGCAGAAGCATTAAAAGATATTATTTCTTCTGATAATAGAAGAGAAGTTACTCCGGAACTGATACTTGATATCGTTGCGGATCATTTTGGTATCACCGTTGCTGACCTTAAAAGCAAAAAACGTGATTCGGAGATTGCCGTTCCACGTCAGATCTGTATGTATCTGATGCGTACTATGACCGATACTGCCCTGAAAGGAATTGGTGCAGTTCTTGGAGGTAAAGACCACTCTACTGTCAAATATGGAGTAGAAAAGATCGCCAAGGATATCGAATCAGATGAGATGATGGCGAATACAATCAATATAATAAAGAAGAAAATCAACCCGGCTTAGGATTTTCCATATAGTTATCCACAATTTATCCACATTATCCACATTTTTGGATACTTGTGTGGATAGTATGTGGACAGTGCGTGGAAAATCCTCCGATTTATTTGGATATGGTGTGGAGAAGTGCTTTTTTGTCCATTTTTCAAAAAAGCAACAAAAATGTTTTCCAAAGCAGTTCCACACATTTTCCAGTTTAATTACACAGACTTATCAAAGCGCGAAACGCCTGAGTTTACTGGGCGCGCAGGGGTTTTCCTCTTATCCACAGCCCCTAAGGCGAATAAGGCGGAAAAAATTTATTTATTTCTATATATGCGTAACGTGGGAAAGGAGTTTTACACATATGAAAATCGTATGTAACAAATCAGACCTTGTAAAAGGAGTTAATATTGTTTCTAAAGCTGTTCCTGGAAAAACAACAATGCCAATATTGGAATGTATCTTAATTGATGCCACTACTGACATTATTAAGTTGACTGCCAACGATATGGAACTTGGCATCCAGACAGAAATTGCAGGTGAGATCATTGATCGTGGTATGATTGCCATTGATGCAAAGATTTTTTCTGAAATTGTTAGAAAACTTCCGGATAATGAAGTTTCTATAGAAACTGATGACAGACTTCAGACAACTATTGTGTGTGAAAAAGCAAAATTTGATATTTCCGGAAAACCTGGCAATGAATTTGCTTATCTTCCAATTATTGAGAAAGATGATTCTATAGCAATTTCACAGTTTACTTTGAAAGAAGTCATTCGCCAGACTATCTTTTCTATTGCTGATACAGAAAGCAACAAATTAATGACCGGAG
>OGRJ01003257.1_pt1 | contig 10590 bp, 5 predicted proteins | sample 1553411 | NCBI WGS metagenome assembly OGRJ01 (sample SAMEA2580084, study PRJEB22360) | human gut metagenome | biome: human gut; feature: human-associated habitat; material: faeces | place: Denmark | collected 2008/2010
CCGCCATGTCTGCTGGGCCTATATGTTAGGTCCCGAACGCCTAACTTTTCGTGCGAACGATGACGGCGAGCCTTCCTCTACTGCCGGAAAACCGATTCTGGGACAGATCAACTCGAACGGATTGACAGATATCCTGATCGTCGTGATCCGCTATTTCGGCGGAATCGAATTAGGGACGAGCGGTTTGATTGTTGCTTACCGGACAGCCGCCGCCGAAGCAATAGCTGCTGCCGAGATAGAAGAGCGCACTGTTGATGAAGATATCACCATTGCGTTCGAATACCCTTATCTGAACGGAATCATGCGCATTGTCAAGGAAGAGAATCCAGTGATCGTCTCCCAAAAGTTTGAAATGGATTGTGAAATGACTCTTCGTATTCGCAAAGGGGAGGCCGAACGTTTGAAAGCGCGGTTATTAAAGGTGGAAAGTGTCTATATTCCCAGAACCGAATTTTAAGTAAGTTGTTATATTATTATAATTCTAAACAAAAACAATTTGTAAATAATGAAGAAGATTCTTTTATTTTCTTTTTTTCTGATGTTGGGACTGGTTGTATCTCAATTCCTGCCGGCGATGGTAGGTGAGGGGTATTCGTCGGTGAAGACGGTCTCCAATACCCTGTTGTATGTCTGCCTGGCCTTTATCATGATAAATGTGGGGCGGGAGTTCGAAATGGATAAAAGCTGTTGGCGGTCCTATACCGAAGATTATTTTATTGCAATGGCGACGGCTGCTTTCCCCTGGATCTTCGTGGCTTTATATTATATGTTCGTGTTGCTTCCCGATATTTACTGGAACAGTGGAGAAGCTTGGAAAGAAAACCTTTTGTTGAGCCGGTTTGCAGCCCCGACTTCGGCAGGTATATTGTTTACGATGTTGGCGGCGGCAGGGTTGAAATCTTCCTGGGTATACAAGAAGGTACAGGTATTGGCGATCTTCGACGACCTCGACACAATCCTGTTGATGATACCTTTGCAGATCATGATGGTAGGTTTGCGCTGGCAGTTGGGTGTTATCATTCTGATCGTGATGGTCCTGTTGATCATCGGATGGAGAAAGATGGGCAGTTATGACATGCGGCAGGACTGGAAGGCAATTCTTTTTTATGCAGTCTTTACCTGCGGGATCACGCAGGTTGTTTATTTGGTGTCCAAATACTTCTATGGTGAAGATGCCAGCATTCATATCGAGGTTCTGTTACCTGCGTTTGTATTAGGTATGGTGATGCGACATAAGCATATCGATACGAAGGTTGAGCACAATGTGGCGACGGCTGTCTCATTCCTCTTTATGTTCTTGGTAGGAGTCAGCATGCCGGTCTTTTTCGGAGTGGACTTCGCCGTGCAGTCTGCAAAGGCGACAACGATAACCGGAGCACAGCCGATGATGTCCTGGCCAGTGATCATCCTGCATGTCGTGATTGTTTCGTTCCTGTCCAATATCGGGAAACTGTTCCCGCTGTTTTTCTATCGGGAAAGGCGGAAGCGCGAACGTCTGGCACTGTCGATCGGTATGTTTACACGCGGTGAAGTAGGGGCTGGGATTATCTTTATTGCGCTTGGCTACAATTTAGGAGGTCCTGCGCTTATGATTTCCGTGCTCACCATAGTGTTTAATTTAATTTTAACTGGTATATTTGTCGTGTGGGTTGAAAAACTGACCCGCAGCGCTTACGAGCTGGAGCAAGCTGGCAAATAGGCGGACAGTTGTTAGGAAAAAATCAAAGGGAAGCGGTTTGCACGCCGCTTCCCATAAATATTTAAATACCATATGGATAGAACCATCAACGTTATCCTTAAACCGTTGCGTCGTTTTGCTATGCAAAAACCGAATGCGAGTATCTTATTATTCATGGCTATGATTCTTGCTATGCTATTTGCCAATTCCCCTTGGGCGGAGTCCTACCATAACATCTTATCTCATCCGATTGATTTGAAGATAGGTAATTTCACACCGTTTATGCATCATGGAGAAGTGATGCCGATGCTGGTCTTTGTGAATGATGCCTTGATGGCAGTCTTCTTTTTTGTGATTGGATTGGAGATTAAGCAGGAAATTCTGATTGGGGAGTTGAGTTCGGTACGGAAAGCACTGCTTCCGATTATTGCGGCCTGCGGCGGGATGATCGTTCCGGTATTGTTTTATTTTCTGGTTTGTCATTCGGCACCCGAAGTGCGAGGTGTGGCTATTCCGATGGCGACCGATATCGCCTTTGCCTTGGCTGTTTTAGGGTTGTTGGGAAAACGGGTTCCACTCAGCATGCGTATTTTTTTGACGGCATTGGCGGTGGTGGATGATATCGGCGGAATCATTATTATCGCCTTGTTTTATAGTGGTGAGATTGCGTTTGAGCCACTTCTGATCTCACTCGCCTTGCTGGCTTTGCTATATGTAGGGGGAAGGATGAGGGTGAATAACATTGCTTTCTACTATATAATAGGTTTCTTTGTGTGGATGCTATTTCTTGAGTCGGGTATTCATCCGACCATAGCGGGTGTGCTGGTCGCATTCACCGTTCCGGCTCGTCCGGTTGTTAAGCTGGATGATTTCACTTGTGAAATGACTGGCTATCTGGATATGCTGGATTACACAGAAGTGCGTCATTCCCGGAAAGCGGCGGTTCTTTCATCGACACAGATTCAAGTTCTCAACAATATTCATTCATTGGCGGACAAAACAATCAGTCCGTTGCAAAGCATTGCCAACAAACTCCATCCGTTAGTCAATTATCTGATCCTGCCGCTCTTCGCTTTTGTCAATGCAGGCGTTACTTTCGGGGATATCGGGATCGGTTCGTTACTGGGAATCCCGTTGGCGGTATTCTTCGGCCTGTTTGCCGGAAAGTCGCTGGGTATTTTCCTGTTCACCTATATTTTTGTCCGTTTGCGTCTTGCTACGATGCCGGAAGGGGTGAGCAAACGGAACCTATTCGGGGTGTCGATGTTGGGCGGTATCGGTTTTACGGTAGCTCTCTTTATCGCGAACCTGTCTTTTGCCGGGATGCCTGATGTCGGAGTAGAGCTATTGAATCAGGCAAAGTTGGGCGTATTTGCCGGTTCGTTCATTTCAGGCTTGTGCGGTTATTTGATATTAAAGAAAGTATTACCTAAAAATTATAGAGATGGACAGACGTAAATTTATTCAGACTGGGATTGCCGGAGTAGCCGGTTTATCGTTAGTCCGCACAGGACTTGCCAACATACAGATGACCGTACCTTCGGATATATCGGTCGACAGGGTGAAACTGGGAAAGACCGGATTGAAAGTCTCTCGTATAGCTATGGGAACCGGGACGAAAGGCTGGAATTACCAGTCCAATCAGACCCGGCTCGGACTGGATAACTTTGTGAAGATAGCCCGTCACGGTTATGAACGCGGTATTCGCTTCTTCGATATGGCCGATATGTACGGTTCGCAACCATTTGTCGGAAAAGCCCTGAAAGAGTTGCCTCGTGAGAAACTCACGCTGATGACGAAGATGTGGACCTACGACGAAGGGTCGGAAAAACGCGAGTCGGTCAGCTCGACCGTTTCCGCCAGGAAGTTGGTACGGACTATTTCGATATCCTCCTACTGCACTGTATGACGAAAGGCGACTGGGCGGAAACTCGTAAATTTTATATGGACGGCCTGGCGAAAGCCAAGCAGGATGGTATCGTGAAAGCTGTCGGCGTCTCCTGTCATAACTGGGAAGCGCTGGTCGAGGCAGTCGACAATCCGTGGTGTGACGTTATCCTCGCCCGCTTGAATCCGTTCCAAAGCCATATGGATGGGACGGTCGAAGCCGTAAACGAACTTTTAGGCAAGGCACGCAAGAAAGGCAAAGGGCTTATCGGAATGAAAATTTTTGGTGAAGGCAAACATGTTTCTGATGCCGAACGCGAACGTTCCATCCGTTTTGCTGTTACCGAAAGTAACTTGCATTGCATGACACTTGGTCTGGAGTCCATCGCGCAGATGAATGATGCGATAGAGCGGGTGATGCGGAATGCCAGAGGATAGCTGCCTTATTCCGCCACCTTGCGTATCTTGTGCCGATACTGATAATCAGCTGTTAACGCGAAAAAATAATCAGTTCGGCACATGGCATTGCCAGCCATAATCCCCTTTCTCCCAATAAGTGAGGAAGGGTGAGGAAAGAGTTTGCAAAAGTAGTCTTTTAAGTCCGGCCAGAAATTACCATTTGGTAAAAAATAAGAATAATAATGTACATAAAAATGCTTATATTCGCAGACAGTCTGTTTGTCGAAAGTGTAACTGTTAAATTCAGGAAATATGGCGAAATATCTGTATTATATCTGTGCCTGTTGTTTTTTGTTTTTATTCAGCAGATGTGGAAAAGGTAAAAGCGAATCCGAAGAGATCCCTTTCAATCCCTATGTGGAGGCGTTTACCTCCGGTACGATTTCAAGATATACGCCCGTATATCTGATTTTCAACCAGGAAATAGCAGTTGACAGAATGGAGCCTGACCAACTTCGTGACCTGGTCAAGATCAAGCCCGAGACAGTCGGCGAGTTCGCATTTGAAAATAACCGGACGATCGTATTCAAGCCATCCAAGAGTTTTGAGCGTGACACTCGTTACGAGGTAAAGGCTGATCTATCAGAGTGGTTTGATACGGAACGAAAGGACAAATATTTCTCATTCAGATTCTCGACGCAGCCTTTGCTGTTGCGTGCCAACCTGCAATCCGTCGATATCAACCGGAAGAATGAAAACGGCTACGACATTGTCTGCTCGGTATTTACGCCGGACAGGGAAATTCCCGAAACTGTAGAGTCGCTTGTCCGTTTTTCCGAAAAGGCGAATGCCAGATGGCAACATAGTCCCGACGGAAAGAGGCATGAAATTTCTATCTCGAACATACAGGCCGGGACGGATGCGACACGTGCCTTTAAATTATCCGTAGCCCCGAATAAACTGAAAGTGCCGGAGGAGGAACTGCTATCTGTCGATATTCCCGAACTGAATGATTTTGCCGTGTATGAAGTCGAATATGTCGCAGAGCCGGAACGTTACGTCGAAGTCACCTTTACGAAACTACTCGATGCGGCACAAAACATGCAGGGACTTGCCTGGATCGACGGTAACAAATCGGAGACCGTCAATGTCGAGGGCAATAAGCTCCGCCTTTATCCCGATGCAGGTAGCAAAGGTGCCCTTAATGTTCATCTGAGCCAGAACATCAGAAGCAAAAACGGGCTGAACCTGAAAGAAAGCGTCGTTCGTCAGATCGTAGTCAGTGATGAAAAGCCGGAAGTCCGTTTTATCGGCAACGGTGTGATCATCCCACAGTCCACACAACTGACTATTCCTTTTCAAGCCGTCTACTTGCGCGGCGTAGTAGTGCGTGTCATCAAGATATTCGAACAGAACATCGGACAATTCCTTCAGGTGAATGATCTCGAAGGAACGAGTGACCTGATGCGTGTCGGTCGCCTGATCGCGCGTAAAACGATCTTCCTCGATGAAGACGCCACCCAGGATCTCAGTCGTTGGAATACCTACGCGATCGATTTGAAAGAACTGATCGATCCCGAACCCGGCGCCATCTACCGGGTGGAACTGTCGTTCAACCGGGATTTGTCCGCCTATCCCTGCGAAGACCTCGTCAAGAAAAGTAAAGAACAACTGCTTGCCGATGATGAGATCAAGTTCAAGGAAGAAAGTAGCCGTTTCGATGGAGGCGGTTATTACTACTATAACGGCGACTTCGACTGGTCCGACTACGATTATAGCAAACGTGGCGACCCCTGTTCCAACAGCTATTATTATAACACGACCGTCGGCAAGAATGTCCTCGCCACCAATCTCGGTCTGTTGGCGATGGCCGGCGAAGATAACGATATGACTGTCCTTGTACATAACATTCTGAGCACCCATCCAGAGAAAGGTGTCAAAGTCGTTGTCTACAACTACCAGCGTCAGGAATTAGCCTCCGGCGTGACAGACGACAAAGGGCAGGTGCGTTTCTCCCTGAAAAACGGCAAGCCGTTCTATCTGACTGCTTCCCTCGGACAGCAACGCTCGTATCTTCGTGTAGACGACGGTTCCGCCCTTTCGCTGAGTTCGTTCGATGTCTCCGGAGAAGTCGTGCAGAAAGGCATCAAGGGCTTCATCTACGGCGACCGCGGTGTATGGCGTCCGGGCGACACGCTGCATCTCGGTTTTATGTTGAACGACCGCAGCCGGATGCTCCCTGCTAACCATCCGGTCATCATGGAACTTTACAATCCGCTCGGCCAGTTCTACCTGCGCAAGACACAGACAAAAGGCGAAGCAGGACTTTATGTTTTCGATATGCCGACCGAACCCGATGCGCCGACAGGCGCTTGGAACGTCAACGTGAATGTCGGCGGCGTCACCTTTACGAAGCGTCTCCGTATCGAAACGATCAAACCGAACCGCTTGAAGATATCCCTTACGATGCCCCCCAAAAAATTGCTCCGAGGCGAACCGCTCGATGCCGCTATGCACGTGGAATGGCTACAGGGAGCAACTGCCCGCAATCTGAAATACGATATTCAGGGAACCTTTATCTCGACCCCGACCACCTTTTCCGGCTATAAGAAATTCTATTTCGATGATCCTTCGAAAATCTTCAACAGCGAAGAAAGCAAAGTGATCTCCGGTGTGACCGATGCAGCGGGCGACGCCACCATCAAAGCCCGTTTCGAGATCGGCGCCTCGGCTCCCGGTATGTTGTTGGCGAGTTTCGTCACCCGTGTGTATGAGGAATCCGGCGATTTCAGCATCGACGCCAATCGGGCGTTCTATTCACCCTACCGTCGCTATGCCGGCATCAAGTCGCCCCAGCAAGATGGGGAACCGCTGAAGACCGGAACCGAATATAAATATGAAGTAGCTTCCGTCGACTATCTCGGACAGGCGGTAGCCAATACTGAACTCGAAGTGAAAGTCTATAAAGTCCATTGGTACTGGTGGTGGAGCTCGGACAACGGCAGCCTGGCTAATTATGTCTCCAATTCGTATAACAAGCCAGTGAAAACCTTCACCATCCGTACTGGCACGAATGGCACGGCCTCCTTCAACCTGAAATATACCGATGCCGATTGGGGAACCTATTTTATCTCGGTGAAAGACAAAGAGAGCAAACACTCTACCGGTGTGATGAACTATTTCGACTGGCCTTACAGTGAAGGCAGACGCGATGCTGACGGTTCTTCCTCCGCCAATATGCTAACCTTCAAGACCGACAAGGACACATACGCACCAGGCGAACAGATCGTTGTTACCTTCCCCTCTGTCAAGGGAAGCCGCGCGATCATCAGCATTGAGAACGGAACACGTGTCCTTTCGACCACTGAGCACATGTGCAACGACGGGCAGACTACGGTCAAGCTCGCCGTCACTCCGGATATGCAGCCAAACGCGTACCTTTATATAACACTCTTGCAACCGCATGGTGTCACGAAGAACGACCTGCCGATCCGCATGTACGGTGTCGTCCCCTTCACGGTTACATCTCCTGAAAGCCATTTGGCCCCGATTATCCATATGGCGGATGAGGTCAAGCCTGAAGCACCTTGCCACGTGATGGTTTCCGAAAAGAACGGTCGCGAGATGGCCTACACACTGGCGATTGTCGACGAAGGGTTGCTTGACCTAACCCGCTTTCGCACACCCGATCCCTGGCAGGCGTTTAACGCCCGCGAGGCATTGGGGGTTAATACCTGGGATTTGTACAACTACGTGGTCGGCGCGTATGGTGGCCGCATCGAGCAACTGTTCAGCATTGGCGGCGACGATGCCTTGAACAAAGGTCCGAAGGCGATAGTGAACCGCTTTAAGCCGGTCGTGCAGTTTGCCGGTCCGTTTCTGCTGAAAAAGGGAGAAAAACGGCAGCATATCTATAAGATGCCGAACTACAACGGCCGTGTCCGCGTCATGGTCGTCGCCGGAAACGGGGAGGCTTACGGCAACACGGAGAAGAGCGTGCTCGTGCGCAAGCCTGTTATGCTGCTCGGTACACTCCCGCGCGTTATCGGCATAGGAGAGGAAATGGTGGTTCCTGCTACCGTCTTTGCCACCGAAAAAGGAGTTGGAGACGTGCAGGTCACGATCGCCTGCTCCGGCAATATGGAGGTAGTCGGCGAGAAGAGCCATATGCTGCACTTTGAAACGGTCAGTGACAAACTGGCGCAGTTCCGCATTCGTGTGAAAGATACCCCCGGAGCCGGACACGTGAAGATCACGGCTACCGGCGGTGGTGAAAAGTCTGTATATGAAACCGATATCGAAATCCGTTCCGTACGCCGTCCGCAAATCAAGGTGACGCCTGTGACGCTCGAAGCCGGAAAGAGCTGGAAAGGGACGGTCGGCCTTCCCGGCGTGGAGGGTACGAACTCCCTTGTGCTCGAAATGTCGGATGTCCAACCTGTCAACCTCTCCACGCGGTTGTCCTACCTGTTGGGCTACCCGCATGGATGTGTTGAACAGATCACTTCGAAGGCATTCCCGCAACTGTACTTGAGCGGGTTCGCCTCGTTGACCCGCGAACAGGAGCAATCGACTGAAGCGACAGTGAAAGAAGTGATCCGTCGCCTGCGTTCCTACCAGACGGTAGACGGTTCCTTCTCCTACTGGCCTGGTGGAACGGCTCCCAATGCTTGGGGGACTGTTTATGCCATCCACTTTCTGCTCGAAGCGGAGAAGAAAGGTTACCTTGTACCCGAAGGCATGAAGCGGAATGCGTTGAATGACTTGAGCCGTATTGCCCGTAACTGGAAACCGGAAGCCTCCTATTCTGCCGAATCCGAAGAAATGACGCAGGCATACCGCCTGTTTGTCCTCGCTTTAGGGCAAGTTGCCGAGGTCGGCGCCATGAATCGCCTGAAAGAGAGTAAGACGCTCATGTCTATGAGTCGCTATCTGTTGGCGGCGGGTTATGCTTTGGTCGGACGTCCGGATGTATCGAAAGAGTTGGTTGTAAAGACAACGGCTCTGACAACGGCTTGTTCCGGATACGATCAGACGTTCGGCAGCGACTTGCGTGATGCTTCGATCCGCCTGATGACGCTCTGTCTGCTCGATGGCGGTAAGGAAGCGGCTCTTTTGGCAAATGAAATATCCAAGACGCTCGCATCCGACGATTGGCTGAGCACGCAATCCACGGCATTTAGCCTGGTGGCTCTTTCCGACTATATGGAGAAATATAAGATGTCCGGCTCGATGGACTTCTCCTATGCCGTAGACGGCAAGGCGAAGAAGGTTTCCACCACTCGGAACATCTGGACGGAGACTTTGCTTGACAAGACTGCCTTTTCTGCCTCCTTAGAGTTGAAGAACACCGGCAAATCCACTCTGTTCGCCCGCCTCGTGGCCGAAGGTATCCCAGCCGAGGGTAAAGAGGAAGCCTATGCGAACGGTCTTACGCTCGCCGTCAGCTATATGGATCATGACGGCCATCCGGTGAATACCTCCGCTTTGCAGCAGGGTACGAACTTCACGGCTGTGGTGACCGTCTCAAATTCGTCTCCTCGTGGCTATAACCACCTGGTGCTGACTGAGGTTTTTCCGGCTGGTTGGGAGATATTGAACACGCGCTTCCTTACAGGCGACACGGTTGACAATCAGGTGACAGGTGTCAATTACCAAGATATTCGTGACGATCGTGCTTACAGCTATATTGACTATCTGCCTGCCGGAAAGCAAGTGACGGTCCGTATCAATCTTTGTGCTGTCTACCCCGGCCGTTTCTATTTGCCTCCGGTCTATTGCGAAGCGATGTATGACCATCTTGTCCGGGCGAATACGGAGGGAAAGATGGTGACGGTCGAATAGACAATAAAAAACGGAAGACCTCCGTCTGAGGCTTCCGTTTTTTCAAATTATATCATATGGATTCTTCCTGGACGGATTGGGGGGGAAGGGTTGTCACAATTATATGTTTTCCACCGTTCAAAACGGTAAGATTGCGCAAAGTCGTTCCAGATATTCCGCATCCGTCTTGTCGAACTCGTTCAGCTTGTCGCTGTCAATGTCCAGTACGGCAACCACTTTTCCATCTCTGACTATCGGTACGACGATTTCCGACCGTGAATCCGAGCTACAGGCGATATGTCCCGGAAATTGCTCTACGTCCGGGACAACGATTGTTTGTGCATCCTTCCAGGCTGTTCCGCATACACCTTTCCCGTACCGGATGCGCGTGCAGGCAAGAGGCCCCTGGAACGGGGCAAGCACGAGCATCTCTTCTTTTACCACATAAAAGCCTACCCAGAAGAAATCGAATGTTTGTTTCAGGGCAGCGGCGACATTCGCCATATTGGCGACGACGTCCGTCTCTCCCGCTGTCAGCGATTGCAATTGATGAAGCAGCGTCTCATATAGTTCCCGCTTGTTCTCACCGTTGATTATTAAATTTTCCGCCATTTTTTATACTTTATAAGAAAACAAAAGTAACCTTTTTTTCGGATTCTGCGTATCTTTGTGACATGAGTAAACAAAATTCTCCTTTAGTGCTTGGAACCGAGCGCATCAGCAAGTTGTTGACACAGTATGCCATACCGGCCATTATCGCCATGACCGCTTCTTCGCTCTACAATATGGCAGACAGGATATTT
>OGRJ01003260.1_pt1 | contig 10580 bp, 9 predicted proteins | sample 1553411 | NCBI WGS metagenome assembly OGRJ01 (sample SAMEA2580084, study PRJEB22360) | human gut metagenome | biome: human gut; feature: human-associated habitat; material: faeces | place: Denmark | collected 2008/2010
ATTCCGTCCGGTTTTTTCAAAGGAGTTTTATGAAAACCATTGCAACCATTCAAACGGATTTTCCGACGAAAGTGCCTGATTCAGCTGCTCCCTTGAATACATCCGTCCGTATGGAAATTTTTCATTTCCAACCCCTTCTTCTACACTCTGATCCCAGATTGACACAATCCTTGAAGTTCCATCCGCCGCCACAAATGCCTTATGTGTAAAATCAATTCCGGTGTCCACAATCCCAATCAGTACACCCTGTCCATATAAATCAAGGGACGGCTGCCTGCGAATCCGAAGCACACCACTGGCTTCCAGCGCTTCTTCACTCATCAGACCAAAGACATTTGGAATTGCTGAAAAACCATATTTTTGTATCGCTTCACCATTTACATTTTGAACCTGCTGGTAAATAATTGCCTGCCTGTCATCCAGTCGAATATAACAATCCGGGTTGTACACTTCCCTTATATACTCCTCACCACGGTAATTATCCAAAACGTAAACGAGAACATCCTCTGCAAAAACTGCTTCCCTGCATTGCATAAAAAAACCTCCTGCGCTTTGTTTCATCTTACGCAGAAGGTCTTACTTTTATCCATCAGCCATTACTTCGCATCAAAATGGTAGGAGAACCTTTTCCTTCAATATAATCTTTGGTAATAATAACTTTGCCAATCATTTCGTCTTTCGGAATTTCATACATAATATCCATCATAAATTCCTCGATAATGGAACGGAGTGCTCTGGCACCGGTCTTCTTTGCCGCTGCTTTTTTCGCTACCGCCATCATGGCATCATCCTCAAATTCCAAATCCACTTCATCCATCTGCAAAAGTTTGCGATACTGTTTCAAAATAGCATTTTTCGGTTTCTTCAACACCTGAACTAACAATTCCTCATCCATCGCCTGTAAGGAAAATACAATCGGCAGACGTCCCAGGAACTCCGGTATCATACCGAATACACGCAAATCCTCTGTTGCGACCTTTTTAAGAATCTCTTTGTCGTTATTGTATTTATCTCTCAGATCCGCTCCGAATCCGATCGCTGCCTGTTTGGTCAGACGTTCTTTGATAATTCCTTCCAGATCCGGAAATGCACCTCCACAGATGAACAGAATGTTCCTCGTATTCACTGTTGTAAGCGGAACCATTGCATTCTTGCTCGTTGCCCCGACAGGAACTTCCACATCACTTCCTTCCAGAAGTTTCAGCATTCCCTGCTGTACAGACTCACCGCTCACATCACGCTGACTGGAGTTTTTCTTCTTTGCGATCTTGTCGATCTCATCAATAAAAATAATTCCCTGTTCTGCCTTTTCGACATCATTATCTGCTGCCGCAAGCAGTTTGGATACAACGCTTTCGATATCATCACCGATGTACCCTGCCTCCGTAAGAGATGTTGCATCCGTAATTGCAAGCGGAACATCCAGAATCCTTGCCAGTGTCTTTACCAGATACGTCTTACCGGAACCTGTCGGCCCGATCATCAGCATGTTGGATTTCTCAATCTCAATATCATCCATCGAATCCGTTGCCACACGCTTATAATGATTATATACTGCAACCGACATCACTTTCTTTGCATATTCCTGTCCTACCACATACTCGTCCAGTTTTGCTTTGATCTTGTGCGGAGCCGGAAGATTCCGGATATCTACTAACGGCTTGTATTCTTCGCCTTCTTTTTTCTTCTTGATCTTCTGCTGTTTTGGAATACTCTGCTCCATATCAGACATGTTGAATACCTGTACTCCCGGAATATTCATCAGCTGACTGTAATCGATCGGTCCGTTCGACATTGCATCAAAGCTCTTCTGCATGCAGTCATTGCAGACACAGATGTGGTTCGGAAGTTCGATCATCTTCCCTGCAACACTCTCCGGACGTCTGCATATAAAACATACTTTTTCATACTCATCATCATTTTGTTTCTTATCATCCGAATCTGACGTCTTCTTTGTTGTTTCTACTTCGACGTCTTCTACTTTTTCGATTTCCTGATTGTTATCGTCCTGATTGGTCATTATTCTCTCCTTCTTACTTTTTGTCGTATCTTTCACTCTGTTTTATCCTGGTTCTATGATTCTTCCTGGTTCACCAGTTTCAGAAATGTCTCTTCGGAAATAATCGGGATCCCTAGTTCATTTGCTTTCTTATTTTTGGAAGATGTGCTGGTTACATCATTGTTGATCAAGTAATTCGTTTTGGACGTTACCGATCCTGTCACCTTTCCTCCCAGACTTTCAATCAATTCCTTCACTTCACCGCGGTTTGCAAAATGTGTTACGCTTCCGGTGATCACAAAATTGACACCTTCAAAAATCTGTTTCTTTGTTGATGTCTCTTCCGGGATTGTCAACTCTTCTAAAAGCTTTCTGAAATTCTCCACATGCTTTGCATCTGAAAAATATCCGGTGAATGCCTTTGCCAGAACTTCTCCCACGCCCTGGATCTCATTTAATTCTTCTTCTGTAACCATCAAAAGGGCTTCTACATCATATTTCAACTCTCTGCAGATAACCTTTGCATTGGCAAGTCCGATCCCTGCGATTCCCAGTGAATAGACGACTCTTGGCAGCGTGGTTGTTCTTGCTTTTTTCACACTTTCGATCAGTTTCCTGTACGATTTTTCTCCAAATCCTTCCATTCCCTGAATCTCGTCTTTGTACCGGTCCAGATGGAAGATATCGGCAAATGTATGGATATATCCTCTGGAAATGAATTTTTCCAGTGTTGCTTCCGACAATCCTTCTATATTAAGTGCATCTCTGCTTACGAATAATGCAAATGCCTTCACATGCTTTGCCTGGCATTCCGGATTCATACAGTATAATGCTTTCGCATTTCCTACCTGTCTGATCTTCGTCTCACCCTGACAGACCGGACATCTTTCCGGAATATCTTTCACACCGCTTCTTGTCAGATTCTCTGCAATCTGCGGAATGATCATATTTGCCTTATAAACTTCGATCTTATCTCCGATGCCAAGTTCCAGTTCTTCCATAATGCTGATATTGTGAACACTTGCACGGCTGACCGTCGTTCCTTCCAGCTCCACTGGATCAAAGATTGCAACCGGATTGATCAGTCCTGTCCTTGACGGACTCCATTCGATTTCACGCAGAATCGTTTCCCTGATCTCATCCTGCCATTTGAATGCGTAAGAATCTCTCGGGAATTTTGCTGTTCTTCCCAACGATCTTCCATACGCTATATCATCATATGATAGCACAAGTCCGTCAGAAGGAAAATCATTTTTACTAATCTCTGACGAAAATTTAGCAACTTCATCTTCTACTGTATCTCTGGTCACCATATGATATTCTACCGTCGTGAATCCCTGTGCTTTCAGCCATTCCATCTGACAAGCTCTGGAATTCTGAAAATCAACTCCATCTGCCTGCACTAACGTGAATGCATAGAACATAACATTTCTCTTTGCCGTAATCTGGTTATTGAGCTGTCTGACTGAACCACTGCATAAGTTTCTTGGATTTTTATATTTTGCATCTACATCTTCAATCTCTTCATTGATCTTCTCGAAGTCATGATATCCGATCACCGCTTCTCCTCTTAAGATCAATTCCCCCTGGTAAGCGATCTGCACCGGTACATTCTTGAATACCTTCGCATTGTTTGTAACCACTTCACCGACTTCTCCGTTACCGCGTGTGACCGCTTTATAAAGCTTTCCGTCACGATAAGTCAGCACGATCGTCAATCCGTCCATCTTCCAAGACATCAATACTTTCTGACTGCCAACAAAGTTCTTAAGCTCTTCTACTTCTTTCGTCTTATCCAGTGAGAGCATCGGGCTTTCATGCCTTTCTTTTGGGAGTTCACTGACAACTTCATATCCGACATTTACCGTCGGACTGTTTGACAATGTAATTCCCAGTTCTTTTTCCAGATTCTGCAGTTCATCATACAATCTGTCATATTCGTAGTTGCTCATGATCTCCTGCGCATCCTGATAATAAGATCTGGATGCTTTATTCAGAAGTTCTACTAATTCCAGCATTCTCTCGTTCTTTGACTGTCCCATATAATTCCTTTAACTCCTGTTCTGTTAATTCTCTTACCTGTCCCGGTTTCAGATCTCCAAGTTCGACGTTCATGATCCGTATCCTTTTTAACACATCCACCTTATATCCGAGTGCTTCGCACATGCGCCGTATCTGTCTGTTCAATCCCTGTGTCAGAATAATGGAAAATGTATATTTCCCGGTCTTTTTTACTGTACAGGGTCTGGTCACCGCATCCAGATTCTTTTCTTTGTCTCTGATGTGTACTCCCCGGCTCATCTTCTCAATGAATTCCGGAGTAACTTCTTTGTTTACTCTGACCTTATATTCTTTCTCATGTGCATATCTTGCGCGCATCATGCCGTTGATCAGATCTCCATCATTTGTCATGATCAGAAGCCCTTCCGAATCTTTATCCAGTCTTCCTGCATAAGTGATGCGTACCGGATAATTGAGGAACCGGATGATGTTCTTTTTCTCCCTTTTATCTTCTGTACAAACAATCCCGGCAGGTTTGTACACTGCCAGGACCGTTTTTTCCGTTTTGCTTTTGACCACTTTTTTTCCGACACGGACCTCCTGTCCGTCTTCTACTTTCATGCCGGGAGCTGCTGTCTTTCCATCCACAGTCACAATTCCCGACTCGATCAGCCTGTCTGCCTCCCTTCTGGAACAGACACCGGCTTCGCTTAAATACTTGTTCAGTCTAATCATTCTGCAATACCCCGCTGATACTGTTATCCTGCACAAATGTATTACCGTTATACAGGAACAGAACACTTGTGATCTTATTTTTCTTCATAACTTCTCTGATATCATCATAATAATATCTTGGATCAACCACTATGATTTCTCTGTAATATGCCGTCAGAAACGGAATTACACTATTCGCATAGGAATCTTTTACAAGCAACAGTCTGTCTGTTGTATCTGCCGTCGTTCTGATATCCAGGACGGGATAATTACCGCCAAGAAATAATGCATATTTATCCTTTTCTTTCAACTTGGATGTATCGTATAACGTTGCTGTTTTCTTTTTTTCATTCACGTTATTTACAACTACCTGTGGTGCTGTTTTCAGATCATCCGGTGCGTATATATAGATCGGCTCATTATAGTCTGTTTCATATCCGCTTGTCGCCGATAAGGTTCCGTTAAATGAATTCGTCACTGCATAGGATTTCATAGCCGGTGCTTTCGATGTATCCAGTTTCATAGCCGCAGCCAGCGCCTGATATCCATAGTAAGCACCAAGCGTCGTCCAGTGATGATCCGTATGGTAATATATCTCTTCTGCTCTGTGCTTTTTCAATGTATCTTCCACATTTACCCACTGAAAAGCTGTCCCAAGCGAAGCCTTTATTTTCTGAAACTGTTTATCCTGATCTTCTGTCACTGCACAATACGGAAGTTTGTCCGACTCGATATTTGCAGCATTCGGTACCAGCATCATATACATCGGGATATCTTTATATGTCTCCTGAAACTTTTTCATTGCATCCAGATTTGCTTTCAATTGTTCTTCATCCGGTCTGGCTATATCCTCTAACAGATAATGATCCTTTCCTTTAAATACACCATTTGCCTTACGTTTTCCTGCGATCAGATCAATACGGCTCTTTAAAGCTACCCAGAAATCTCTTCCCGCAAACTGATCCGATACATAAGATTCATACTGTTTCATCCATCTTCCGCTTTCAATACCGGAAATCGTAAGTCCTGGTCTTTGTTCCAGTGCCCGGTTTTCTTTTGCCGAAAATTCCCTGTCAGCAGTTGCAATATTTACCACGAAGAAGATAACCATCATTACAATAAACAGCAATGCAATTACTTTATTTCTCTGTTCTTCTCTTTTTCTTTCCCATTTCTTTCTCGACTGTCTCATCTTTGCTCCTAGAATCTGAAATACAGGAACGGATTATAGGTCTCCGTTACCAGATATGCAATACAGACAATAAACAACGCAGCATATACCACACTGTTAATGATTGTTGTATTCCATTTTTTTGTTCTTAACATATGCTCGTATCTGAAATGAACCAGCGGCGTAGAGCCAAATATCAGGATCAGCCACAGGATCAGGTTGCTTGTAAGAAGATACATACTCTCTCTGTCTGCAAAGCCATGTGCACCTGCACCAAACATCACTCTGATATAATCTGCTGCCTGTCCGAATGAAGAGCTGAAAAACAATACCCAGCCGATCACAACCAGAACAATACTGTAAATATGACGGACTATGTCCGGAAGTCTGTCCAGTACCGGCGACAGGAGATATTTTTCAATGATCAGGATCACCCCATAATAGAGTCCCCATGCCACGAAATTCCATGCAGCTCCATGCCATAATCCGGTCAGAAACCATACGATCAGAAGATTCCTGATGTGTTTGATCTTCGATACCCTGTTTCCTCCCAATGGAATATACACATAATCCCTGAACCAGCTGCTCAGCGAAATATGCCATCTGCGCCAGAACTCCGTAATACTCTTAGACACATATGGATAGTTAAAGTTCATATTGAATTCAAATCCAAACATCTTACCGAGTCCGATCGCCATATCCGAATATCCACTGAAATCAAAATAAATCTGGAACATATACGCAAAAGCTCCAAGCCACGCCGTCATCACGGCTATATTACCTTTCGCAAGTCCGCTTACCTCTGTAAAAATCATCCCTGAGGTATTCGCCAGTAATACTTTCTTCGCAAGTCCCCGGATAAAATACATGCTTCCTTCTCCGAATTTTGTCCTTGAGACTTCTCTGGACGCAAGCTGTTCATCTACATCTGCATATTGCACGATCGGTCCCGCAATAAGCTGCGGAAACATCGTTACATATAATGCAAAATTAGGAAGATTCGTCTGCACTTTTACATTTCCCCGATATACATCAATGATATAGGATAATATCTGGAATGTATAAAAGGATATTCCAATCGGAAGCGGCAGTGCATGATAAGAAATATGTACCGGAAGTATCCCGTTCAATGTGTCCAATACAAACCCTTCATACTTAAAAAATCCAAGTACTGCCAGATTAATGATAAGGTTAAAAACCAGGCTCCGCTTTGCAGCTCTCTTATCCTGCAGATTCCTTGCAATATCCAGTCCACTGAAATAATTAAACAATATGGACAGTAGCATCAGAAATAGATATACCGGTTCCCCCCATGCATAAAACACCAGACTCGCCAGCAATAAGATCACATTTCGGAATCTTACCGGCAACAAATAATATAAGATCACCACAGCCGGCAAAAATGTAAATAAAAAAACAATACTGCTAAATAACATCTCTCTAATTCCTTTTTATTAAATACTCTTCTTAAATGCCGCATCGATACGGTCTGCATCCTTTGAAACTGCCAGCAGCACATAACGTCCTCTGGTCTCAATAATTGCAGCATGTATCAGCTTTGTTTGTTCTACACCATAACCTTCAAAATTCTTTTCCTGTGTATTTACACGAATTTCCACTGCCTTTTCAACCGTCTCGATCTGACTTTCGTTTTTTACCTTTATTACGAGTATTTCATTCACACTCATAACGTCATCCGGAATATACAGACTGATTCCTTCATAATCATTGGCATTCAGACTGTAATATTTTTTCAGATCCTGTGTTGTGCCTTTTTTCATTCCTTCTAATTTTACGGCTTTTGTGATATTCTTTTCAATCGTGTCTACGGATACGGTATTATCCCCTTCCCGGGTCACAAGAAATACTACATAAATGATCAGGAGGACTACCATCAAATATTTTAACAGGTTAATCCTGTCTAATTTTCCGTTTTTCATTATAATTCTGCAACCTCCGCCATATGATTTACCCATGCTTTATAATAACCGGTTGACATATGGATTCCATCACCGGCATAATACTCCTGTTTCACCAGCTCTGTATTATCAATAAATGTTACTTTCTCTTTTTCACATAATTTTTTTAATTTCTGATTGAACTCCGGAATTTTTGCATAGACAGAATTCTGATCAATTGCAATCTGCGCTGTCGGAAGTATACTGTTAACATATATTTTCGTATCCGGCAGTGATTTTTTCAGATCTCTGATCACCGGCCTGTATGCTTTTATGAATCCATCCGCATCTCCATTCTGCGCTCCGACATCATTCATCCCGTAAGAAAGGAATAATACTGACGGTTTCATCTCTTTTGCCCTGGCAATATGATCTGCCAGTTTTTCATTATCCCCCGCCGACACACCGGCTCCACGGTCTGCCTGTACATTTGCCTGATCCAACACACCATATTCGTACAATCCCTGTGTGATGGAATCCCCCAGGACCAGACAATCTGCAAATTTTTCGCTTGCCGGCTGTTCTTCTGCATCCTGTTCTGTCTCACGTTCCTGCGTTTCTAACTCCTTAATCTTTTTATCTGCCTTAGACACATCCATCTCATCCATCGTCTTCAGGATCTCTGTGCCCTTCTTTGTATCCTTCTGTGGATTACTGAGCCTGCGCGCCACCGTAATCCCGCCAATCACCAGAATAGCAACCGCAACGATCACTGCAGTCTGAAGTACCCGGTCTTTTTCTTTCTCACTTTTTATTTCACTTTTCTGCTCCTCAGGATTCACCTCCTGAGTCTCTTCTTTTTCTTCATAAATTGAAGTTTTACTCTCTATATCCACGAAATCTTCTCCTCTTTCGTTTCTCTGTTGATCCTAAATATGTATATCCAATTTATTTTACTGTTTTTCTTTTTGAATGTCAATTTATATCCTCTTTTCTGTCGTCTTTTGTGCTATAATGTTGAATACATTTCCTTATACCTGATAGGGGAAAATGATCATATAGATTAACAGGAGGTTTTCCTTATGAATGTATACCAGTTATCAGCCAAAAATTGCATGTCACATCTGCTTTTAAAAGACACTTTCGACAACTTTTCTTTCATAGAAGGCGAGATCACGACCTTCAACAAATTTACCATCAGCGGCTTTCTCCAGGAAGACTTCTTTGATGAAAAACCTGAAGAAACCTACTCCCGCTGGAATAAAACCCGAGACTTCTGCTTCCAGATCATCCGCGGTAAACGCACTCCATTGGGATTCAAGATTGTCCTTGCGCTTCCGGAAGATCAGATCCCGTACTTTCTGACCACCCACGGTCTCACCGGATACCGCCCGGAAGAGATCCGGGGACTGTACCTGAACTTCCACTACGATGGACATCACTTACAATGTATCACCGGAACTTCTCTGAACACTTTCACCATGGACAAATCCATCGAAAGAGAATGGGATCAGGAAGTAAAAAACATTTTAAAATCCAGATCCATTGAAGGTGACTACTGATCTGCAGTTTCCGATATAAACAGAGCCGTGCCGCCATGGATTTCCCTTCCACAGCCGCACGGCTCTTATTTTTCATTCCGCCAATCTTAACTTCAAATCTTTACTTTGTAAGCAGCATCATGATCTCATTACTTCTCTGCACAAACGCAGTCATCTCTTCCGGACTGAGCGGCTTATGTGCCAGCATTGCTAGATCATATAACTGTTTGCAGATAATACTTGTGTTCTCACTGTCTTTATGTTCAACTACATACTGAACCAGCGGATGATTTGCATTCAGGATCAGTGTACTTGTTGTACCCATATCCATTCCGTTCATGCCATACATTTTCATCATTTCCTGCATACGACGGTTTTCTTCGGATAACGTCATCATAGAAGCAACATTTTCATCTTTCAGTTTCTCGATTTTAACATCCAGATTCTCGTTTCCAAGCTCTTTGCGGAAAATCTCTACCAGACTGTCAGATTTCTTCTGGAATGCTTCCTTCTCTTCTTCGGCAACTTCTTCCTTTGCACCTGCTGTTACATCGGCGTCGATTCTCTGGAACTTGATATTCTGATTACGCTGCTCTAATTGTGTGATAAACGGCGAATCAATGTTGTGTCCTAAGATTACCGCATCCATGCCCTGATTCTTGAACATGTTAATGTACTGGCTCTGCTGGATCTCGTCCGTCACATAATAAATAACTGTCTTATCCTCTTCTTTGTTCTCAGTATTCTGATCATCTGTCTTGGCATTTTGATCTTCTACTGTTCCTCCATTTGCCTCGATGCAATCTTTCAATGTCAGATATTTGTGATCCAGATTCTTAAACAGAACCGCATCTTTCATCTTGTCACAGAATTTTTCATCTTTCAGGCATCCGAACTTGATGAACGGACTGATGTCATCCCAGTATTTCTCATAATCTTCTCTCTTTGTCTTACACATTCCGGAAAGCTTATCTGCAACTTTCTTGGAAATGTACTCCGATATCTTATTGACGAATCCATCATTCTGCAGTGCACTACGCGATACGTTCAACGGAAGATCCGGACAGTCGATCACTCCCTTTAATACCATCAGATATTCCGGAATGACTTCTTTGATATTATCTGCGATAAATACCTGGTTATTATATAATTTGATCGTTCCTTCAATAGAATCATACTCTGTGTTGATTCTTGGGAAGTACAGGATTCCCTTTAAGTTAAATGGATAATCCATATTCAGATGAATCCAGAACAAC
>OGRJ01003269.1_pt1 | contig 10554 bp, 8 predicted proteins | sample 1553411 | NCBI WGS metagenome assembly OGRJ01 (sample SAMEA2580084, study PRJEB22360) | human gut metagenome | biome: human gut; feature: human-associated habitat; material: faeces | place: Denmark | collected 2008/2010
GGCGCTGGCCTATGCCTTCACGCTTTTTTCGGGCTTCGGAACCTATTTGGTGGGGCGCGCGGTCTTTCCCGCGCTGCTCGAAGGCTCGCAGGCCGTGCTGCCCGACGATGCGGGCGCGGCGCTCACGCCCTATTTCACGGTTCAGATGCCGCCGCTGTTCGGCGTCATGTCGGCGCTGGTGCTGGCCTTCGTGCTCGGACTGGGCATGGCCTATACCCATAGCGTGAAGCTCAAGGGGGTGATGGACGATTTCAAGTCGATCATCGACCGCGTGATCGCGGGCGTCATCATCCCGCTGCTGCCCTTCTATATCTTCGGAATCTTCCTTTCGATGACCCAGTCCGGGCAGGTGGCCGGGGTGCTGGGCGTCTTCGTGAAGCTGATCGCGGTGATCTTCTGCATGACCGTCGTGCTGCTGCTCGTGCAGTTCTCCGTCGCCGGACTCGCGGCGCGCAAAAATCCGCTGCGGATGCTCCGCACGATGCTTGCGGCTTACGTCACGGCGCTCGGAACGCAGTCTTCGGCCGCCACGATCCCCGTGACGCTGGCGCAGACCCTGAAACTCGGCGTGCGGCCCGAAATCGCGTCGTTCGTCGTGCCGCTCTGCGCGACGATCCACCTTTCCGGCTCGATGATGAAGATCGTCGCCTGCGCGCTGGCCGTGTCGATGATCGCCGGACTGGAGCTGCCTGCCGGAACGTTCGTGGGATTCATCCTGCTGCTGGCCGTGACGATGATCGCGGCTCCGGGGGTGCCGGGCGGGGCGATCATGGCCGCGCTGGGACTGCTGGAGTCGATGCTGGGATTCGACGAAACGCTCGCCGGACTGATGATCGCCACCTATATCGCCATGGACAGTTTCGGCACGGCGACCAACGTCACGGGCGACGGCGCCGTGGCGGTGATCGTCGATGCGATCGACCGGCGGCGTTGAAAGTTGTTGTTGAACAACAAAACCGTATTGACACCCGACGAAGTATCGTTGATGTACGGATTGAGTAAAGACTACTTGTATCACCTGACCAGTGAACGGGTGATCCTGTTTCATAAACCGAACGGCAAAAAAATCTTCTTCGACAAGGAGGAGGTAGAGAATTGGTTGTTGCAGAACCGACAGGATACCGTCGAAGAAACACAGCAAAAAGCAACGTTGTACAATTTGAAAAATAAGGGAGGAGTACGATGACGAATATATATTATAAATCAACGTATCGAACGACCATGACGAACAACATCAATATCATGCAGTGGATTTGTACTGGGAATCACTCGATGACCTCCGACGAATCCGTTGCACATATTAATATTGTTTTTAATACAAAATATTTGTTTGAATCATGTTCGATACTATCAATATAAATCTTAAATCGATTGATACCCAACAATTGAATTTTGTCAAGACGGTTACTCGTGATCTGAATGTCGATACAACCACATCCCGATATGGAACCACATATACCTCCCATATTGACAACCTGACTATCCGAACAACAACGCAAGGAATATCTATTGGTAACGGCAGTCTTTGTAAGTTCCTTTACGGGAACAATATTGTCAACTTTACGAGGACTGATACCCGACTTGCATTTGAAAAATTGTCCGACACGTTGCATATCTCGTTGAACAATGCAACCGTTTCCCGGATGGATGTTGCATACAACTTTGAGGTTACCCACCCTCCGGAATCCTATTTCTATCACTTGGGGAACTTACCTTACTATAAACGTTTGGAACAGATGTTCTACAAGGGGGTCGAAGGATTGTATTACAGTTCGGTATCCGATAAAAAGCAACTGGTATTTTACGACAAGATCAAGGAAACAACCAATCGTAAAGATTACGTTCCACCGGAATATCAAAACAAAAATTTATTGCGGTATGAACTTCGTTTGAAAAATCACATCAAACAAATTTTCAAAGTGAACAAGGTGACTGTTCCGATGTTGTATGATGTACAGTTCTACAATCGAATTGTCGATTATTGGAGATCGGAATATCAGAAAATTGTTAAAGTCAATGAATACGAGATCGATTATTGCCGATTGCAAAGGGATTAGAGACTTGAACAAAATCGGAATATTATTGTTGGTCGAACAACAGGGAGGGATGAACGAGTTCTTCAAAAAATTGGATCAACAATACAACACAGGGAGACTGGATAAACGACAACGTTCGGAAATCAAACGGCAAATCAAAGAATTGATGCAAAACAATTCGATAGGAGTAGTCCGTAGTCCTCTTATCGAGGAGTTGAATACACTCGTTGAGGGGGTGTAAACAAATATACAATCACAAGAAAAACCGAGAAAAATCAATCATTTTTTGACGAATTTTTCTCGGTTTTTCAATTGATTTTTGTTGTGAATATCAATTCAAAAAATGAAACGAATTGGAATTGCTATTGATATTCACTTGTAGATTACATTTGTTTGATTATCGGTACGTTCGGTTGTGAAAACGATGATGTTTCACAGAATCGTTTTCCATAAGATGTAATTGTCAATTCTATTTATAGACAATTTGAGTATGTACGTCTTTGGTTAAATTTTCAATAAACTGACCGGTCTTAAAATATAATGTAAGGTTCGGATTGTTATCGCAAGTCAAACTTTCCAAATTCGGACATCCACTCACATCCAAAGTTGTAAGTGCATTATAACGACAATCGATGTCTGTTATATTGATACAACCTTCTATATTAAGTTCTGGTATCTCATTGGTATAACAAATAATAGATTTCAATTGAGTGCAATTATTCAGAGATAAGGTTTTCAATTTGTTGTCTGGGACATATATCTGTTCTAATTTAATACAATTGCTTGCATCTAATGATGTTATAAGAGACCATCTACAATCAATATGTTTTATTGTTTTATTTACTTTTAATGATTTTAAATATTTTGGACTTCCATATGAACTTCCACATTGCAATATAGCCAAATTAATACACTGACTAACATCTAATGAAGTTATTGGATTGTCAATACAACCAAGAGTTGTTAAATTCTTACAATCTTTAACGTCCAATGATGTTACTTGATTCTTAAAAAAATATAATACTTTAAGGTTGAGAAATTGTTTGATTTCATCTAATGATTCGATTCCCATGTTATTACAATTGATGGAAATAATTTCATTTGCTTCTGATTGACTGATAGAACCATTGCCATCTTTATCAAAATTTGCAAGGATATACTCCTCAAATTTAGAATCTTTGAACTGGATGTATGGTTCAACTTTTACGGAAAACAAGAACATGACAAAACTCTTGGAGTCCGTACCCATTGCAGTAATTGCAATTTCACCACTCTCTTCTGCAAAAGTATTCTCTTGGGGAGGTGCAATAACAGTCATTATATCACCAAGAACAGAAACTTTCCATCCGTCAGGTTTCGAGATTGAAATTTTAGCAATATTGTTCTGTACAATATCAAACGTTCTTGTTTCCCCGTATTCGAATGATTGTTCTGCCGAAACTCCTATTACCGTGAAAGATACACCTTTGGATAAGGGAATGGATACCGTTTTTCCATCGGTGAATGTAAAATACACGAAATTATCGTCATAACGGACATTGTTGAAGAAAGAACTACCGTCAACCCCATCTTTACCGTCTGTTCCATCCTGTCCGATTGCTTTTACATCTTCTCCGTTTGCATCTTTCAGTCTCTGAACACCATTCCCCATGTCGATTGTCCAATATCCTTCGGAATCGACACCCAAAATCGGAGTAATACCATCTTTGCCGTTTTCTCCATCAGAACCATCCTTACCATCGGTTCCATTCAAGGATTCCAGCCATTCTTCGATGGTTCCGGAATATCCTTTCTCGACTGCCAGTTCGTATGCAGATTTGCCATTCGATCCATCTTGTCCGTCGGAACCATTCGATCCTTTCAATGATTCCAACCACTCGTCCAATGTCCCCTCATATCCTTTTTCAACAGCAAGTTCATATGCAGATTTCCCTTCGGAACCTGAACCTTTCAATGATTCCAACCACTCCTCCAATGTCCCCTTATAACCTTTTTCAACTGCAAGATCATATGCAGTTTTGCCATCTACTCCGGAAACTTTCAGTTTGTTTCCATCGTTATCCAACAACCAAGTCTTGTTTCCATTGGTTGTGATTGTCCAATAATAGATACCTTCGTAGATGTCAATACCGATAATATGGGAATCTTTGCCATCGATTCCGTCCTTGCCATGTTTAATGGTAATGGTATTCCCTTTTGCAAAAGTGATTGTATATCCACTCTTGTCTGCAAGTTCTTCTATTTTGACAATGTAATCCCTTGCATTGATTGCATCGACAATACTCTGAATTGAACCGATGTCCGAGTTCATAGTCTGTACCGTTTTCTCCAAGGATGCAATCCGATCTTTCAGATCGTTGACATTTTGCCACAGTTTACTGTCTTCATACTCATCACTGCAACTTGCAAATAACAATGTGGCAATACAAAATACCGATAGAATTTTTTTCATAGCAACTATTGTTTGAATTGGTTGAACATTCAAATTGTAGTTACCATTCAACTCCCAAATGGTGGATTCAATCAAAAAAGAAAGTGTGGAGTTGTTCGTTATCTGTACCGAGGTTCTGACAAAACCCAAAGACGAATAAGAAACAATACCCCACACCGAATAGTATATATCAAATGATATATGCCTATACACGGCGATGAGCGTTGTCGTTATCCTCGTCTTTGTAGAAACTGTCAGATTTCGGTACAAGGATTAGCGAAACACTTTCACTAAACTAATATGTTACCGCCCATTGGGACGATGCCACAAAGTTAGAAAATGTTTCTCAATACGCAACACTCTTGGGGTATTGTAGTTACAAAGTTCTCTAAAACAAAGCATCTTTCCAATAGTACACCTTATGGAATCAAAACTTTGTTCTTTATAAATTGGAGTAGAAGATTTTGTTGTTACGCCTGCATAACCTCTGTAATTATGAGTTGCAGATAGTTCAGATACTCAATTATCGACCTTATGCCAGCATAAAAGCAGAAATTAGAGGTTGCAAAATCTTCTCGGAATTGCAAAGCCCCTAATCTCTGTAATTTACAAACTTGCTATGTCGATATGCAAGCCGAGTTTCACTCTCCTGCAATCTTCTGTATCACGCTATCCATATAAACAGCCTGCCCGCTTGCTAACCTGCCCCACCAACAGCAACCGTATTCCTCAATGATTACTTGGTTCTCTCGTTTCAGTCGTTCTGCCAACCAGCTATCAATCAACCACCATTCCATCACATCACCCACGAATGGATAGATATATTCTTCTGGTAGCAAATTCTTATTCAGCATTTCATCCACGACTGCGGTTTGATTCGTCAGTACGCAGTTCTCCACTAATCGCCGTGCTGTCATAATAGGTGCTGTTGTGTGGCTATATTGCGTAACCATTGGTTAGCGAATGTCGTGTGGTCTGCCTGTAAACGACGATTCAGTAAAACACCCTCGTCCGTCCATCTTGCGCTATACTGTTCCATACCCATATAATCGTTACGGTAGTAGTACGGAACGAATTGCTGTGATTCTTTGTGCAGGGCGATAATCATTTCAGGGTCACGCATGGCATCTCCATTCTGCCGTCCGTAATGAGCCAGCGAAATGTGGTTGTACTTGTCTGTTCGGTCGATGATTTCGATATGAACAGGCATATACACTCCGTCTGTGTTGTCAATCTTTGTGGTTTGTAGGGCCAATAATCCTCGTAAGATTTCTGACGCCTTTTTGTCTAATGTTTTCATGGTTTTGATTTAATTTTCACATTCAATAAGGGGGAGGGGCTTTGATCTGTTACTCTGTTCGTGGGCAGTATATATGCAATTTTTATAATCTTGGGCTTATTGAGTGAGTGCCTACGGCACGCCATATAAAGATGAATAACACAATCAATAAGGTCTATATAAATCGAATATCCGCAAAATATATCATTCTCTTATTAAATGGGGAAAGCCCTGCATGCGTAAGCATGAGGGCTGTATATGAATGATTTATTTGCTGACTATCTAAAACTCAAAACCATTAAAATCTTCCTTATCGAGTTTGTTTTGCTCTGCCTGTTCTATAACGGCATTATATGGTTCCTGCATATCAAGCACCTTTATAAAGTAAGGCAACGATACCTTTTCTGGTAAGTTCCTGCATCGTTTATTGAGTTGATAGGTAATTGTTATCGGTTCCGATGCAGGCAAATTTATCGAATTGTATTTTGTAAGCAGTACGGACATAGCCCGTTTATCCCACTTGGGAACGGCAACACCTTTCATCTTGCAGAACTCGCATATCTCCTTATAAATCCCTGCATCAGTCTTTCTAACTGCTGAATTGATAAAACATCCTGCTGTCAGTTCATAGCTCTTTGCAATTCGCTTTATAAGCCCTAATTGCTGACATTCATTCAATAATGCAGTAGTGGTATTGCGGGATAATCCGATACTCTTTGCAATTTGGGATATACTTCATTGAATGGTATCCGTATTATTAAGGCAGATTGCCTTTAATAAGAGCAGAAACCCTGCAATCTTGGCGGGATAGTTCCTCTTAAAGTAACTGTTATCGAGGAAGAAATAGTTGCTCTTTTCTGGCTTTATATAGTAGGAATTTCGCTTTATAAATCCTCAGTCTGCATCTTCTTTAATGGTAGTCTGCACGGTCAGATAACCTGCATCCTTTAGCCGTTTAATGCTCCGTCGTATGGTTCGTTCATCCAATCCCGTCAGTAAGGATAGTTTTTCCTCTGTTATATGGGATATGTTCGTCTTGTGATTGGAGCAATATTTAATGGTCGCTCACACGTAAATATCAGTAGGCTTACTGTTGCCCGTCTGAAAGTTCACGATTGATTTGGGGATTACTGTATAATTCATCGTTAGCAATGGAATTTGGATTGTTCGTAAATATAATCTCTTTTAAGTATAGCAATTTGCGAAAGCAGGCAACGCCGTAATGGTCTTTGGCTTGTTTGCGGTTATCGAATCACTTGCGGTCTTTGATGTGGTAGTACATGGTCGGTACGACTTTAATAGGTAGTGTATAAGTAGGTAATGTATATATAGGACACTTTTGAGCAATCTGCACAGGACAGTTTTGAGCAATCGCCTGTATGCTATGAACCCTACTATCTTGTCAATTTATCTTTGATTTCTCGAAATAAAACATAAATCTTTGATTATTAAATATATAAGTATTATATTAGGGTCGTTCAAAGAAAATTCTTGCAACTTTTTTTGCATGAAAAAATGAATTTACCTCTGAAATTTTGTTATCAACCTTTTGAGCAGTTCGCAAAAACAGAAAGAAATTTTCGGCAAAAAAATGTTTTTACCTCCAAAATTTCGTTATCAATTCGCTGTTCTGCTTTCCGTATTTCTTGATTCCGAATTTATGCTTATAAAGGAAATCTTCATTTCACCCTCAAAAAATGCGGAAATATCGTGCGATAATAGGAAAAGCGGATAGATTCCGCCTTATATGAACTGCTTGATTGATCGGGTGGATGTCTTTGCTGAATTGTTTTACAAAGATATAAAATATTTAACCGATAATCAAATAGTTTAACGCATTTTGCAATAAAATATATGTTTTGCGTTGTTAGCATCTGAAAATCAGTAATAAACTGAAAATTCGACAGAAATTTATTCAGACCTTTGTTCTGCCGTAAGGGTATTCTTTGCGGTCTGCAATCTTTGGGCAGGGATTGCAGCCATTATCAGCCCCTCTGCATAAAGGACAGAGTAAGTAAAAGCCATGAAAAAGATGGTAATTTCAGTAGATGACGCCAACCGTCAGTTTGCATTTGTCAAGGGAAATCGCCCTACAAATAGCAAAGTGGTAAAGGCAAAAGAACGCTCTATCAAAGCGTATGGACAACTCTCACCCGTCACCGTGGTAAACGGTGAAAAGGTAACGGCGATGGGCGGATGTCTGGTTGACCAGCAAGGGAATGAAATACCCAACGATGAAGCCGTGAAGTATTACGCCGTATTGGACGGTCAGCACCGATTGATTGCCTATCAGAATTTGGGGATGAATATGGACGACCTTGTGATTTGTGAACCCCTCAATGCCGAGTTGTCGATTGCCGAGGTTATTGCGCAAATGAATATCTGCACAACGACGTGGAAAGGGGCGGATTATATGGCCGCTCCTGCCATGATGCTGGAAAAATCGAACGAGGTATTCGATTTTGCCATGCTGTTGCATAGCAAAAGCTATCCGCTGGCGACTATCTCGCTGTGGTGTTTAGGCGGTAATACGCTCAAGCCTAAAACTTTGGTGGAGAGTCTGAAAAGCAATAAACTGCCCAAAGAATTTGAAGATACGGGATGGTTTCAACGCAGTATCAAGTGGTATAATGCGGCACAAAGGAAATTTCTCGATGCTTTTCTCGCCAAAAAGTATTTGATTGCACACATAATCACCAAGTTTGCCCATGCAGACGATCCTGTCGCTTTTACCGCTCAAATGGAAGAGAAAATCAACCAGCTGACACGGGAGCAGGCGGATGAAATTATGAATCCTCACAAAGAAGAGAATCAGAGCCGAGAGCAGGCTACCTTTGATTTGCTGAATCAGTATCTCGGATAATCGCAAATGAAAGGGAGAGGGGCGGGAACTATAAATATTCCCACCCCTCGATTTGAATAAAGCAGGGCGTCACGATACGGTGATGCGGTATTCATCCATATCCCGCTCGGTAATGATAGTGTCAAAGGTGTATTCTCTGGGAATTGTAGGCAAAAGCGTATAGGGATGTTCTGGGTCTACGCTGGGATGTGTCGGAACGATTATCACGGCACGGGATATATCCACCGTCCAGAACTCTGGCAACAGAAAGACACCCCCGTTACGATGCTTTTTAATCAGTACATAACGTATCATGCCGTTCTTAAAGACAATCTCCAAAATGCCACGCATAGCAGATAACGAGTGATAAACGACCTTTTGCAATTTCTCCTTATATAAGGCGGATTGCTCCATTTCGCTAAAATCTTTCTGTTCCACGCTCCGTTTTATTTCGGCATCGTTTTCGGCTATCTGTCCGTTCAGTTCGGAAATTTCCTGCTCAATTTGCTTGATTTGTTTGCAAAGTACGTTATAATCGGTTTCCAATTCGTTGATAAGGTCATCGTTATTCAGTTTTTTGATTTTGGCAATCAACGATGCCGATTGCGTTTTCAGTTCATCAACGTTATTGACTTTTCGGGTGATTGTTTCCCGAATCTGTTTGTTTATCCCCTGCAATTCATTTGCCCGCTCCGTATTGAAACGCTTGTATTCCTCGGTGTGCAAGGTTTCCTTTACACATGTCCAGACAGCAGAAAGGACATAAGAGCATTTTATGCCGAAATTCTCACACCGCTGTTTATCGTTATAGGAACTTGAACAACGATAAATCAAATAGCTGTTGTGGTTGGGCTTCATATACAAACTGCATCCGCAAGGACAAAAGATAAGACCTTTCAGCGGATTATAGTATTTAGGAGCATTGCTTTGAAACAGATTGTTTTCACGCATCTGTTTGTTGGCCTTGTCGAAAACCTCTGGTGTAATGATTTGCAATTCTGGAATCGTCCCGTACAATTTACCTCGTCGATAAATCTCACCTTTGTATTTGGGATTGCGGATAATGCGGCAAATGCCAGAATAAGAGAGTTTATAAGGATATAATTTGTTGTAAACTCTCACGGTCTGGCGAATCGTATTGCCGTCGATTAGTTGCTGAAAAAGGTATTTTACCGCTTCGGCTTCTTGGGCATCTACAACAAGCAGATTTTTCGGGGTAAGGTTTAATTTATAATCAGGATTATGAATGACTTTATAACCGAATGGAACAGTCCCGCCTGTAAACATATTCGTAAACTCGGACAATTTGGAGCGTAAACCCGTCTGCATCCGTCCTGCAATCTTGTAGCGTTCATCGGCGCTTGCTTTGGCCTCTACCGACAGCGTGATGATGTCATAAAGAGACAGAACAGTTCCAGCCTTATAAATGCGGTCTTGCTTGTCCAAAAACAGAATATCGACACCCTGTTTCAATAATTCATTGATAGTAGAAAGAACCGATAATATATCGTCTTCACGCGATAAACGGGAGAGTTCAGAAACGATAATCATGTCTGCAACGGTGTCGTCCACCTCTAACAGTTCATTAATACTCTTTCTGTCCTTTCTGGCTCCCGAAATCTTCTCTTGAATGATTTTGATCAGATGATAATTTCGTTCGGTACAATAGGCCGTAATAAGTTCAACCTGACGGGTGATGTCTTGCGCTTCCGTCGATACACGGGCATAACCCACAACTCGTTTCGATTTCTCCATAACGCTAATAATCAATCTTTTGTGCAAATATAATGTTTTTTACGATATTTTGCGACAAAATTGATTACTTTCTGTATAAAGACGCGCTTGAAGCCAATTCGCCGCTCGTCCGCGCCAACTGCTGGGAGTGGTACACCTCCGTCGTGCGGACCCGCATGCACAACGCCTCGCGCGAGCTGGTGGTCTTCACCCGCTGGCACGAGGAGGATCT
>OGRJ01003283.1_pt1 | contig 10498 bp, 10 predicted proteins | sample 1553411 | NCBI WGS metagenome assembly OGRJ01 (sample SAMEA2580084, study PRJEB22360) | human gut metagenome | biome: human gut; feature: human-associated habitat; material: faeces | place: Denmark | collected 2008/2010
CATGGCTGATGGGCAACCGTATAAAAACGGGAGTGGCGTATGTCGTAAAATTATTACCCATTGCCATCGAGCTGATTGAAAAATACAGGGGTGCGGATGAAAAGAAAGACTCTCCCGAATGTGTCTTTCCGGTAGGCGAATACAATGCCATGCGGCTCAGTCTTGGAATCATAGGCAGGAAATGCAACTGCCGGGCCGAGGTCACTCCGCATATCGGGCGCCACACATTTGCCGTTCTGGCCATACTTAAGGGAATGCCGTTGGAAACCCTTCAGAAAGTGTTGGGGCATAAGTCCATTCTCTCCACGCAGGTTTATGCCGAACTGATTAATCCGAAGGTAGGCGAGGATACCGACAGAATTTGCGAGAAAATCGGTCACGTTTACAAACTTGCCATGTAACACGGCAATAAAAAAACGTCCGGAAGCCGATAAGCCGAAGGACGTTTTTTATTTTACTTGTTTATTTTCTGAACCGTCTGAAATCCCTGTAATTTTTTTTCAACACTTCGTATAGGGCACTCTCCGGGTAGAGCAGTTTCCCCCCGATAGTGGTATAAGGCACCAGCCTTTCATCTCTCAACGTCTGCAACGTCCGTCGTGAGATATGCAATAGGGTGCATATCTCATCCCCCGTCATGTAATGCTCGTCCGCAACTGTCGGGCGTATCCGTGCCGTAGCCTCTTCCACCGCTTTCCCCGCTTTTTTTATCCATCCGGCCAGTTCCTTGAACTCTTCCGAATCCCTTGTGATAATCTCCGCCATACCTTACTTCCTTTTGATCAGTCCGTTTTCCAGTATCTCCTGAATATCCGTTTCCCGGTAGAAGAATTTTCCCCCTACGTTCGAGTGGGGGATTAGCCCGTTGTCACGGTAATTTTGCAGGCATCGTTTCGATATGCCCAAAGCCAGACATACGTCCTGCGCATCCATTCACTTGTCCGACGCAGGCGGTGCAATCTTTTTCTGGAAGTCACTCATTTGTACGGCCAGCGTGCTGACCAGTTTTCTCAACTCCTGATACGCGCTTGTTTCAATAATCGTCAGTTCCATACTAAAATTCTTTTTAAGTTTCTGAATATGAGGCAAAGTAAAGCATATCCTATATCCTATCCAAACAGATCGTATCAGAGTCTTCCGTTGGCGTGCATTGGCGTATCCAACGATAAAAGAGAAGGGCCCGTTACCTGCATCTATGCGGCAACGGGCCTTCCATCCCCTTACTTGTCTTCCATAATCCTACATCTTCATGCCTTTACTTTTCCGCACAGCCGCCTTTTCCTTCATGTCCGCTTTCTGCCGTGTTTCCGGAAAGTGCTCTTTCAACAATTTCCCTGCCAGTTTCTTCGCCTTCCCCTGCATCACATCATACACATCCCATCTGTTGCGGCCCAGCAGCTTGTTTTCTATCTTCTCGAATTTATCGTAAAAACTGAAGTTGTCCGGGTATTCATCTATCAGTCCGTCTCTCGGATAGCCTTTATCCATGATATACAGCAGTGTCATCCGGTCATAATTATACGGACTCCGAGTAAGACCCAGCCCCTTTCCGGAATCAGTCAGCCTATAATAGTTCTCCCATGTAGGAGCAAGGTCATAACGCTCACTGTCCGTTATACTTTTCGATACCGATTTGTCCACAAAAGCATCTGCCGGAATCTTCTCCAACGGCAACAAACAGCCGTAATCATCGCAACAGCGGTTTACTTTCCCTTCCATCAATGAAGGCCATCCCCGTAACTCATATACATTCAGATACTTTTCCTCAAAGTCCGGTTCAAAGAAACGCTTCTCTATATTCGTTGCCATAAAATCCCCGTATTGACGGTTTCCTACGTAATCCCTACCGAACAGCAGCACCCCTTTACCCGTCTCAACACCTGTATAATACGTGTTCCCATGCTTCAAATCATCCTGCATCTCCGCTATCACTTCGGGTGGTGCGGACTTTATCTCCCGCCACATCTCCGGTGTAAGTTGTCGGGGATAGTTCTCGTCCCTTGAAAGCGGGTCCATGTACTTTCACAGGCAATACACCACTTCCGACAGAGCCAGGTATCTATGCGGCTTAATCCCATGTCCGTCCATCACCTTTTCCAGTCTTCGCAGATAATCATCATTATTCCCTTCCCGCAAACGCGGAACAATCCCCATATCAGGCACATTATAGTACATCATGCCCATGGTAGGCATTTCCGTTTCCTTGAGCGCCTTCTCCACATCTTCCAGCATAAACTCCAGAAAACCTTCCTCACCCGTACCTTTCATACTGACATGCACCGGGTTGAGATGTCCGTCCACTGTGACATACACACTGCCACTGTTCGTATTCTCTTTTTCCATTCATCAAAAAATTAAATGTTCATTCCTTGTCCTTTTCTCTTTGCCGGAATCCGCACCCTCATTTCCACGTTCGGGAACCGTACATTATCCGGTCGTGCCACCAGTGACGAAACTATCCGTTCCTGTTCTCCGGTCAGCGGCATAGGCTGCCCTTGCAAATTTCTCAGCCTGTTAAAATTCCTCAGCGTAGGTGCCATGTCGCAACATGCCACACAAATCCCATATCTCACCATATCCGAAGAAACCGTCTGCCCGTCACCTATTTTTGCCCGGCATGCGGCATTCAGCGGAGCCACCTCATAAAACCTCAAGCTCTCAGGTTTCCGCTTGCCGTCAAAAAAACGTTCGGCCAGCCCACTCAGAAACTCATCCAGCATCCTGTCCCCACCGTCTGTCTTGTCAAACAGCAATACCTTCCGCCCGTGTTCCACCGCCATGTAGGTGGGAAAAGCAGCCAACCCGCTGCGTATCACATCCCCGTCCATTCCGAAACGATGTCGCAGCCGCCTGTAATCCTCATTTTCCAGCAAAGCCGTATGTTCCGCTGATAATGACAGATGTACAATCCCCCGTTCCTCACAGAATGCCGCATCCCGGAGTCTCACCACCCCCGACGGATATATATTCTCCCGTTCCAGTACAGGACAGAGCCGTTCCAGGTAATCCGCATTGTCCGTACCGAATATGGGAGGAATCAGACTTTTGTCTTTAAAGTCGAAACGGAACATTCAGTGGTCGGGAATAAATTCCCGACCGGTCGTATGAGACCGCACGTTGTTACTGATATAACGGGAAAATCCCTCTTCTCCTTGTCCGCGCATACTCAGATACACAGGTCTGTAAAATGCGTCCAATGTCATATACAGACTGCCGCTTTCCACCGCTTGCTTTTTCTTTTCTTCCATAGATTCTATAGGATTAATTGTTTCTTCTCCTTCTTCTGTGGGGTAATGGAAGCTGCATGCTTCACCTGCCGTTGGCTGTCAGACATCCGCTGTTCAGGAGCTTCCTGCCTGTAGTGTGTTTCCGGTAACCCGCCGGTCTGTTCCTCTTCCGAATGCGGATACGACACCGGATGTGACATTTCCATCCTTTCTATTCGGCTTATCCGTGCGCCCAACCTGAACTCTCCATCCGTAATATGGAACTCCGATTGTAACAAATCCACCGCCATCTCCTTTGCCTCTTTCTGTAAGGCCGCATAGCCGAAGTCGTGTGCCGACAAAGGCGCGTTCATCCGTGCCCTCATGCTGTCTCCCAGCTTCTCCGCCAGTTCCCTGAACTCATACTCATAGCTGAACGGATGCACCTTGTCTGCCGCAACAATCCCGGCGTACCCGTTTTCCGAAATATACAGCAATGACGCTACATCATAGTTCCGGGGCGAGATACCCAAACCGAATTCTTTTGTCAGCCGGTCGAAGTTATGGAAATCGGGCCGCAGGTCGAACTTTGCCCTGCACACCCCACCGTCCAGCACACTTCTATCCGCAAACTTGTCGGAGGTGAAGTTCACCACCGACCTGCGCAATTGTGCGTCTGTGCTTCGCAAATCCGCTTTGGACAGCTTTTCGATACAGTTGTCCGCCATCCCGGCCACCCGTTTGGTAGGCAGGTCAATCTCATATATCCGCAAAGTTTCGGGTACTTTGGTCACGTTGAAGAAGCCGTCGGCCAGATGTTGCAGATAGCTGTTCCGTGCCTTCATACCCTTGGGGGTGTCGGAAAACAGCATCACGCCCTCTTCCGTAACCACCGCATATACCCGGTTTTCCGTCCCGGAAGTTTCCGTTGCCGCCGCTTTCCGCCTGTCCGGTTTCCGGGCAATGCGGTTCCAAATATCATTCAGGATTGACATAGCTTGTATTTTTAGACATGATAACCGGCGACAAAGAAAAACATTCAGCCGCCAATCTGCAATCCCTCATACATACGAGTCATCCGTTGGCGGCTGTTGGCGTACAACCTTTACGCCAGCCGTGCGTCCAGCATCCGGTTATAACTTTTGCGCAGGGAGTCGATGAACGGAGTGGTGTCCGTACAACGGTCGAACACCTTGCCACGCTTGGTGTACAGCGCATTGATTTTCAGATGGAACACTTCCTCGAAAACGCGGATAACATCCACAATTTTCAAATCCCGACCTTCGGCCGTACCTATCGCACCGGCTGCCATCAGTGCGGCCACCAGTTCAATCAGGTCGCTGTCCGTACCGTTCCATGTCAGTGTGACGGAACTTTTGCTTCCGCTTCCCCGCACCGCTTCCGCATGGAATCCGGCAGACACGGTACCATGACGAAGCATCTCCTTCAGTATTTCCGCTTCCGTATCCAGCAACGCCAACGTCTTGTCGATAAACACGTCATACAGGATATTGCGGCAATCTTCAGCCATTCCGTTGCAGGCCTGCCGCATAAAGGCCAGCTCTATTTTTGTGTAGTTCAGACGACGTAGCTGTCCCGTCAGGTCCCCTGCCGGTGAAAGCGTAGCAAGGCAGTTCACGAAATCGTCATAGGCGGCCGGCAACTCACCTGCCGCAGGTCCGGCACCGTTTGTATAAGAGGCGAACAGATTAAAAAGAGAGGTTTCCACCAATGTCTTCATCGTATCATGTTTTTAGGTTCCACAATTCAACTCTCCACTCATCCTGCCGGAATAAAGACAAGTGCCATGCCTGAAACACTACACAGATAAAACATTGTAAATAAACTATATAGAAAGCAGTAAAAATGATGTGTACATAAAAGTAATGTGGATTGGACATGATGTGTCCGAATTTCGGACATATTCTAATCCAGACGATACTTCCTCAGTTTCAGATAAAGCGTGCTCCGGCTGATGCCCAGCAGCCGTGCGGCAGCCTTCCTGTCATTGCCCGTTGCCTCCAATGCTTTCAGAATGATTGCCCGTTCCATCCGCTCGTCATTAAGTGAATACTCTCCCGGTTGCCTGCCTTTATCGGGAATGTCTATCTCCCCGGTGGTTATCCAGTCATCTTTAGCCAATAAGGTGGCCCGTCTGACAACCATCCTCAGTTCCCGTATGTTTCCCGGCCACGAATAAGATTTCAACCGCTTCTGTACTTCACGGTCAAAGCCTTTCACACTCCTTCCCAACTCCCGGTTGGCGGCATCCAGCATGAATTCCGCCAACGGGATAATATCCTCAATGCACTCTGCCAGCAATGGTACATGCAACGGAAATTCATTCAGACGATGAAACAGGTCTTCCCGGAAACGTCCTTCGGCTATCGCCTTCTCCAGGTCCTCATTGGTAGCGGCTACCAGACGGATGTCCGTCTGAATCTCCTCTTTACCGCCTACGGGGCGGTAGCTTTTTTCCTGCAAGGCACGCAACAGTGCCCTTTGTACCTCGGCATTCAGATTGCCCACCTCGTCCAGAAACAGTGTCCCATGGTTGGCGGCGGCAAACATGCCCGTCTTGTTTTCCGTCGCTCCGGTAAAGGCACCCTTCACATGACCGAACAGTTCCGATGCCGCCAGTTCCTTCGGAAGCACCCCGCAATCCACTGCGATGAAAGAGGCATCCGACCGACCGCTCAACACATGTATCTGCCGGGCCACATACTCCTTGCCTGTCCCTGATGCGCCACGTATCAGCACGGCTAACGTATCCACCGGAGCCACCAGCCGGATATGCTCCTGCAATCTCAATGCCAAAGGGCTTTTGCTTGTATAGAATCTTTGTTTTGTATTGCCGTCCCTTCTCTTACGCTCCAATGCTTTCCGGATAATACCGAGTACCTTTTCTGTCTGCACAGGTTTGGGCAGATAGTCCACGGCACCTTTTTTAACCGCTTCCACGGCACCGGGTATGTCCCCGTAACCTGTCATGATGAGGAAAGGGATACGATATCCATGTGTATTCATCCATTCCAGCAGTTCCATGCCATTGCCGTTGTCGAGACGAAAATCCGACAATACCAGATCCACATCATGATTGTCCAAAAACTCCTTTGCATTGTCCACGGATAATACATAACGGGCATTGATACCGTTTTTCACCAGCCAGTTTGTGGTAGCACGTGCATACACACGGTCATCCTCTACTATCAATACAGTTTCCATATACTCTTTTCTTTATTCTTTTTGCTTTCTCTACAGCATGTTCCACAGCTTTAATCAGTTCCTCTATCCTTTTATCCGATAAGCCACCCCATTTTTCGGAAGGCATGGAAGCCATTTCCCTCAGTTCACTTTGGGGAATGTTTATACGGATCATTTCCCAAAGCGGTGCGGCTTTGTGTATGATACTCCCCAACTTCTTATAATCTCCTGTGGAAAAAGCGTCCCTTATTCCGGCAAGTTCATCCATGGTATCCTTTATGAACAGGTCCAGCATCTCTTCCACGTTTTCCTCTCCTTCCATGATGGCAGCAAAATCAGATCGATCCATCTGTGAAACTGCTACCAGCAACTCTTCCTCAGAGAAAGGCTTATACAGACAGTCGGCAAAACCTGCGGTAAGATACTCTCCCTTTTTATCGGAACGTGCCGTGATGGCTATGACGGGAATCTCCCATGCCCGGGGAATGTTCGAGGTCCTCAACAGTTCAAGGACCGAGAAGCCATTCGCACCGGGCATCTGTATGTCGGTCAGCAGAAGGTCGTATTTCTGTTTGTTCAGACAATCCATCAGCTCCCGGACATCCGTGCAGCAGTCACAGTGAATCTGACTGCGGGAAAGCATTTTACTGATGACTTCCAGCTGGATACGGTTGTCATCAATGACCAGCACACGGATATCAACGGGCAATTCACAAACAGGAGAAAACTTCTCTTCCGGACAGACGAGTTGTCCGGCCGATAGTATAGGCAGGAAAACAGAAAAACGGCTGCCTTTACCGGGTACACTCTCCACTTCCACATGCCCCTGCATTGAGGATACGAGTCGGGCCGTAATTGCCAACCCCAACCCGAAGCCGGGGATATTACGCGCATTGTCGAGCCTTTCGAAAGCTCCGAATATCCGTTTTTTCTCCTCAAGGCCTATTCCCATACCCGTATCCAGGACAGAAATGTGGAGATTTCCCGCCCGGTATTCCACCTCAAGAAGCACCTTCCCGTGAAATGTGAACTTCAAGGCATTGGACAGCAGGTTGCCGACTATCTGCCGGATATGCGAACTGTCACAGTTGACCATAACATCCAGACCGGAGAAAGATGCGGTGAACGCAAGTTTTTTCTGCCGGGCGGCAAGACGGTAGCTGTCCGCTATTTCTTCAAACAGAGTTTTCAAGCTAAAGAGTGTGTTTTTGGAGTGCGTCCCACCTTCATCCATCCGGTGATATTCCATCAGCGTGTCTACCAGAGCGAGCATATAATCGGACGAATGCAGGATATTGCCCAGATAACCGGCTCTGCGACTACCATCGCTTTCCAAAGGTAACTGTTCCGCACAGCCTCTGATAGCTGCCAGCGGAGCACGCAGGTCATGGGTCACCGAGGCCATCAGCTCCTTACGTGAACGGAGCAATTCTTTATTCCGATTGTCGGACTGTTCAAGTTCCCTCTCGTACCGGAGACGGCGGTTCAAATCCCGGTGGATGAGGATATACAATACAATTGCCAGTAAAGAGACAGACAAAGCCAAGCCGGCTATCACATAGTAGGAGTTATTCCGTTCAAGGACAAAGGTTCTGTAGCGTGCAGCAAAACGTTCGTTATTCTCCCGTTCAAATTCAGAGACTATGCTGTTCATCCTTTCGTTCAGCTCCATGCTGCCAACGTATAAGCTGTCCATCTGTGCCTGTATTTGCACTAATCTTTCAGCCTGTTCCAAGGATATTCTTTTATTCAGAGAGTGGAGCATACATGTTGCCATTCCGATTGAAGGGACAATGAACAAAGAGCAATGCTTACATTCGCCCTCTTCTTTCTGTCGCTGACAAGCAAATTTATTCTCTTTTAATGGAAAAATATCCCAGATTCCCTTCTTAGAACTATCTTTCGTACCGGATTTAAACAAGACCATATTCCTCTTTTGCTGTACAGCTTGTCTCCGAACTGTCAAAATAATGGAAGGGATACTTTCCTGTACAATATCACCAATACTCTGCAATTCATTGAAAGTATGCATTGCCTTGGAAAGAAGAATTTCTTTATTCCAAAGAAGAAGACACAATGAGTCAATACGGCTTTTTTGTAAGGGAGTATGGATATACTCCTTTAGGAGTTGCAGACTGTCACAAACCCCATATCGTTTATAACTGTAGTTCTTCAAGTCGTTCTCATCCCATGTTATGGCAATTTCCGCATGAGTAGAAAGATCCAATAGGCCTATGTAACTTTTTTCTGCCAGACTATGTATCGCTGCCAACTCCTTCTCTTCTTTGCGCAGCATGTGTCTTAGTACCTGTTCCTTGCGGAACTGATAGACAATGAAAGCTAACAGTAAGACTAAAATAGCATAACCGAAACATATTTTTAACTTTAACCACATAATGATACCGACTGTAAATTTATATAATGTTCACATCAATAAGTGCAATATCTGAAAAGGCAAAATAAAAAACTTATTAGTATATAGTGACACTAATACTAAATCATCTTGTATTGATAAATTGCACTGATAATGTAGTGCTTTTAGCTGATTGACAATCAAATTTTACTATACATTAAAGTTCTGTTTGTTTTTATAATTACACGAACTTTCCAATTTTAATAGTATAAAAGGAGAGAAATAGAACATATAATTTGTATATAGCGCATCTAAAAGGAAATAAGAACAAATATTTACATTATAAAACGAAACAAAATAAGGTATTTTATGTGGTGTAAGCATATAGTCGGATGCTTGTGATATACTCTCCAGGTATTCACTCCGGCATTCCGGTACGGATTCCTCCGGCAAGAGTTCCGCAGCCCCCTTTATGGTACTTAGTGGAGAACGCAGGTCATGAGCGATGGAAAACATCATGTCTTTTCTTGACTGCAACAGCTCCCTGTTTCTTGTATCCGATGCTTCAAGTTCCTTTTCGTATCTGTATTTCCTGTTTAACTCTCTGTGGATTATGATATACAGTAAAAAAGCAAGCAGGGAGACGGATATGGCAAGAAAGGAAATAACAAGATAAGAGTGTTCCCTGTCTGATACGAACCGCCTGTATCTGTCGGAAATTCGTCGGTTACTTTCAAATTCAAGTGTTCGGATAAGACTGTTCAGCTTCCGGTTCAGGTCCATGTTTTTCACATACAGGCTGTCCATCTGGGTGGTCAGCTGCCTTTGCTGCGCCTGCCGTTTCCTTGTCACTTCATGGTTCAGGGAATAGAGCATGCCAGTGGTGACGGAAGAGGGAGCTTTTTCTTTTTTCCTTTCCGATTTTTCCTTTTGACGCAGGTAGGCGAATTTTTTCTCTTTTTTGCGGAATATGGAAAAGATGTTTTTTCTCCACGCGGGTTCCTCACGGAGGCTTTTCTCCTCCGGGGCATCGGGGACGTCCTCCACTTTGGATATGATGGACGGAATCCTCTCATTGATGATGTCAGTCTGGCTTTGCAGCCTTTTAAAGGTATTCATGACCGTACCGAGAAGCCGCTCCTTCTCCTTCAGCAGCAGGCAGAGGGTGTCTATTTCACCCTGAAGCCCGGTGGTGTGCGCGTTGCTTTTCAGGATCCGCAATGTGTCGCAGATCTCCCTTCTCCTTTCACTGTATGAAAGATAGTCTTCCTGCTTCCAGACGCTGACCATTTCGCCTTCCGTGGCAAGTTCCAGCAGGTCGGCGTAGATCTGTTCCGTCAGCTGCCAGGTATGGACCAGCTCCTTCTCGTTGCGCAGAAGGGTGTTCCGCTTTATCTGCTCACGGCGGAACAGGCAAATGGTTACGGCAAGCAGCGCTATCAGAATGGCATAGCCTAAGATTATTTTGAGTTTCAATCCCATATGCACCCGTTTATTGTTTTTGCGGCAGAGGCCAATCATGTCTGTAGGAGCACGCCAATATACCCGAAGGTGTAAAGGGCATGAATTCCTATATGGGAAATCCGGGATATCCGCAGAGAAGAGGAATTGCAGGGCGCATCCTGTGGCCAATATAGGGGTACGGACCACAGGTGTTGCCGCTTTTCCTTGCTTCCTTTGAAATTTACCAGATTTACGCAGTATATATACAAAATGCAAACAACACCCAATAAAG
>OGRJ01003287.1_pt1 | contig 10489 bp, 8 predicted proteins | sample 1553411 | NCBI WGS metagenome assembly OGRJ01 (sample SAMEA2580084, study PRJEB22360) | human gut metagenome | biome: human gut; feature: human-associated habitat; material: faeces | place: Denmark | collected 2008/2010
TCTCGGCGAGAGCGCCGAATGACGGGGTGAGGTTTTGAAGATACTTGTCATCATTCCCTGCTATAACGAGGCGGAGAATATCGCGCGCGTGGTGAAAAACCTGCAGGCGGCGGCCGCCAGGCAGACCTTGCCCGGCAAGGTGGATTATCTTGTGGTGAACGACTGCTCCACCGACGAAAGCGCTGCCATCTGCGCCAGCGAAGGATTCTCCTATATCTCCCTGCCGGTGAACCTCGGCATCGGCGGCGGCGTGCAGAGCGGATATTTATACGCCGCGCAGAACGGTTATGACATCGCTGTGCAGATGGACGGCGACGGCCAGCACGACCCTGCCTACCTTGCCAGCGTGGTGGAGCCTGTGGCCCGCGGCGAGGTGGATATGTGCGTGGGCAGCCGTTTTATCACCAAAGAGGGTTTCCAGACAAGCGCCATGCGGCGCGCGGGCATCCGGCTGCTCAGCGGGCTCATACGGCTTTTGTGCGGCGTGCGCGTGCTGGATGTGACAAGCGGCTTTCGCGCCACCGGCAGGCGCCTGACAGAATTTTTTGCGCGCAACTACGCGCAGGATTACCCCGAGCCCGAGGCCATTATCTCGGCCGTGCTGAACGGTTTTCGCGTGGGCGAGGCGCCCGTGGTAATGGCCGAGCGCATGGGCGGCACGTCCTCCATCAGCCCGCTGCGCTCGGTATATTATATGGTGAAGGTGAGCATCGCCCTTGTGGTGTACCGCCTTACACGCCCGCGCCGGAAAGGAGGCCGCACATGAACGTGCCCAACATCAACCTTGCGCTGCGGCTGGATATGTTTCTTGGCGCCGTGGTGTTCCTGGTGGTCATTCTGTGGCTTCTGAAAAAGGGGCGGCTGACGGTGCGCTACTCTATCATCTGGCTGATGGCGGGCGGCGCACTGCTGGTGTTTGCCGTATTTCCCTATATTGTGCTGGTGCTGCGCGACTGGCTGAACATGGAAATGCCGGTAAACGTCATTTTCACGCTGGTGCTGGCCTTTGTGCTTTTGCTGCTGCTCAGCCTTTCCACCATCGTGTCTGGCTTTGCAGAAAAGCTCAAGCGCCTTGCGCAGGAAAACGCCCTGCTGGAAAAGCGTGTGCGCGAGCTGGAGCAGGCCCTTGCACAGCGCACGGACGGGCCCGGCAAAACGGAATAACGCCGTCCGGCAGGCGGTTTTCAGCACAGCGCGGTTGCGGCGCGCAAACCTTGTGTGAGGCGGAGTGAAGCTGCGATGAATTTCATCACCCTTGCATTTTTCATATTTCTGGCGGTTGCGGCACTTGTGTATTATATCCTTCCGCGCATTGCGCGGGCTGCGTGGCTTTTGTGCTGCAGCTATGTGTTCTACCTGTACGACCCGGCCAACGCGGGCTATATCGTGCTGCTTTGCGCAGCCACACTCGCCACCTGGGGCGCCGGCCTTGTGCTGGAGCGCGCGCAGCGCCCTGCGGCGCGCAAAGCCGTGCTGGCCGTATGCGTGGCCGTGTGCATCGGCAGCCTTGGCTTTTACAAGTACGCCGGCATGGTGACGCAGTGGCTGAATGGGCTGTGGGGCTTGTTTGGGCAAAAAGACGCCTTTACAGCGCCGGGCTTTGCCGTGCCGCTGGGCATCAGCTATTTTGCCTTTATGGCGCTGGGCTACGCTATAGACGTATACCGCGGCAAGCCCGCCGAGCACAATATCGTGCACTATGCGCTGTTCGTCAGCTTTTTCCCCTGCATCGTCACCGGCCCCATCGAGCGCGGCGAGCACGTCCTGCCGCAGCTTGCTTCGCCTGCGCCGTTCGAATACGGGCGCTTCTGCGGCGGTATGTTCCGCATTTTGTGGGGCCTGTTCAAAAAGCTGGTGGTGGCGGACAACATCGGCGTCATCGTGGCCGCTGTGTATGGCAACGTGGGGCAGGAGGCCTATACGGGCCCCGTGTTTCTTCTGGCCAGCGTTCTGTTCTCGTACCAGCTATACTGTGATTTTTCCGCCTGCACAGACATCGCCATCGGCGCGGGCGAGATGTTCGGCATCCGCCTGATGGAAAATTTCCGCCGCCCGCTGGCCGCGCACAGCTTTACCGAGCTGTGGCGGCGCTGGCATATCAGCCTCACCAACTGGTTTCGCGATTATTTGTACATTCCCCTCGGCGGCAACCGAAAGGGCAAATTCCGCCAGTATCTGAACCAAGTCGTCGTGTTCCTCACAAGCGGCCTGTGGCACGGTGCCAGCCTTACCTATGTGGTGTGGGGGCTTTTGAACGGCATTTACATGTGCATTGGAAAAGCCACTGCAGGCTGGCGCAAAAAGGCGGAAAAATATAACCCGCTTTACCGCACAAGGCCCACGCGTGCCTTTTTCAAAGTGGCGTGCACATACCTTCTGTTCACAAGCTGCATCGTGTTCTTCCGGGCTGCCACCTTCGAGGATGCGGCCTGGATATACGGCCACCTGTTCACCGGCTGGGGCGCCATATTCACAGATTTCGAAGCCTTCCGCGAAGTGCTGGTGACCATCGGGTTTGATTTGAAGATGACGCTGACGCTGCTGGTGGGCCTTGCCTTCACCGAGGGGCTGGAGGCCTTCGGCGTGCCCATGCACGAGTTCATCCGCCGCTACCCTCTTGTGCTGCGCTGGCTTTTGTATTATGCGCTGGCCGCCATGATTCTGTTCTGCGGGGCGTTCGGCAAATCGGCGTTCATTTACCAGAACTTCTGAAAGGGGGCGCGGCAGATGGAGAAGAAAACGCAGGGGCGCCGCAGCGCGCTGCCCGGGCCGGTGAAAAAGCTTTTCTGGGCCGGGCGCCTTGCCATCGGCGCAGCAGCCTTCGTGCCCCTTTTTCTGTTCATGGTACTGTTCAATTTCAAGGTGGACTGCCAGGGCTATTTTCAGGGGGACCAGGAGCTGCGCGACGTGGTGGAGCTGATGCTGAACGGCCACGACGTGGTGGGGGCCGAGCGGCTGAACAACAGCCAGCGCAAGATCATCAAGACCTTTGTGCACAACATGGAGAATGTGCCTGCCACCATTGCCCTGGGCTCCAGCCGTGTGATGATGATATCCAGCGAGATGCTCGGGACGGACAGCTTTTACAACTGCGCCATCACGGGCGCAGACATGTATGACCTGATGGGCACCTATTACCTGTTCGAGCAGCGCGGCGCCGTGCCTCAGAACATCATCATCGGGGTGGACCCCTGGGTGTTCGGCGGCGAGGACGCGGTGGACCCGCGCAGCGACAAGGCCCTGTATGCCGAATTTCTTCTGCGCGACCTTGGTATAGAGACGGATTTCGAGACCGAAGACCCCACCATGAAATGGGAGGCCCTGTACTCCCCCAGCTATTTTCAGGGCAACCTCACATACTTTCTCTCTGCCCAGGGCGAAGTGGTGAAGCCTCAGGCTGTGGAGGGTGACGTGATGGCGCAGGACACCGAGGTAATGCGCTCTGACGGCAGCATTGTGTACAGCCGTTCGTTCCGCACGCAGCCGCAGGAATCGGTGGACGCCGCCGCGCTGGAGCAGACGGGCAACTTCTTCCGCATGGAATATTATGAAAAGCCGGAGGAAGAGCGCATTGAGCTGTTCACAAAATTCGTGCAGTATCTGCAGGAAAAGGGCATCCGCGTGGTGTTCCTGCTTTCCCCCTACCATCCTATCGCCTATGACAATGCCATGGAAAACGCCAGGCATTACAGCGGCTTTGTGGCCACAGAGCCGCTGATCCGCCGCATCGCAAAGCAGCTGGACGTGCCGGTGTACGGCAGCTACAACCCCTATGCCATGGGCCTGACGAACGCCGATTTTTATGATGGCATCCACGTGCGCAGCGAGGCGCTTTCCTCCTTTTTTCCCCCGCTGGAGGATATCTTGTATAATTTGGAAAACGATATAGATGTCTCGGTGAACTATCGCAAAAAGGCGCCTCTGCAAGAGGATGCGCCCAAAGGCGCACAGCTGGCGTAAGCCTTTACGGCCGTCGCCGCCGGTTCTAGGCCGGGGCGGCCCGGCTCTGTAAGGGCTTATGACGGGCATCTGCCGCAAAGTGCACTGGAATTTCTTTCATTCAGCATCACATGCCCCTCGGCCCGTAACGGGGAAAAGCCCTGTTCCGGAGAAGGGTTTCCCCCAAAAGTTTTCCTGCCCGGCAAGCCAGGCCGGCTGCGGCCCGCTTCGCCCGCTACCGGAAGTGAAAGTTTTTTGCAAGGCACCGCCTATACCGCTGGCGGGCTTCCTAACAAATGAAACGGCCCGGTAAAAACCGGGCCGTTTCATTTGACAGGAGGGCAAGCCCTCTGGGGGCATCACAAGAATAAAAAGCCTGCCGCCAGATACAGCACCGTGGTAACCCCGGCGCCAATAAGACAATAGGGAAGCTGTGTGGTGGCGTGTTCCATATTGTCTATCTTCGTCATGCCGGAGGTAAAGATAGTGACATCACAGTAGAAGCAGGCATGCGCACCGAATGCCGCGCCAGAGATAACCGCAGAGAGCACCATGGGCATATTGCCGCCCACGGAAGCGCACAGCGGGATGACGACGGCCGCCACCGGAAGCGTAGACCCCCAGTTGGTGCCGGACATGAACGCAAGCAGCGCACAAATTACAAAGGTGAGCACGGGCAGCAGTGCCGGGCTCATAAACGGGCGTGCAATGGAAATGACATATTCAGGCATGCCGATAGCAATGAGGGAGTCGCGCACCATATAGGCCGCGAATACGATGACAATCATGGGCACCATATCGGTAATGCCCTGCATGCAGGCCTTCATCAGCTCTGTCCAGCGCGCCAGGCGCAGCACCAGGAACAGCACGAGTGCAGCCGTAATGGCGACAAGCGAACCCAGAATGACATCGCCGTTGATAAGCACGACGATGATGAATGCCGCCAGCGGTACAAGGAAGCCGGCCAGCAGCTTTTTCGTTTTGGCAGGCTCCAGCGGCGCTTCTTCCCCCTGCTCTGTATTCAGCGCAGTGCTTTCCTCAGAATACAGCCGGCCGGTGGTCTGCGCGCGCTCATATGCCTTTTTCATGGCGCCCATGGGCCGGAGAACTCCCAGGGCCACCAGCAGGGCAATGGCGACAGACACCCAGCCATAGAAGATAAAAGGCACGGTAGAATTGTATACGCTCATGCTGTCGCCCATCGCGGCTACTTCCTCGTAACCTGCAAATACGGACTGATAAAAAATGCCCCAGGTGCCGATGGGGATCAGCGCATTCAGCGGCGAGGCCTGCGCGTCTGTAATGTAGCTGAGCATGGCGCGCGGTATTTTATTTTTGTCATACAGCTTCGTCATGGTGCCGCGCACGGCAATGCTCGTGAAATCGTCAATAAATACCAGAATGCCAATCACCCAGGTGAGCAGCAGCGTGCGCCGCTGGTTGGTGGCATATTTTTGAAGCTGCTCTGCCAGGGCACGTGTGGCCCCCGTGTGGGCCCATATGCCCAGCACACACCCAAATAATGCCACAAACAGCACATACCATATGGTATCTTCGTCACAGCCCACAGCGTACATCAAATCAATAAAGCCTGTGAGAAAACCTGTTTTGTATTGCAGCACGCAGCATAAAAGCGCGCCTGCCACCAGCGAAGACGTGGTGTTCCTGGTCTTCAGCGCCACCAGCAGGATGACGACAGGTGGCAGCAGCGTCAGGATACCAAGTTCCATAACATCCTCCTCTTTCCTGTGCGCCCCGGCGGCATCCATCTCTCCCGCCGGGGCATAGTGTTGCTGCGCACGGGCGCCTTACTTTGCCACCTGCTGGGTAAAGCAGTGGATAGAGCCGCCGCACAGCGCAATCTCGTGCGCGTTTACCGGGCGCACAGTATAGCGGCCCGCCACAATCTTCTCCAAGCAAGCCACGGCCTCCTCATCAGTATCCAGGCCATAGACGGGAAAAATGATAGAGCCGTTGGTAATAAGGAAGTTGGCGTAGCTGGGCACGGCAAAATCGCCCTCTTTGCGCCATTTTCCGTCCGGGTTCTGGCCAACTCCCTGCGATACCAGCACATTTTCCGCCTCTTCTTTTGTAATGCGGAAGGGCTTGCACGCCGTAAGCTTGTGCACCTTCAGTTTGCGGCCCTTTGCATCTGTGGAATTGCACAATATCTCGTAGCAGTTTTTGAACACCTTATAGTATTCATTGGTGGTGTCTTCCGTATAGCAGCACACCACCTCGGCAGGCCCGATGAATGAGCAGATATCGTCCACATGGCCGTCGGTTTCGCCTGCGCTCAAATCGATGCCTTCGTTCAGCCAGATAACCTTCTCAAAGCCCAGATAAGTCCTCAGCTTTTCCTCAATTTGCTGCCTTGTCAGGCCGGGGTTGCGGTTCGGGTTCAGCAGGCAGCTCTCTGTGGTAATCACCGTGCCCTCACCGTCTGCAATAATCGAGCCGCCCTCCAGCACAAAGGTGGTTTTATAGCGGTCGTGCCCAGTGGCCTGCAACATCTTGCGCGCGGCCAGGTCGTCGTTGGCGTAGCTTATCATGGCGCCGGTGGAATCGCCGCCCCAGGCGTTAAATTTGAAATCCACCCCGCGCACTTCGCCTGTTTTACGGTTTTTCACATAGATAGCGCCGCTGTCGCGAGGCCAGCAGTTGTCCAGCGACATCTCGTAAATAGAGACGTCCAGCCCGGCGAAGATGTACTCGGTTTCCAGATACAGGTCATTGGGAACACCAATGTTCACATGGGTGCCTGCGGCGTTGATGGCCCTGGCCAGGTTCACCTGTGTTTCACGTATCTTGAACCCGCCGTTATGCCAGTGAGAGTAAGCCCCTCCCACCAGCAGCCATACGGCGGCCTGCGGCTCAAACTCTGCAGGCATCACGAAGCCATCCTCACAGGGCAGTGTTTTCAGCAGATGTGACGACATATTCCATCCAACCTTTCTTTCTGTATATGATACCGGGCGCACAGCCCCCGGTGCCTGTTCAAACTGTGGCGTGCGTAAGCTGGGTGCCAAATTTTTTGTTCATGTAGTCTATCTTTTCCCGCACGATAGATTCTTCCTCGGCCAGTTCTGCACCGCTGGGCTGGCTGGTGCGCGGGCCCATCAGGTATGCCAGCAGGCCGCGCTGGGTGTGCAGGCGGTTTTCAGCCTGCTGCCACAGAAGCGAGCCCTCGAAATCCATGGCGTAATCATCCATTTCCTTGCCGCGCAGCGCGGGCAGATAGTGCATGGTTCTGGCACCGGGGCAGTGTGCAAGCAGAGCCTTGTTCACCTGGAAGCCCTTGTCGAGGAACACCTCTTGGAAATATTCAAAATCACTTTTGCTCTCAGTGCCCTCATAGCAGAAGCAGCCGGTATAGACAAAATCGGCGCCCTGCACAGCTTCTACGGGGTCGTGCAGCGTGAGGATGCGGCCTCCGCCTTCTTTTACCGCCTGTTCGCGGCAGGCCAGGCTGCGCTGGATCATCCATTCCGGATTGTTGTCTTTTTCGCCGCCCAGCGTGTGCCCTTCCGGGCTGCACAGCACCACGGTGGCGCCGAAGCGCGGCAGAAGCTTGGCAAGGTCGTTGGCCGATGTTTCGCGCACGCCGGTGGCGCCTATAAAGGTGAGGCGGATATCCTTCAGTGTTTTGCCTTCGGGCAGATGCTCCAGAATAGTGACAAAATCGCACAGAGTCTGTGTGGGGTGACGGGTGTGGTCCATTCCATTGAAAAACGGTACGCTGCACTGCGCAGCAAATTCTTCCATCTCTTTTGTATTGCGCCAGCGCATGGCAATACCGTCCACCATGCTGGAGATAACACGCGCAGTGTCGCCAATGGTCTCTCGTTTGCCAAGGTGCAGCTCGCCCTCCGGCCCACCTGTGAGGAACAGCGCGTGCGCGCCCAGCTGCTGGGCGGCCACCTCAAAGGATACGCGTGTGCGGGTGGAATTCCCGTTGAAAATCATGGCAAGCGACTGCCCTTTCAGCAGCTTGGGCACCGTGCCTTCATAAACGTCCTTTTTCAGGCGGCGGATCAGGTCTGCCAGCGCCAGAAGCTCTTCAGTAGAATAATCCCAGCAGTCCATAAAATTTTTCACTGGTTTCATAAAAAAGCGACCTCATTTCTTTTTCTTTTGCAGGGCTTTCAGCCGCCCTGTCTGTGCTTTTCATTTTAGCCGGACATCTTCAATGTTACAATTACACAGAATTATAATATTGAAGTAATTAATTTTTAGTAAAACAGCTTATAATGTTATTTGTAAGCCCGGTTTTTACCTTGACATGACTTTGTATCTCTGTTAGCATAAAACCGTCGGTTTGACACAGGCACGGCTTCTCAGGCGCAGGGGCATTTTCGGCGGCGGGCTGTGCATACGGTAAAAAAGGGGTGTAGATGAATGGAACACGGCATCAGCAGCGCGCAGTGGTACTGCCTGAATGAGCTTACCGCCGCCATTTACAACGAACCGTTCGACGGCCTGTTCGGCACCGTTTTGAGGGCTGTGAAAGAGCTTGTGCCGTATTCGCATTCGCTTACTTACCTGCTTCGCAGTGAAGACGGCCTTAATGTCAGTTTTAATTTCAAAAGCAATGAAATACCGCCCGAACACCTGCGGCTTTACATGGACAAATATTCCCGGCTGGACTTCATCAACTGGTACACCAGCACCTGTGCGGCAGAGGTGTTCCGTGAATCTGACATCATTCCAGACGGCCTGCGTGAAAAATCCGTTTTCATGAAGAACTGGATGGAGCCCATTGGCCTGTATCACAGCGTGGGTATGGTAATATGGTGCGAGGGCATTTATTACGGCGCTATTTTTCTATACCGCCCAAAGGACGCCGAAGATTTTTCCATTCAGGAACTGGAGGTGCTGCGGGTAATAAACCGCCACCTTTGCCTGCGCGCCCACGCCCTTTATCCGGACGGACTGGGGCAGGTATTCATGCAGCAGGGCGGGCCGGCCGGTGCCGTGCTCTCTGTAACATGCCTGACAAAACGCGAGCGTGAAATCATCGACTGCATCCGCAACCATGTGCTGCGCAGCGAGCTGTGCGACAAGCTCTTTATTACAGAGAACACGCTGAACAAACATTTTGATAATATTTATAAAAAGCTGAACATCAACTCTTATGAAGAGCTGCTTCAGCTTATCAAAAAAAGGTGACGCCGGCATATACCAGGCGCCCCGCTGGTGCGGGGCGTCCTTTTTTTGTGCACTGCGCGGGCCGGGCCGCACAGCGCCCCCCTTTTACAAATTTTTGTTATGCGCCCTGCATAAAGATAACATGATTCAATAATTGATTGCGCCCACATCTGGGTATACCATATAAATATACCGGCAAAGCCAAGAAAAAATATGAGCTTTTTGCCAGCTGAAAATTTTGCACGATATCTTTTTGGAAGGGGCGTGACCTGCATGGAGCTTGGGGCTTTGACACTTCTGCCCCCGCTTGTCATCATCGCAATGGCTATCAAGACAAAAAACACCACTTCTTCCCTGCTTGCCGGGGCGCTTTTGTGCTGCATCCTGCAATATAAAACGGGGTTCCTTGCCGGGTTTATCGATTTGATGTACACCGTAGGCTGTGATGAGGACACCGTGTGGTACGCCCTGTTCGTGGCGCTGTTCGGGTGTATTCTGGGCATATGGTCTGCCGCGGGCGCTACCCGCGCGGTGGCAGACAGGCTGATGAAATTTGCCACCAGCCAGCGGCGCACACTTTTGCTTACATGGCTGATAGGGCTTTTGCTGTTCATAGATGATTTCACCAGCATTGCCGTGCGCGGCACCATGACACGCCTGTACGACAAAAATAAGATACCGCGCGCCATGCTGGCCTATATTGCAGATTCCACGGCATCTCCTATGTGCATCCTTATCCCGTTCGGCACCTGGGCCATCTTCTATCAATCGGTATTTGCCGGCTATGCCGAGGTGGCAGCACTGGGCAGCCCCATGCAGGTATATGTCCGCACGATCCCTTACCTGTTTTACGGCTGGGCCGCCCTGCTTATTCCCCTTCTTCTTTGCATGGGCGTGCTGAAGCCGATGGGTGCCATGAAAACGGCGTACCGCCGCGCGGTAGAGACAGGCGAGCTGTACGGCCCTGAGAGCCGGGCACTGAACACTGGCGAACCGGACGCCCCGCAGGCTGCCGCAGGCAGCGCAAGGCAGATGGCCTGCTTTCTTGTGCCGCTGGGCTGTTTCATTGCCGCTGTGCTGGCCACGGGTGATGTTATCATCGCCTGCATCCTCACCCTGGCCGTACTGGCAGCCCTGTGCCTTGCCCTGCATACAGCAGGCTGGGGCCAGATGATGAACGCCTGCATGAACGGTATCAAAGATATGGCCGGCATGATCGTTATTGTGTTTGCAGCCTATATGGTGCGCGACTCTCTGGTGGCCATTGGCCTGCCGGAATATGTGGTGGCTGCAGCGCGTCCATTCATGAGCCCGGCGCTGCTGCCATTTATTACTTTTATTGCCTGCACCATCCTCACTTTTGCCTCTGGCAGCAACTGGGGCGCCACACTGGCTGTGGCGG
>OGRJ01003302.1_pt1 | contig 10453 bp, 8 predicted proteins | sample 1553411 | NCBI WGS metagenome assembly OGRJ01 (sample SAMEA2580084, study PRJEB22360) | human gut metagenome | biome: human gut; feature: human-associated habitat; material: faeces | place: Denmark | collected 2008/2010
CCGCCAGCGACACCATGAGGGAGATGGAAAGCGTCCAAGGGAAGAAGGTCACGAAATCCAACATCTGCCCCGTCATCGTGAAAAGCAACGGGAAAAAGATCACGCAGATACACAGCGTAGCCAACAAGATCGAGCTGAAATAGTTCTTGGCGCTATAGACGGCGGCGTACCAACGGGAATAGCCCTTGTCCAGATATTCCAGATAGGCGTCTATCACGATGATGGAGTTATCCACGATCATGCCGATGGCGATGATGAGGGCCGAGCCGGTCATCAGGTCGATGTTGAAGCCGGCAAAGTTCAGCAGGATCACTGCCAGCAGGATGGACAGAGGCATGCTGATGCCCACGATCAGGCTGGCCCGCAGGTCGCCGAAGAAGAGGAACAGCACCAGCATGGTCAGGATGATGCCGGTGATCAGGGTGTCATACTGGATGACGTCCGCCATCATGGAGCCGGGCAGGATGTTGAGCACCGCAAACGGGAAGGAGACGAAGAGGGCGAGGCCGCAGGCCTTTACCATCGCCGGGCCGGGCATATCCGCGCCAAAGCAGATAATGAACTCCGCAATGGTAAACACCACGCAGCCCCAGATAATCGGCTTGCGCTTGCCGGACTTTTTGCCCCATTTGCTGATGAGCGGATACAGGCACAGGGAGCCGACAATGGAAATCGCGAGGATCGCGACGGAGGCTGTTTCCGGCAGGCCCATCAGGCTTGTCACATAATACATAATGCAGGACTGGAAGAAGGACATCGCCGTGCCCTCCAGCAATTGGCCGAGGGTGACCCAGCGGAAGTGCTTGTTGCTGAACGCATGCTTTAAGGACTGCATGAGAGACACGGTCGGGCGCACGGAATTGACGTATTCCCTCTCCTTAATCATAACAGCCGGGATCAGCAGCAGGATGATGCCGACCACCGTGAAAATCGCGAACGTCGCGCGCCAGGCCAGCAGCACATCCAACCCCGCGTTTTTAAACATGCCGACGAGCGCTGGGGTCACATAGCCCAGCGCGCTGCCCGTGACAAAGAATAGGGAGTTGAAGGTGTAAACATTAACGCGCTCCTTAGTATCCGTGATCATCTCCGGCAGCAGCGCGTTATGCGGGATCATATAAAGCGTATAAAACACGAAATATGCCCAGATGAACACCGCCACCCAGATGTTGTTGACAAGGCCGGGCGTATTCTGCGGCGCGCAGAAAATGAGCAACGCTGAAAGGCCGAAGGGGATGGCGGCATATTTCATGAACGGAATGCGGCGGCCCTTTTTGTTGCGGCTTTTGTCGCTCAGGTTCGCAACCAGCGGGTCCGTCACCGCGTCGATGATATGGCCGACAGCCTTGACAAAGCCGATAAAGGTGAGGATGCCGAGCACCACGACGCCCTGCGTGATCAGCGTCGGGATGCCGGACTCCTTCGAGGGCTGGTAAAAATAGAGCAGATAATTGGAGATCATCGCCGTAAACAGGCCCACAGCAAACTGCGGAATACAGTAAGCGAGGATGATCTTCTTCGATACTTTTTTGATTTGATTCATAGGTGTGCTTTTTCCTTTCCTTCTTCCTTAATCCCTTACTTTTTCCGCACATAGCGCAGCGCGCAGATCGGATCGCCCTTTGCGATGCACTGCGGCAGCTCCAGCTCGCAGCCGTAGGCTTCGCCGATGCCGTGATCGCCGCACATGGCGATATCGCACAGCAGGGCGATCTCTTCATCTGAGCAGCCCTGCTTCTGCCAGGCCTTCACCAGCGGGCAATAGTGAAAATCAATCGCCAGCAAGTCGTCCGTGCATTCCTTGACGTCCATTTCAAACATCCACTGCGCCGGTTTGGTAAACAGCGTTTTGCGCAGCCCCTTCAGGCTTTGCGTGCCGCCCTTTTTCACAAGGCCCGCACCCTGATACAGGCCGCAGCGCTTGACTGCCGCGGAGCCGAAATCCTCCCACGAAAGGCCGCGCTTGCCCGCCTCGTCGCAGAGTAGATACAGCCATAAAGCCCGATGCTCCAACTGCTCGCGCACGGCCTTGACGATCGGATTTTTGATCGTAGCCTCATTTTTAACTTTGCTCATCCTATCTTCTTCCTTTCTCCCCTGCCGTTCCCAAATTTTGAATCGAAAACGGTTTTTCAAAATAATATACAATCGTCCGGTGGGCCGGACGACAGGATTCTACAGAATCGTAACATATGAAAGCGTTTCCGTCAATAACACGGCGGTCTGAAAACTTTTTTCGATTCAAAAAAAATCCTGTATCCGAAGCCCCGTTCCGGATACAGGATGCTTTTTCATAAACTATGCGGTAACAATAAAATTCAGAACCGATTATTCCGCTACCTTCGGGAGGCCCTGAAAGCCTTTTTCAAGCTGTTCGTCGGTCGGGATGGAATCGCTCATCGTCCGGTCAAAATAAGAGGCGTAAGCGGCCATATCGAAATAGCCGGTGCCCGTCAGGCCGAAGAGGATCGTCTTGGCCTCACCGGAGGCTTTGCATTTGAGGGCTTCCTCGATCGCCGCATAAATGGCATGGGAGGATTCCGGCGCGGGCAGGATACCCTCGCAGCGGGAAAAGCGGATCGCCGCGTCAAACACCTTAGTCTGCTCCACGGCGCGCGCTTCGTCCAGGAAGCCGTCGTGATAGAGCTTTGACAGGATCGGCGACATGCCGTGGTAGCGCAGCCCGCCCGCGTGGTTGGGGGAAGGCTGGAATTCGCAGCCAAGCGTGTACATCTTGGCCAGCGGCGTAACCTTGCCGGTATCGCAGAAATCATAGGCATATCTGCCGCGCGTCATCGATGGGCAGGAGGCCGGCTCCACGGCGATGAAATAGGGGTTCGCTTTGCCGGTCAGCCGGTCCTGCATAAAGGGTGCGATCAGGCCGCCAAGGTTCGAGCCACCGCCCGCGCAGCCGATGACGATATCCGGGTACTCGTCATAGAGCGCCATGGCCTGTTTCGCCTCCAGGCCGATCACGGACTGGTGCAGGAGCACCTGGTTGAGCACCGAGCCGAGCACATAGCGCGTGCCGGGCGTTGAAACGGCCTTTTCCACCGCTTCGGAGATCGCGCAGCCGAGCGAACCGCCCGTATCGGGGAATTTTTGGAGGATTTCACGCCCGACCTTGGTCGTATCGCTCGGGCTGGGAATGATTTCCGCGCCGAAGGTTTCAATGATCGACTTGCGGTAGGGCTTCTGATTAAAGCTCGTTTTGACCATATAAACGGTCAACGGAATGTGGAAATATGCGCACGCCATGGAGAGCGCCGTGCCCCACTGGCCGGCCCCCGTCTCCGTAGTGAGGCCTTGAAGGCCCTGCTTTTTGGCATAATAGGCCTGCGCGATGGCGGAATTGAGCTTATGGCTGCCGGAGGTGTTGTTGCCTTCAAATTTACAGTAGATTTTCGCGGGCGTGCCCAGCTCTTTCTCCAAATTATAGGCACGGATGAGCGGAGAGGGACGGAAGGTCTTGTAATATTCCACGATCTCCTCCGGAATATCAATATACCGGTTTGTAGAGTCAAACTCCTGCTGCGCAAGCTCCTCGCAGAAAATCGGATATAATTCTTCGAGCTTCAGGGGCTGCATGGTCCCCGGGTTCAAAAACGGAGCGGGCTGCTCCTTCATATCCGCGCGCAGGTTATACCACTGCCGCGGAATCCTCTCTTCCGGCAGATAGATGCGGTACGGTACGTGCTTTGACATGATTGTTGCCCCTTTCTCAAATAAAATAAAAAACTCTTGTCCCCTACGATTGTAAGGGACAAGAGTTATAAACAAATAGACTCCTGCGGTACCACCCAAATTGGCGCTCCAAAAGCGCCCGCTCGCTTCGCGCACCATCATGCGCGCCCCCTTGGTAACGGATGGGGTCTCCCGGCGGCAACTACTCGGCTCTGCGCCTTTCGGGCCGCCCTCATGAGTCCATTCACATAACGCCTGCCTGCCACGCTCGCACCAATGCGCAGCTCTCTGAAAAGCGGTGTGGTATGCTACTACTCTCAATCAGCGGTTTTCGTAATATATTAAAAAAACTATATCATATGGCAAAGGGGATGTCAAGCATTTTTTCCATGCCCTGTTACTTTTTAGCAAAGCGCTGAATGTTACTCAAACGCTTTGTCGACCTTCATCAGCTCCAGCATTCCTTTTTTGACATATTTGTTTAATACACACCTTAAAATCACCGTTAGAACCAGCAGCAAGGCCACATCAAGCGCGGCGATCACCCCGATTAAATAGAACCACTTGCTGATATTCACCAACAATATTCCAATAACAGCCGTATATACTGTGACGCCGATTTCCAATTTCAAAAAAATACCGGAGATATTTTTTCGATATACTTTTTGAATGTCTGAGTCCCTGTACCCCAGATGTTTGAGAATCGCAATATCCTTTTTCTGCAGTTTTATATAGGAGTCGAAGGAAAGGATTAAATTTACACAGGTAAAAATGAAAATGGCAATGATCAAAACAGCGCCTATCTGAATCAGCGACTGAACTGTTTGATCAAGCGACTCAAATGCTTTCAACGTATAATCCGTCGCGTATCCCTTCCCGTTTAACAAACCAGCAACCTTTTCAACATTCTGCATTTCCGTTACATACACAAAAATATTGTCAATGGTATCTTCCGCTTTTAACTGTTCCTTCGTGGTCTGGTACATAACAGATTTTATATTTATATATGTATTATAGTTAATATAGTAATGTTTGCCTGGAGAACGATCATAGGTTTCAAAAATATTCCTTTGGCCAGCTTGATTGCTGAAAGATACTTGATAATCCACATAACGGTCTGCTACCATACCGCCGCCTTCGCTTTTGATCACCGGTAATTCAAGGGTAAGCACAACAGGTAGATTCTCACTGGAATCTGCGGAATAAATTGTATCATCCTCCATCCGATCAAGTTTCAGCCATTTGGCGCAGTCGTTTCCGATCACAGAAAGGCTAAAATGATTTCCTTCTTTGTCTGATATACCATTCGGGATGCGTGACTGTACGATCAGTTCAAACTCCGTATCGGGAAAATTGGATTGAATGATATGATCAATGATCTCACGATCCTTCATCGTCAAACTGTCATATCGATTCCCGAATTCAATACCGCCCACACAAATGATATGTGTATTATCATTTTTGATAAACTCCTGCTGAAGGTTAGCGTACTGCGATATCCCCACAACAGAAATAGACGCCACGATAACAAGCGATATAACAAAAATGACAAACGAAACCTTTAAATAGGACGTAGATTTTTTTCTTAAAAGCAATGATACTTTTTTGAGGTTACTCTTATTCAAGAATCAACCCTCCATTTTCCAGCATCAACCTGACTGAACGCGCTCCGTAATCGATCTCTTCATGGGTGACGACGATCACTGTTTTATCCTGAAACGTCGTTTTAACGATCTCCATAATATTACCGGTATTCTCACGGTCTAGCTTTGAGGTCGGTTCATCCATTAAAATAAGATTCGGTTCATCCAATAACACACTGGCAATTTGGATTCGCTGCCGTTCCCCTCCTGAGAGGAGTTCCACCTTCCGATCGATTAGGTCTCCCACCTTCAGGCTTTGCAGAATTTGCATACATTTTTGCTCAAACTCGAAGCTTCGGTTTGTAGATGCAAATTTGATAAACAGGTTTTCCTTCACTGTCAGATTGGAAAACAGCGTTTCATCTTGATATAGATACCCCAGACAATCCTGAGCATCCATCAAAACCTCTCCGGAATCCGGGCTGACGTAGCCTGCAATCATATTCAGCAGCGTTGTTTTACCCTTTCCGCTTTCGCCCCTGATAACGTAAACCTGTTTTTCATGAAATTGAAAATTCAGATGATCGAATATCATCTTATTCCCAAACGTCAGTGAAATGTCTCTTAGTTCTAACATTTAACTCCCCCACTGATATGTTTTCACGCCGTCCGAATAAAGTAGTTTCATTTCTTGCTCATCAATTCGCAAGGCGTCGCAATATGGAAATTGCTTTATTTGTTCGCCAGTGTTCAAATCATAAACCAGTATCTTTTCGCCATCTTTCGTTTCGTGTGATTGTATCATCACTGATTTGTGATCAAAGAAAGAAACATAATCCGAATTTTTATATGCATATCTGTGATCTCCCGCATAGATAAATTGTTCATCTGTGTAGATCAGCGTATCCCGAAATCGATATAAAAAATAACTTTTGGTGTCTGACTGATGGATCACAGGCACTTGTTCCGGGACGTTGAGGCTGACTTTCATGATATCTGCAATTTGCTTCTGCACATCCCTGACGGCAATATAGTATATCATGCCTCCAACGATCGTGCCTGCCGTGATGGACTGGCATTGCGTGCCTTCCAATTCCACCAGATGGTCCTCTTCATAAACGCAGATTACGCTGCTTTGCGGCGTGTTGTTAAGATACGTAGTTTTTATAAAATAAAGCTTTCCTCCAAACTCATCCAAAGGGAAGAGGGCACTGTTCGATGCATCAGGCAATTCAAAAATGGTTTGAATTTTATTGCCCTGAAGCTTGAGAATTTTAAAATGATTCTGTGTGCTGCTGCCGCTCGTAAAGTAATGATTATTGTTTAAAAAAGGATATTGGATAATATCCTCCGAATTCTCTTCCCGCTCTTCACCGCTGTCTTTTAGGAGCAACAGCTTGGAAGAATAATAATTATAATAAATTTCATTTGTTTCTAAATAAGCTGATTGAAAAACATTTGCATATTCATTTCCGTTTGTGGAACACGACGAAAACAATCCGATGAGTAAAAGGATTACACAAAAAACAGATAAAGCTCTTCTCATATTGATCTCCCCAAAGATGCAGGAGAGAATATCTGAATGACAAGATATTCTCTCCTGCAAGCAGAATGATTTAGGTAGTTGCGGCCACGGAATAGGTTTTCGGATCTCCAAAGACTTTAACGGACGCCGTATTTGTAATCCCCTTCGAACCCGCTGCATAATCCGACCTGGAATTAATCACCAAAGTATTTGCCCAGTCGGAGATTGTATAATATTTGCCGTTGGTCCAGTGTGCCTTCGGCGTATATTTTGTCTGCCATTCCGAGGAAGAGGAAGCAGAAACAGTCAGTTCCTTTGTTGTCTTACCCTCTATTCCCAGTGTGATAACTGTGGATTTCCTGATTTTGGCATATGCATACCATTCTGTTTTGATCCATTCTACATAATTCTTGCTGTCAAGAAATTTTGCAGAAACAGTATACTCCCATCTGTTCGAATTGCCAGAGCTAGTCGCCCACGTATCAATCCACACATTTGCCTGAATCCTCTTCAACGGGTTTGCATTGATTGTTTTTGTATTGCTGTCAGAAGTTGCAAAAGCACATATGGACGTGCTCAACAATATTAACAAAGCCATTGCCAATGAAGCTAATTTTTTCATAGAAAACTCTCCTTTACATAAATATGGTGAAAAATACTTGTTTATCCATCCCCTCTCGCTATAGAATTTACAACTCTTAATAGCAAATGGATCCAATCCACTTTATATGAAATTGTTTCCATTGGGCCCACTTGTATAATAGCTTATAACTCATATTTTGTCAATATTATGCATAATTAAAATACGTATATTCCCCATATCATAATTTATCCCAAAGTATGGCGATCGCTTGCCCAAAATGTAAAAGGATTGTGAAGCCGCTTGTAAGCCCTCTTCCGCTGTGCTAAAATCAAATGCAGAAACCAATCCAAAAGCTGGGAGGCTTGCATCATGCAGAAAATTTTGATTGCGGACGACGAAGCGCACATTCGCCGGCTGGTGTGTGATTTTCTTCGCCGGGAGGGCTACGAGCCGCTGGAAGCGGAGGATGGCGAGCAAGCCCTCTCTGTTTTTCATGCGCATCCGGATACGGCGCTCATGCTGCTCGATGTGATGATGCCGAAGCGTGACGGCTGGGAGGTATGCCGCGCCGTGCGCGAAACCTCCAACATGCCCATCCTGATGCTCACCGCCCGCAGCGAGGAATTTGACGAACTGATGGGCTTTGAGGCCGGTGCTGACGACTATGTGACGAAACCGTTCAGCCCTTCTGTGCTGATGAAGCGGGTGGCCGCTCTACTGCGGCGCGCACAGGCGCCGGATGCTGGCGACTCCATGCATATGGACGAGCTCTGCATTAACGAAGAAGCGCACGAGGTCACCCTGCACGGGAAACCTCTGGAGCTGACGCTCAAGGAATACAATCTCCTGCGCAAGCTAATGGCGAGCCCTGGCCGCGTTTATACGCGCGAGCAGTTGCTTGATTCCATTTGGGGCATTGATTATGTGGGCGATATCCGCACAGTCGATTCTCACATGGCGCGCCTGCGCACGAAGCTGGGCGAATGGGGCGGCGCGCATTTGAAAACGGTTTACGGAATGGGCTATAAAATCGAGGGACAGATATGACGTTGCCAACTCTGAAGCGTGATAAAAACAGCCCCCTTAAAGGGAGCATCAAGCAAAAGCTCTTTTTCCAGATCGTGGCGATCCTTCTGCTAAGCGCCGCACTGATTTTATTCGTCAACTCCCGATTGCTCTCGCAGGTGTATATTTGGAGGGAAAAGGATAATCTCCAGCAGGCGGCCCGCAGCATTAACGAGATGGATCAGACACAGGAAACCGATTTTCGGGATCAGCTTTATTCTCTTGCTACAAAATACAACATTGCTGTGGAGATTATGGATTCAGCCGGACGCCCCCTTTGGGCTACCTTTTACAATCCCTATAGCTACAGCTCCGGGAGCCCGCTCTTCAGCGATGATTTTTTCAAACAATTTAAATATAACCTTACCACCTTGGAGCGGGAATCGCGCAGCGACGGCTCCTATTTTGAAGTGCGCGAAGGGCGCAGCCATGATATTCAGTATATTATATTCGGCCTCCCAACGGAGAATGGGCAAACCATTGAAGTATCCGCCCAAAAAAATGTGATTGAATCTAATGCGCTGTTGGCGAACAACCTGTTTGGCGCGATCACCGTGATTATCATGTTCAGCGCCATCATTTTCGCCGCCTGGTATGCGAATAAATTCACCAAGCCGCTGATTGCAATGAACCAGGTAACCCGCGGCATGGCACAGATGGATTTCTCCCGCAAGTGCACCGCCAAAGGGAAAGATGAGCTTTCCGAGCTTGCGCGCAGCATTAATGTCCTTTCCGATTCGCTGGATGCAACGCTCAAGGATTTGCAACAAAAAAACCGGCGGCTCGAGGCGGATATTGAAAAGGAGCGTCGCACGGAGCAGATTCGAAAGGAATTCATCTCCAACGTATCCCACGAGCTCAAAACGCCGATTGCCATCATTCAGGGCTATGCGGAAGGCCTCCAGCTCGGCGTTGCGCAGGAGCCGGAGCAGGCCGCGGAATACTGCGGCATTATTATGGAGGAAACCCGGCATATGAACCGAATGGTGATGGAGCTGCTGGAGCTCTCCCGCTATGAGGCCGGCGCTTACCAGCTGCATGAAGAGCCATTCTCCATCCGCGAGCTGACCACTGAATTTCTCAATACTCGCCGCCTGCTCTTCGATGAAAATGGGATCGCTGTCCAGGCAGATATCCCGGAAGCATACCGCGGCTATGGAGATGTGGAAAAGCTCACGACCGTGTTGAACAATTATATGATCAATGCCGTATCCCATGCCTCTGGAGAAAAGCGAATTGAGATTGACTGCATCGAAACGGAAGAGAATCGTTATCGAGTGCGTGTTTTCAATACGGGAGAACCGATTGCGCAAGATGAGCTGGATAAAATTTGGATCAGCTTCCACCGGGCGGATAAATCCCGCAAGCGCGGCTCAGAGCAGCGCTACGGCCTTGGGCTTTCCATCGTCCGCGCCCTCCAGGAGCTATATGGCTGTGGATATGGCTGTGAAAATCAACCGGACGGCGTGCTGTTTTGGTTCGATATTAAAAAAGCGGACGCGCAGCCTTCTCCTTTGGATGCAATAAGGAGCCAGCAGCAAAGGTAATCGCGCCCTGACGAAGGAAGGATGAGTGGGAAACATGCGGCTTTTTGTGGCAATCTGTTTCGATGAACCATGCAAGGATGTGCTCTGCGCTGCGATTGCAGGGCTCAAAAGCCATGCGCGGCAGGGCAATTTTAGCCGCAGAGAAAACCTGCATTTGACGCTTGCCTTTCTCGGTGAAACGAATCGGATAGATTCGGCCAAACGGGCGCTCGGCTCTATCCGCGCAGAATCGTTTGCCATGGAGCTTGCAGGGTTGGGATGCTTTCAGCGGAGCGGAGGCGGTCTTTGGTGGATGGGCGTTCCGGAAAATGGTGCGCTGACCGCTCTCCAACAGCAGGTGAACGCAGCGCTTATGCAGGCAGGCTTTTCCCTAGAAAAGCGGGCCTTCCGGCCGCATCTGACGCTGGGGCGTCAGGTCATCCTGGAGCCTGGTTTTCGGGCAAAGGACTACGGCCAAACGCTGCCG
>OGRJ01003321.1_pt1 | contig 10405 bp, 10 predicted proteins | sample 1553411 | NCBI WGS metagenome assembly OGRJ01 (sample SAMEA2580084, study PRJEB22360) | human gut metagenome | biome: human gut; feature: human-associated habitat; material: faeces | place: Denmark | collected 2008/2010
GGCCGCTGGCACTCTATTATTTCGGCGACGAACGCGAAGGCCGCCGTCTGTGCGAGCGGGTGCCGTCGGGCGGGGTGGCGTTCAACGATGTGGTGATGCAGGTGTCGAGTCGTCGCCTGCCCTTCGGCGGGGTCGGTGCGAGCGGAATGGGACGCTATCACGGCGAGGCGTCGTTCGAGTGCTTCTCCAACTGCCGCTCCTATTTTCTGGGGTCGAAACGCTTCGACCTGCCGCTGCGTTATGCGCCTTATCCCAAGCGGCTGCTCGGCTGGCTGCGGCGGCTGATGGATTAGTGGCGGCTCAACACGGTGTGCGGTACGTCGCCGTGCGAGATGAGCTGGATCGGGCAGCCGTAGTTGCGCAGTTGCTCCTCGTCGATGATGTTCGAATCGTGCCGGTGAACATGACGGTTGACGCAGACGATGCTCTTCACCACCGAGGAGATCGTCCCCACGTCGTGCGACACCATGACGATGGCCATGCGGCGGTTCAACTCCTGGAGAATGCGGTATAGTTCGTTTTCGAACTGGTTGTCGACGAAGTTGGCCGGTTCGTCGAGGATCAGCAGCCGCGGCTCGGAGATGATCGCCCGGCACAGAAGCGCCCGCTGCATCTGCCCTCCCGATATTTCGCCGATGGCTCGGCCGGCGACTTCGGCGATGCCGGTGCGTTCGAGCAGTTCCAGCGCCCGCCGGCGGTCTTCGGCGGTGTAGCGTGACCGGAATCGCTTGTGTCCCTGCAAGCCCGACAGAACCGTCTCCGTAACCGATATGGGGAAAGCCCTGTCGAAAACGTTCTGTTGGGGCAGATACCCGATCAGACGCTCTTTGCCGCGGAAAAGTTCGGCAGCGTAGTTCACCGTTCCGCGGTAGGGAATGTTGCCCAGAATCGCACGTACGAGCGATGTCTTTCCTCCGCCGTTGGGGCCGATGACCCCCAGGAAATCGTCCTCGAAAATATCCAGCGACACCTCATCCAGCGCCGTCGTCCCCTCGTATGCGACCGAGAGGTCTCTCACCGAGATCAATACGTTACTCATTGCCGGAGGTAAGTTGTCGGGTGATTTCCCCGATGTTTTCGATGACATCTTCACGCAGCGGATCGATCTTCACGCTGCGGGCGCCTATATCTTCGGCGATGACTTTGACCGTCGACGCGGGGTATTGCGCCTGATAGAAGACGCGCCGTACCTTTTTCCTGCGTGCCTCCTCGATCAGCCGCGCCAGGTGACGGGCCGACGGCTCCTTTCCGTCGTGTTCGACGGCGAGCTGTTCCAGTCCGTAGTCCGCCGCATAGTAGGTGAGGGCGGGGTGGTAGATCACGATCGTGTGTACGTCCGCCTGCCGCAGCGCTTCGGCACAGGCCGTATCGAGCGAGTCGAGGCGGACGAGCAGTTTTTCGTAATTTTCCGTATAACGAACCGAGTCGGGAAACGATGTGCGAAGCGCGTCGTAAGCGTTGGCGGCCATCTGTTTCAGTGCGCGCGGCGAGGTCCAGATGTGAGGGTCGATGCCGTGTGCGTGCCCTTCGGACGCGCGTGCTTTTCCGGTCGGTTCGTGTGTATGTCCGTGTGCGCAACTCCCTTCGAGCAGCCGGATGCCCCGGCTCAGGTTGACCAGTTTCTCCCGATCGGGAAAATCGCGTAACAGATTTTGTTCGAAGTCGATAAGCCCGACGTTGAAGACCAGTTTCGACCGGTTCAGCGCAACGTACTGGCGCGGTGTCGGTTCGAAACTTTCGGGGCTGGCGCCCGCCGGAACCAATACGTCGACTTTGAAGTCGTCTCCGACGATCTGCTCGACGAGCGAACGCAGCGGCAGGATCGAGACGTAAAGTCGCTCCTTGTCTGTCTGGCGGGTGCTTGACGTACAACCTGTTGCGAAAAGCGACAGGAATAATAAATATAGATATGCAGTTCTCATAGTCGTTATGTATCGTCGTTTCCGGACGGCAAAACCGCTCCGGTGAATAAAAACAAATGTAGCGAAAAATCCGGTTCACTGCGCATTTTCCTGTGGGGAAATCGATGGAATCGTGCATTTTCGGATTACAAGGTGGGATATTTCAGTGATTGATACGCCGTCGGGGTAGCTGTATCCGACCGTTCGAATGGTCCTTTTGGCCGGATCGATATTTAATTTAACATAATATAAATATTAATCCATTATTTGCTGTTTTATAAAATGCGGGATTATAATATTTCTCTGGACCACTATGGATATGTTTTGAAGTCGCCGGAGGTCTGGCGATTCGCCGACTCTTTTTGGCCGTGCCGATGCATTATTAAGAAATAATTGCGACCAAGGAATTTGGAGAAATTCCGGGGTACCGAAAATACTCCTAAGAACCTGTTTTTTGGAGTCTATATTATGCTAATTCCGGTAAGGTTCCGTCTACCGTATTTTACGGGTGGAAAAGATAGTTGGCAAAAACGAATCGTGACCCGTTGGCAGGGAAATGGGGCTGCGTCCGAAGTGTCGGACGGGATTCGTTGCTTCGATAGGTTCGGATAGACGTCCGAACCGATGACGTATGATCGAATGGGAACGCCGGTTGAAGTCCGGATTATCCGTGTCCGGCAAATTTGAGAACGGAGCTGCGGTCAGGTTTCTTATTCCTGTTTCGGCGTAAAACTTTCGAAGGTTCGATCGGAATAAACGATAATGATTCGTTGCACAGTAGAAGATGTCATATTTCTAAAATCTCCGGAAGCGATCCGATGCGGATCGACTGCGTCGACGGTATCCGTATTTCCGGCGATATCGGTTTCGCAAGGGGAACCGGAAGGTTGTTCGGAGGTTGCGGATTCTGCCGTAAAAAGATCGGGCGAAACGGGTTGTTCCCTGATCGGAGTTTCATCCGAGCGGTACATTGTTTCGTCGTCGAGCAGCAACCAATCAGGGTTGATCTGCGGGAAACTGAGCAGAATTTTTCGCAGCAGATCGTATCCCGGTTTGCTGCGTCCGGAGATGATATGGGAGATATTGGAAGCGCCTGTCCCCAGAATTTCCGCAAGGCGGCTTGAAGTCAATCCTTCGCTTTTCATCAGTCTCAACAATTTTTCTCCCATATTCCCTGATTTTTTACAAATATAAACATTTTTATTTTGTAAAACAAGCGAGATTCAAAAATGTAAACAATTAACAACGGAAGAATTTGTTTACAATTGTAAACAAATTAAAACTGTAAAAACACGATTCTCTTTTCACTTACTAATTATGTTTAGATAGAATATATTAAATATATGATTTTCTGCAATTTTATACTTATATAATCTTCTGTAATGAGAATCCGTCATCGTACGCTGGTTTTACTCCGATATATGAAATTTTATAGTGTATATAAATCGTATAATCATTTGATATTTGATAATATAAATTTGTATATTCAATATTTGCACCTAGTGAAATCCGAGGGCTAGTCAATCGTGAATGTGTTTTAACGATGTTTTACAGATTATGAATTATGAACACCTGGTTTTCTGATTTGTGTTTACAAAAGTAAACAAAGAAGGCGTTGAATTTACTTGTTATTATTTACAAAAGTAAATGCACTACCCTTTCGTGACTATTTTCAATGAAAAATATGATTTCTCGCCTCTTGTCTTCTCTAAAAATTACCATACCTTTCCGATTGTATACATTATGTTAAAAACAGATTGTTGATAATTCTTTCATATCCACTTATCTATTTATTTATAAGGTATCTATATTTTTGTAATCCGAGGTATTCATGACCTTTTCAGCTCGTATGATTTTTCGATCGTTCAGGCTGATTCGGGTGTTTGAGGCGGAGAGAACAGGCGGTTTGCTCCTATTTTGATTCTTGAAAAGTCGGTTTCCGGCAGCGAAATCCTGCCTGTTCCGATCGAATTCCCGCTGGATGCGAAAAAATAGAGCGATATTCGGAGTTACCCTTTTTTTGACGGAGCTCGATCGACGGTTTTGGGGAACCTCTGGAATTCGAAGCGTGTCGATTGAAGGTAAAGTGCGCTGTTGATTTCTTCGGAGGTTTGTTCGCGCGGAGTTCGATTCGGGGAAAATACCCTATTGGTTTGACGTCGCCGGATTCGGTTCGTTGCGGGGATGCTCGGACGTGCCGGATACAGGAAAAACAGAAGTGTCAAAATTTACATATTTGATAGCGTGTAAATGCTACGTCGCTGTTCGATTCTCCGGATGTTTCCGACCGGCCGGCCGAATCCGTTTATTTTCGAATATTGGTTGCGGGCAACGGTAACTCCGTATTGTCGTAGAGGGAAACAGAGCAGGCATGGGATGAAACGCCCGGAACGATTGTGCGAACGTCGGCAGTGCGGGGTGTGGATGTGGATGTGGATGTGGATGTGGATGTGGATGCTGCTTACTGACTTTATCAGACTGCCCGATCCGGCGCATTTGTTTGTGTCGCAAAAGCGAAATATCGAGATGATCGCGCTGTTGGATTCTTTGCTGTTCTCCGGTCGGAGGTGCCGGGAGGCTTTGCGTTCGCTGCGCTCGGTTTCGTGCTGTTTGTGCGGTGGACACGCAAGTGGTTTCAGTCGATGTCGTGGAGCTTGGGGCCGCCTATCTTCGGAAAAGAGCAAATCCCTGTTTTGCTGAAAAAACGAAAATCCGCTTCGGAATTTTTCGGTATCGTGTCGTCCGATGCAGGTCGTGCATGGCGGAAACCGTCGGTTTACGTGATATTTCAAGACGAAGGTGCTCTGTGCGAGGCTCCTGCGCCGGGGTGTACGGGTGACGGTGTGCCGTCGCGGGGAAAAGCCGAACAGTTCCCAACGATTCGATCAGGACCGGGGAGGGGCGATTGGCTTAACGAAAACGTTCCTGGGAAAGGAAGTTTTTCGGTCAAGACCGGCGCCTTTATGAAGTATGCCGCGATTTCCTATCGGTTCAATTTGGCGGCGATCGCCTGAAACTCTTCGGGCGTCAGGGAGAGTTTCTCACGCCGGAAGTCGACGTCGCTTTCGCTTTTGATCGGGATCAGATGGATGTGCGCATGGGGGACTTCCAACCCCAGCACGACGACCGCCACCCGTTTGCAGTCGATCTGCCGTTCGATCCTGCGGGCGATTTTCTTGGCGAAGAGCATCATGCCGGCGAGCGTTTGATCGTCCAGATCGAAAATGTAATCGACCTCTTTCTTGGGTACGACGAGCGTATGTCCTTCGGTCAGGGGGTTGATGTCGAGAAATGCGTAGTAATTCGCATCTTCGGCGACTTTGTACGACGGAATCTCTCCGGCGATGATGCGTGAAAAAATCGATGCCATGATGCAGTTGTTTTTATTCTTCGAATTTGGGTTTCAGTATTTCGGAATAGATGACCGCACGCCGCAGATCGAATGGTTCTCCGAGCGGGCCGTCCGTTGCCGCGGGGCATGTCGGACGCTTCTCTTCGGGTGTCTCCTGCCTGACGTCGTGCGTTGCGATTGGGGCGGGAATCGTGTCGGCGGCGGATGCTTCGTCGTCGAACGTTTCGAGCGATACCGCCTCGACGACGAGCGGTTCGGAGGCCGTTTCCTCTACCCTCGCGTCGCGCCGGGCCTCCTGTTCGGCCGGACGCCTCGCATGTCGTGCAGGACGGGGCGCCATCTCGACCGGGGGCGCTACCCTTTCGTCCGTATCGTCGGCCTGCCGCTCCTGCCGTTGTGTACGCTTCTTCTGATCCGAAGCCGTTTTCACGCTCCAGAGAATGATAATGGCCACCCAGATTAAAACGGTAATATCCATGACTTTCCCTCCTTATAAGTTTCGTTTCACACTCTCCATGCCCTTTATTTTGCGGAGATTTTCGAGGACGACGCTCAGGCTCTCCGCATTTTTGACGTAGAGGCTCAGGGTTCCTTCGAAAATGCCGTCGTGGCTCTGGATGCCTATTTCGCGGATGTTGATGCTGAAATCGCGGCTGATGACATTGGCCAGATCCAGCAGAATGCCCGTGCGGTCGATGCCGCGCAACTCGATGGTCGAAAGGTAGGAGACGGCCTTGTGCTGCGACCACTTGATCTCGTCCTTGATGATGTTGCGCCCGAACTGCGATGCGAGCCGGTTCAGCTCCTCGCAGGTGGCCTTGTGGACGATGATCTTGCCCGACTGCGGATCGCGGAATCCCACGACCTTGTCGCCCGGAATGGGTTTGCAGCACTCGGCGACGACGAATTCCGGCGACGTGTCGTCCGCCGCCTCGTCGATCGCCGGCGTTTCGTCGTCCTCGCTCTCCGGCTTCGCCTTTTTGGGGATGAACAGCGTCCAGAATTTCAGGATCTTGCTCGCCGAGTTGACTTTCAGATGCTTCTCTATATCGTCCAGCCGGATGATGCCTGCACCGATTTTGCTGTAAAACTCCTCCTTGGTCGCGCATTCGTATGCCGGAACCAACTTGCGCAGTACACGTCCCGAAAGGTTGATATTGAGTTTGGCGAGCCGCTCGGTGAGCGTCGCCATACCCCGTTCGATGTTGTTCTGCTGTTCGCGTTTGAGGAAGTTCTTGATCGATTGCTTGGCCTTGCTCGTCGTCACCAGGTCGAGCCATTCGGCTTTGGGACGTGCGTTGTCGGCCGTGATGATCTCGATCTGATCGCCGCTCGAAATCTGCGTCGTGACGGGTTCGAGCTTATGGTTGATCTTCGCGCCGATCGCCTTGTTGCCGACGTTGGTGTGGATGTCGTAGGCGAAATCGAGCGCCGTGGCGCCGAAGGGCAGCCGGCGAGGCTCGCCTTTCGGTGTGAAGACGACGATTTCGGAGGTGTAGAGCGACAGCTTGAAGTTATCCAGAAAGTCGACGGCGTTTTCCGTCGGCGAGTTGAGCGCATCGCGGATCTTTTTGAGCCACTTGTCCAGCTCGTCCTCGTTCTGCGAAATGGTCTCCTGCTTGTACTTCCAGTGGGCGGCCACTCCCCTTTCGGCGATGTCGTCCATGCGCTGCGTGCGGATCTGCACCTCGACCCATACGCCGTCGGGGCTCATCACCGTCGAGTGCAGCGCCTCGTAACCGTTGGCTTTCGGGGTGTTGATCCAGTCGCGCAGGCGGTCGGGCTTGGGCGTGTAGATGTCCGTGATCGTGGCATAGATCTGGTAACACTGCGTCTTTTCCGACGGGAAGGGCAGCGGTTTGAAGACGATGCGGATGGCGAACAGGTCGTAAATCTCCTCGAAAGGAATCTGCTTGCGCTGCATCTTGCTCCAGATCGAGTAGACGCTTTTCACGCGTCCCGAAATCTCGTAGTTGATGTTGTCGCGGTTGAGCGAGGCGATGATCGGGGCGTTGAACTTGTTGATGAACTCCCGGCGCGAAGCTTCGCTTTCCTGCAATTTCTGCGTGATTTCGGCATACTGCTGCGGGAAGCGGTACTTCATGCAGAGGTCCTCCAGTTCGCTCTTGATCGAGTAGAGCCCCAGCCGGTAGGCCAGCGGCGCGAAGAGGTAGATCGTCTCGCCCGTGATCTTGATCTGCTTGTTCATCGGCATCGCCCCCAGCGTGCGCATGTTGTGCAGGCGGTCGGCGATCTTTATCAGGATCACCCGTACATCGTCGGAGAGCGTGAGGAGCACTTTACGAAAATATTCGGCCTGCTCGGAGGTGTCGGCGTTGAACACGCCGGACATTTTCGTCAGTCCGTCGACCATCGAGGCGATTTTCGGGCCGAAAATGCGTTCCATGTCCTCCACGGAGTATTCCGTGTCCTCCACGACGTCGTGCAGCAGGGCTGCGACGACCGATTTCACGCCCAGCCCGATCTCCTCGATGACGATCTTGGCTACTGCAATAGGATGCAGGAGGTACGGCTCGCCGGAGCGGCGCCTTACCCCCTCGTGTGCCTCCTTGGCCAGGAAAAATGCACGTTTGATGAAGTTCCAGTCCTCGTCGTTCTTGCAGATCTTGGTGCACGAGAGGAGCAGGTCGTCCCATTTCTCCTTTATAAGGTTCTCATCCTCGGCAGTATATCCCATAGACTACTCCTTTTTGGTGGTCTTCATGGCTTCGCGGACCTTGGCCTCGATCTCGTTGCGCAGCTCCTCGTCGTTTTTCAGCAGCTCCTTGACGGCGTCGCGTCCCTGTCCGATCTTGCGGTCGCCGTAGGAGAACCACGATCCGGCCTTCTTGACCACGCCGTAATCGACGCCCAGGTCGACGATCTCGCCGATCTTCGAAATGCCCTCGCCGAACATGATGTCGAACTCCGCGCGTTTGAACGGAGGGGCCACCTTGTTCTTCACGACCTTGACCTTCGTGCGGGTTCCCAGCTGGTCCTCGCCGTCCTTGATGACCGACATGCGGCGGATGTCGATACGCACCGAAGCGTAGAATTTCAGCGCATTGCCTCCCGTGGTGGTCTCGGGGTTGCCGTAGACCACGCCGATCTTGTCGCGCAGCTGGTTGATGAAGATGCAGACCGTCTTGGTCTTGGAGATGCTCGACGTCAGCTTGCGCAGCGCCTGCGACATCAGGCGGGCCTGCAGGCCCATCTTCGAGTCGCCCATCTCGCCTTCGATCTCGGCCTTGGGGGTCAGCGCCGCCACCGAGTCGATGACGATGATGTCGATGGCGCTCGAACGGATCAGCGAGTCGGCGATCTCCAATGCCTGCTCGCCGTTGTCGGGCTGCGAGATCAGCAGGTTGTCCACGTCCACGCCCAATTTCTGGGCGTAGAAACTGTCGAAAGCATGCTCCGCGTCGATGAACGCCGCGATGCCGCCCGCCTTCTGCGCTTCGGCGATGGCGTGGATGGCCAGCGTCGTCTTGCCCGACGATTCGGGACCGTAGATCTCCACGACGCGGCCTTTGGGATATCCGCCCACTCCGAGGGCTATGTCGAGCGTGATCGAACCCGTCGGAATTACCGGTACGTCGCTGACTTCCTGCGAGTTCATACGCATGATCGACCCTTTGCCGAAGTCTTTTTCTATTTTTTCCATCACTGCGTTGAGCACTTTGAGCTTATCCGCATTTACCTGTACTTTTTCTGCCATTGTCTTTGTCTGTTATTTTTTCTTCTTGTTTATCTTTTCTGCTGCCTCATTCTGTCGAGGGCTTTTAGGTTGTCGGGCCGCTTGTCGGCTCGCGAGTCGCGCGGCAGCGGGAACCGCAGGGTCCGGGCGTCCAGCGCACGGTCGGGATACGGACTCCAGTTGTCGGCCGAGGTGTTGCCGACGCTCATCCGCCACAGGCCGACCTCCTTGCTCATGTCGCGTTTGGGAACCATCGGCACGGCGGTGGCCGCGGCTTTCTCCGCGCGGGTCTGCATTGCCTGCCGCAGCTTCCGCCGGGCGCGCAGGAGCGGGTTTACCTCTTCGCGCAGCCATTGGAGGCTGAGCGGTTCCAATTCTTTGAACAACAGTGTCTGAGCGGCGGCGTGGACCTTGAACGACAACTCGTCCGGAGTGTCGTACAGGGGGCCGGCCGGATATTCCTGAGCATACGGCTGCAAGGTGCCGGAAAGACAGCCTGCGACGAGTAATATGCTCCCCAACCGCTTCATCGCCCTATTTGTATGCGTCCAGAATCTGCTGATAGTGGTTCTTGGTGTCTACCTTCGTGAAAACCTGCTCGATGCGTCCTTCGGCGTCGATGACGAACGTCGTGCGCAGTACGCCCATGTACTTGCGGCCGTACATCGATTTTTCGGCCCACACGCCGTAAGCTTCGCATACGCTGTGGTCGGTGTCGGCCAGCAGCGTGAAATTCAGGTCGTGCTTCGCGCAGAAATTCCGGTGCGACTTCTCGCTGTCGGGGCTTACGCCGACGATCCGGAATCCCCTCCTCGTCAGTTCTGCCTTGCCGTCGCGCAGGCTCTGCGCTTCGAGCGTGCAGCCCGACGTATTGTCCTTGGGGTAGAAATAAAGTATCGTGCGCTGTCCTTTCAGGTCGGCAAGCGTCAGTGTCTCACCGTCTTGGGTCGTGGACTTGAAATCGGGGGCCATATCCCCCGCCTGAAGCTGTGTCATGTGTTTTCGAAAAAAGGGTTTATTTTTCCAAAGATAGAAATTTTTCACGGATTTTCCATATTTCCGCGCCGACTTTTTGCGCGCTAATCCCACATGTAAGTCACCTCTATCTGCTCGTTGAACTCCTCCTGCGTGGTGTTGAGTTTCTTGAGGCAGGCCGGGCACCGGATGGCCGTTTCGGTCTCGACGTATTCGCCGCACCCGACGCACATCGGCAGCAGGCCGTAGCCCGGCTGCATGGAGTGCTCGAACTGCGCTCCGCAGTGCTTGCACCTGATTCTGTAAGCTGTTCCCATTGTCGTTTTGTTTTTGGTTCACGCTGCAAAGGAACGGCTTATGTGTGACAGGTTGTGACACAACGGTGAAAAATGTAAAATAAACCCGCCGACAGCTGTCGGCGGGGCGTTCGGCTAATGGTGGGGTTCGGCCTCCCTGGCCTCCTGCCGGGGTCCCGCCGGC
>OGRJ01003331.1_pt1 | contig 10384 bp, 10 predicted proteins | sample 1553411 | NCBI WGS metagenome assembly OGRJ01 (sample SAMEA2580084, study PRJEB22360) | human gut metagenome | biome: human gut; feature: human-associated habitat; material: faeces | place: Denmark | collected 2008/2010
GGATAGCGGCAGCCTCTCCCTCGTCAACGCCGTGGTGGCCCAGACCCTCGTGGCCGTGGAGCGCAACGAGCTGGCGGAAAGCGAGCCCGACGGTGCCGGCGTCCCAGCGGCCATATCGGCCCCGTCCAACGACAAGAGCGCTGCCGAACCGATACGTCCGGCAGCGCTCTCATAGACTGATCGCGATATCCCAAGGCCAATCGCGGCGGGCCGTTCTCGGCTCCAGGCGCGCTACTTGTCCAGCATCTCGCGCACTTCGCCGCGGCCCTCGTCGTGCAGGGCCTTCTCGTCGGGCGCCAGGCGCTCCAAAAGCTCCAGCAGCTCGCCCATATGCTCGCGCTCCTCGTCACGGATGTCGGAGAGCACCTTCTTCGCATCCTCGTTATCCGTCGCCTGGACGTGGGCGTCGTACTCGTGGATAGCCTCAAGCTCCCCGATGATGTCCTGGCGAATGGCGTTGACGAGCTCCTCGTCAGTCAGCTTGCGCGGCACTTCCATCACGAACGGATTCGAAATTGTGGCCATGACGGTTCCTTTCTCGCAGCTTCTAAAAGGCCCGTGCTTGCAACGCCTGCGGTAGCACGGCGGCAAGCGCGAGGGTCTGTGGGCCATCCTAGGCGATTGGGTTGGAGCCGCAGCCCAGGCCGCCTTGTTGCCACCGACCTGTAGACACTGCGACAAGAAGCGTTGGATTAGACGGCCAACGGCGCGCCCAGTCCAGGGCGTAGCGCTCCGCCGTCACCGACGTGCCGTTGGAATGCACGCTCAGATCGTCCATCACAAACGCGATCCTCATGAGGCCCTTACTCCTCGGTCGCCAGGGCGAGACCCTCGGCGGCGGAAGCGGCCGAGGCGGCCTGGTCGCGCTTCGCCTCGGCGACGCGGGCCTTGCCGCGGGCGCGGGCCTCTTCCACCGAAACCGTTTCGATGCGGACGATGAAGTACCAGATCTCGAACACGGTCAGTCCGATGAGGATGGCCTTCAGCCACCACTGCGGCACCACCAGCGCGAGCATCGGCATGGCGGTCACGCCGGGGGCAGCGCACAGGATTTTGGCCCGCAGTGTGAGCGAGCGCGTTTCCATGAAGTTGGCGATGAAGCGCTTGTACATGCGGGTTCCCTCGAACCACGTGTTCAGACGTTCGGAGCTGCGCAGGAAGAAAAACGAGGTCAGCAGCAGAAACGGCGTTGTGGGAATAATAGGAATGATGACGCCTATGGCCCCCAGTCCCAGGAACAGCAGTCCCAGCCCCGCATAAAGATAGCGCTTGATCGTCATCGCATCTCCCGTTTCGTTTATCGCCTTGAAGGCTCGTCCGTCATCCCGCAACGGCCTTTACCGAAAGACCCCATTTCGGACAACCCGTCGCCTCAAAGGCGCAGCGTGCACCACATTAGGGATATCTTAGCGATCAGCGCCCACCAACCGCATCACCCAAATGAGCTATATGCGAAGCAGTGGTACGCGTCAGTCGCGACCGTCCAATCTGCTGTGATCGATTTGCTTCGCGGGACCCGACGTGTGCGTCATATCGTCGGCCATCATCAACCGGACGCAAGCCAGAAGAACCGTATCGCATCCTTCAAGTTCCATGGGAAAGTCAAGGCACCTTCTCCCTGCAGGAGCATTTTCATCTCCGTTTATGAGGAGAATAACCCCTCGCTGCAATTGCTCTCCAACGCGGTGTCTCCGCAATCGGTCTCATAGACCGCGATGCTTCTCAGCTTCTTCCGCACATCGCTTTTGAGCGTCGCACTTCCCCCTCCGAAAACGCCGGCGGTGGAAGTTCGCGTGGCGAAAAAACGCCGAAATTTCCCGTTTTCCACATTTTGAAGTCCCTCAGAAGTGCAAAGCCCCTTCCAATGTCAGCGTTTTCCCAGGTCAGATATTTCCGCTCAGTCCAAAGCCTCGAGACCACCGTGGAAACGGGAAATTTTGGCGTAAAACCTTCAGCCTGGCCTCATTTCGTAAGACTCGAACAAAGCGCAAGCGGGCCGCGTTATGTCGGCCCGACCCCATTCCGCACGACTTTGGGCGAAACGCAAGCGAGCCGCGCTCGGCCTCCCTCCGAGCGCGGCCCATCGTCCGCATTATGTCAGGTCAGCGCATTTCGACCTAAGACTGCTCCATCTCGGGAACCAGCTTGCGACCCGCCGCAAGCGACAGCAGACCCAGCACAATGAGCAACGCGATGATGACGAGCATCACGATGAACGTGAACTGGAAGCCGATGGAGTCCACCAGCAAGCCCCAGAACGTCACGGCGAACGCACCGCACAGGGAGCCGACCATCGCAACACGCGAGTAAATGCTCGAGTACTCAAGCGTACCAAAAATAGTGCGCGTCATGAGCGGAGTGAGCACCGTGCCGCTGGCGTAGAAAACGCCGAACATAAAGCCGCCGGCAAGCACCACAAACGACACGCCTGGGAACAGCAGCAGCACGCCCAAACCGGCAAGCCCGCAGATCATGGCGAAGAAAAGGCCGCCACGCACGCTGATCTTATCGTTGATGATACCGATAAGGATCTTGCCTGCCGCCTGCCCGAGCATAGCCATCGAGGCAACCGTGGCGGCAATGGCCACCACATCGGGGAACTGCTGCAACGAAGACACGTACGACGGCAGATACTGGTAGAAGTTCATGCCCAGGTTCACCAGCGCGGTGAAGATGGCCAAAACGAAGAACGCCGACGTCTTCATGGCGCGAGCCGCCGGAATGCCCTTGGGAGCGGCGGCCTGGGTAGAACCCGCCTCGGCCACTTCTTCAGCGCCCACGGGCAAAAGACCCACATCTTGAGGATGGCTGCGAACACCAAACAAAGTGAACGGCAGGGCCATCACCAAGCAGAGCACGCCGAATACGAGGTACCCTGTTCTCCAACCCTCGGGACCCGTACCGATGAGATAGCCTCCCACCAGGTTGAACACTGCGCCACCAATGCCCGTGAACGCCATGCACAGGCCGATGTAGAATCCCACATTCTTCCGGAACCAACGATTGATCAGCGTTGGCACCGTAAGAATGAGCATCTCAGCCAAACCGATGCCCATGATCGCGCCCGTCACATAAAACTGCCACACCGCATTGAAGAACGACATGGCAATAAGGGGCACGCCAATGCAGGCAACACCCGCCGAAAGCACCAAGCGCAAGTCCTTCGTCTCGGTCAGCTTTCCCAGCACGGGAAGAACCAAGGCCGTAACGACCAGCATAATGGTGAGGTACAGGGCAAAAGCGCCTCGGCCGACACCGAGCGACTCACTTACCGGGGTAAAGTAGATTCCAGCGCAGCTGAGGGCGAAAGAACACGGCCCAAAGCAGCAGATAATGCCCGTTGCAACAACAAGGTAGGGAAAGATACTCTTCTTACCGGGAGATGTACTCATCGACATCCTCCTTCGTATCGGCCCGCCCGACACGAATCGGACGGGCAAGTAATGTTATTTGCCCGACTCCGACTGGCCGCTCTCTTTCTTCTGAGCACGCAACGCTTTGGGGAGGCGCTTGGCAAACTGCATCAGGGCGCCGCGATCTTTCTTGACAATGCTCCAGCCCTTTGCCAAATCCTCAGGCGCGATAATGACATCCATGCGCATGCTCCCCAAAGCCTTGCAGTCCATGACGAGCTTTCCGTCCTTGTACTCGAACGCAAACACCTCGACAACAGGGCTGCCATCCTCCGTGCGAGCCATAATGGACGGTTTGACCAGCTTTGCAGCCATGCTTCTCTCCTTTGTTTGTAAGGGATTCGACTGATTGCAAGACTGCCGAGCGAATCCGGGGAATAAAAATGGGGAGGGCGCCGCGCCTATCGGCAAGGCGCCCTCGATCAGCGTCTTCGACGCGTTACTTCTTCACAATGTCGCGGAAATCGACACCGTAGTCCTCGAGCACCTTCTGAATGCCCGAACGCGCACTTGCGGCGATGGCACCGCCCGGATGCGAGCTGCAGCCGAGGAAGTACAGGTTCTCGATGTCGCCATGATAGTCGTGGCCGCGGCCCGGCAGCGGACGGAAGTCGTACATCTGCGAGGGCTGCATGCCGATCTGGCCGATGTCGCCATCGCGGAACGCCGGGTTCCACTCGGTGTACTCGAGCGGGGTGCAGCCCCAACGGCCGACCAGGTCGTCGTCGGTGATGTTGGTGCAGCGGCTCTTGAAGAACTCCCACAGGGCGTCCTTCAGCTCTTGGCCCTTGGTCTCCCAGTTGTGCCAATCGCCGTCGAGGTTCCACGGAGCGTAGCTGTAAACGTTCACCACGCAGCCGCCCTCGGGCGCACGGCTCGGGTCGCGCAGGCTGGGCATGGTGATCAGCGGCAGCTTGGGGCTGAAGCCGCCCAGGAGGTACTCGGAGAAGGTACGCAGGTACTCCTCTTCGTCGGGCGCGAACTCGATGCAGAACGAGTCCTTCACGGCCTCGCCCGTCTTGAACTCGGGAATCTTCGACAAAGCGAAGGCCTGGTTCAGGGCCACGAAATCGGCATTCTTGATCTTGGCGATATGCTCGCGCTCGTGGGCAGGGGCAGCGTCGCCCAAGCAGTCGTACACGTCGCGCACGTTGATGGTGGAGATGACGCCCTCCGTTGCCACGAACTCATCGCCGCACTTGGTGCGAACGCGCTTGACTTCGCCGTCTTCCACAACCAGCTCGTTGACCCACTCATTGGTGAACAGGTCGACACCATGGTCGCGGGCGCAAGCGGTGAGCGCGTTCACGAAGTTGACGCAGCCGCCAACGGGGAACGGGGCGCCCGGATTGCCCGGCGCGTGCAGGGCCGCGCAGAAGGCCAGCAGCGTAGCGGTGCCGATCTGGCGCGGATCGATCATCATCTCGGTGCACCAGCGCGTAAGCGTGACGCGCACTTCCTCGCTCTCGAACCACTCTTCCACGATCTGCTGCGCAGAGGAGTTCATGACACGAATGAACTCGCGCCCTTCGGGCGACATGGCGAGCACGTTCATCATGGGACCATACGCAGGAATGGCTCCGGCAGTGCCCGCGGCCGCCGCACCGGAGAGCTTCAAGAAGTAATTGACGAACTCACGATACGTTTCGGCATCGCGCTCGGAGAACTTCGCAATCTGCTCGCAAGTCTTATCGAGGTCGGAATACAAAATCAGATGCTCTTCGTTGGGAAAGATCGAGCAGCACAGCGAATCGACGAACTTGTACTCCAGGCCGTACTTCGAGAACAGCTCCAACTCATCCTCGCGCACAATGGGCGTACGCGAAATGAGGTTGTGCACCATGCCCCCTTGATCGGCAATGTAACCGGGCGCAATCTCCCCTGATCGCGTACCACCGCCGAACTCGTCGAGCGCCTCGAGAACGCAGACCTTGTAGCCCGCCTTCGCGAGGTAGATCGAGCTGAGAAGGCCATTGTGGCCACCGCCCATTACGACGAAATCGTATGTTCCACCGCTCATACCTTTTCCTCCTTTTCCGGAGCCCGGGGCCGGCTTTTCCGACCCTCAAGGTGAATATAGAACGCAGCCCCCACGCATATAAATGCCCGCATTCCCTTTTTCGTAGAGAAACGAATCACACTTTTCGAATTATGTAGACATTTAGCAGAACAGATTTGCCAATGTGGGGAAATTCCCCCGAACGATGCCGCCCGCTGGCTAGACATCTCATTTCACCGAAGCTATGATCTGTTTTGCCTTGACGTGTGGTTCGTACCGCAAGCAATGGCGATATGCTCGATCAGCCCTCCGCCAATTGAGCACAACCAAGGAGCCGTCCTCGTCAGCTTTTGCGAGCAGATTGGAACGTCATGGGAAAAGCCTCGGAGATGACGAAGCAGAGCATCGCCGACTGTTTCATAGAACTGGTCGTTGCGCAACCCGATCCGCGTCGGCGAATTGATGTAACCACCCTGGTGAAAAAACTCGAAATCGATCGGAAAACCTTTTACAACCACTTCGACAATACGACCGACCTCGTTATCTGGATCTTTCGGGCGCGCTTGGCTGAGAAACTGCGAGATCGGAAGTTCTATCAGGCCGAACTTGACTACCCTGCCGAGGAGCTACACGACAAGTACACCGATCTTCCCTGCTATGCCCGGTTTTACGGCAGACGCGAGGGAGAGCTCAATCAAGGGCCTTTCTTTCGCACCGTGTGCGGCGTGCTTAATGAGCAGAGCGAATACTATCGGCGAATCTTCGGCTTCGCTTGCTATATCGATTTCTCGCGTTATGTCGAGCTTCTGTTCATACCGCTTTTCAGGACAGATATCCAGATAATGCTCGGCGAGGGCCGCAAGCTATCGGCATCCACCCACGAGTTTTTGGCGGAATATCACGCCACGGGGCTTTGGGGACGCGTTCGGCTGTACTTCTCCTACCTCAACCAATCCATCCCCGACCAAAATCTCGACCCCGTTTGGAACTACGCCCATACGGCCATTCGCCTCACCCTCGATGCCATGTTCGAAGGGCCCGAGGGCAATGCAACTTTTCACGCGCAGCTCGCGCAGAAGCGATGCGGCCGCCCCCTGTAGCGGCAGGCGCTGCTCACCGTCACGAACCCGCACCTACAAGCGTGCCGTCAGCACTTCCCCTTTTGAAGCGCTGACGGCACGAGCGTTTGCATTGCGCTACTGGCAGAGCGCGGCGGCTTCCTTATCCACTACAACCGTGACGTTCGGATGGAACTGCAAGATGGAAGCGGGCACCTCGGGGGTAACCGGCCCGAAGAAGGCGCGGCGAACGATGTCGGCCTTGTCGGCGCCGTTTGCGACCACGAGGATTTCCTTGGCCGCCATAATGGTGCCAATGCCCATGGTGTACGCCTCGCGGGGCACATCGTCGGCAGAATCGAACAGGCGAGAATTGGCGTTGATGGTGCTCTCCGTCAACGCCACGCAGTGCGTCTCCTTGGGGAACTCAGGCGCGGGTTCGTTGAACCCGATGTGGCCGTTGTGCCCCAGGCCCAGAAGCTGCAGGCCCAGTCCGCCCGCCTCGGCGATGGCCTGCTCGTAAGCGGCGCACGCAGCGTCGGCATCGGGGCAAGCGCCGTCCGGCACATGGGTGCGAGCAGGGTCGATATCAACATGGGAGAACAAGTTGTGCTCCATGAAGTAGCGGTAGCTCTGGTCATGCTGCGGATCGAGCCCGCGGTACTCGTCCAGGTTGAAACTGGTCACGTCCTTGAAGCTCAACGCGCCGGCCTCGCAATCCTCAACCAGGCAGCGGTACAGGCCGATGGGGGTCGAGCCCGTGGCCAAACCCAGCACGCAATCAGGATGCGAGGAAACGTAGCCGCTTATCACGCGCGCGGCCGTACGCGACATAGCCTCGTAGTTCTCGGTGACGATGAATTTCATGGGAAGCCTCTCTCTTTGGAGCCACCAGAAAAGATGCGTGCCCATGCTAAACCATGTCTTTCCCGCAGCGGAGATCAGCCGCAAGTTTTCATCAGGTTTTCAGCTCGCAAGTGCTACGAGCGCCTCGCCTCGCGCGAGGCCCGACGCACGTCCTGCTCCGCTTCCAAAAGCTCGCGGGCATGGGCGATGGCGTCGTCGATGCAGCTGCGGAAGTGCTCCTCTCCCACCAGGTCGACGAAGCCGGCGCGCCGCATGGTCTTCATCGGCTGCTCGTTCACATGCGAGAAGATGAGACGCACCCCATGGGAGTTGCAGTAGTCGTACAGGTTCTCCAGCGCGTTCATACCCGTGGCGTCCAGCGAGGGAACACCGCGCATGCGGATAATCAGATAGCGGGTGAAATCCTTCACCGAGATGTCGGCGATGCGCTCGGTCATGCCGAAGAACATCGGCCCGTTGATCTCGTACACGCGCACACTCTTCGGCAGCTCGCGCAAATGCGTGACCTCGGAATTCTCGTCGCAGTAGTACTTCCAGCCCTTGACCTCGGTCTCCTCGCTCACCATCTTCATGAACAGCACCACCGTGATGAGCATGCCCACCCCGATGGCCACCACCAGATCGAACACGATAGTCAGCACGAAGGTGAGTACGAGCGTGGCAACGGCTCCCTTCGACGCCGTCTGGCACAGATGCGCGAAGTTGCGCCAGCCGGACATGTTGTAGGCGACGTACAGCAAAATAGCGGCGATGGTAGGCATGGGAATGAGCGCCGCATAGGGCATGAGGAAAGCGAGCACGGCGACGAGCACCAGCGCGTGCACCATGCCGGAAATGGGCGTGCGGCCGCCGGCCTTCACGTTGGCGGCGGTACGCGCGATGGCGCCGGTGGCGGGGATGCCGCCGAAGAGCACCGAGGCGATGTTGCCGACGCCCTGGGCCACCAGCTCCATGTTGGCGCGGTGATGGCCGCTGATCATGGAGTCGGCCACCACGCAGGAGAGCAGCGACTCGATGGCGGCCAGAATGGCGATGGTGACGCCGTTGGCGAACTGGTCGCGGAAGAGCTCCAGGGTAAGCTCGGGCATACGGAAGGCGGGCAGGGTAGAGGTCGCCGATGGTGCTGACGTCAAGGCCGAGACCGCTCACCAGCGCGATGCCCGCGAGCAGGGCCATAAGCGAGCTGGGCACGCGCTCAGTCACGCGCGGCCAGAGGAACAGTATCGCCAGGCAGACAACGCCCACCAAACACGCCTGCCAGTTCACCGTGGAGAAATTACCCACGAGGGCAGCCAGCTTCTCGGTCGTCTCCACCGTAACGGTGTCGGGCGGGTAGGTGAGGCCGAAGAAGTCCTTCAGCTGGCCGATGGTCAGCGTGACGGCGATACCCGCCGTGAACCCAGTGGTGATGGTGAAGGGGACGAAGCGGATGATGGCACCCAGCTTGAACAGACCCATGAGAACGAGCAGGATGCCCGCGATAATGGTGGCAGCAATGAGGCCCTCCATGCCATCGGTGGCCACAATGCCGGCCACAATGGTGGCGAAGGCCGCCGTGGGACCCGAGATCTGCACGCGACTGCCACCGAGGAACGCGATGAGGAAGCCGGCGACGATGGCGGTGTAGAGGCCCTGTTCCGGCGAGACGCCCGAGGCGATGCCCAGCGCGATGGAAAGCGGCAGCGCCACCACGGCCACCACGACGCCCGCCACGATGTCCTTAGGGATTTGCTCTTTCAGCTCTTCTTTGCTGGAATGCTTGATAATGCTGAAAAGGATGGGCTTCAACTTGTCGCGCTGCTGCATGGCGGGAAAACTCGGCTCCTTCGATCGTCGCGGGCGGAAAGACACGAGGCCGCATTTTATCGCTGACCAAAACACCCATCAATGCAGAACCCGCGTTCGGCAGAAAGTCGCCCTTCGGCGCATGAAAAACGGCCCCGCATATGGTGCGGGGCCGTCGGGCGCTGGATGCGCTCAGCTGCTCTGCTGCCGCTCGCTCTGCTACCAGGTGCGGGAGGCCAGGGCGCGGAACTGGGCCACGGTGGAGACGTGGGAGTTCAGGCCGCCGTCGACGGTCACCACCTGGCCGGTGAAGTACGAGCTCTCGTCGGAGGCGAGGTAGACGCACATGGCCGCGATGTCCTCGGGCGTGCCGTAGCGGGCCACCTCGATGTTGTCCAGGAAGATGTCCTTCAGCGCCTGAGGTACCTTCGCCTCGTTCTGCGGCGTGACAATGAGGCCGGGGCGCACGCAGTTGCAGCGGATGTTCTGCTTACCGTACTGCAGCGCCGTGTACTGGGTCAGCATGTCGACACCGGCCTTGGCGCAGGCGTAGGCCGTCGAGCCCAAATCGCCGCCGCAGGAGGCCATGGAGCCGATGTTGATGATAGAGCCCGCGCCCTGCTCTTGCATGAAGGGCAGCACGGTCTTAGTGCAGTAGAACGTGGAGCGCACGTCACTCGCGAACACGGCATCCCAGTCCTCCAGGGAGATCTCGTCCACACGGCCGTCCTTCAGCGCCATGCCGGCGGCGTTGTTCACCAGCACGTCGATGGAGCCCCACTTCTCCTTGGTGTCGGCGAACAGCGCGTCCACCGTTTCGGGCTGGGTGATATCCAGCTTGTGGAACCAGGCGGTGCCGCCCGCCTCGGCGATGGCGTCCACGACGGCCGCGCCGCGCTCCTCGTTGCGGCCGCACACCACCACGCGCGCGCCCTCGGCGCCGAACATCTTCGCGATACCCGAACCGATGCCGCTGGTGGAGCCGGTGACGATGGCAACTTTGCCCTTCAAACGATCCATGGTTTCCCTCTTTCTACGCACTATGGCCAGCCAGCTTTGATGATTTTAGCAGTAATGGAATGCGACGGTACGTCCCGTCCGGCCCGCGCGCCCGATCTCCCTTGGCAATGGCGCGGAGATCGCGAAAGCCGGCTTGGCTCCAGACAAACTTCCGCCCCCCCTACGCCGCAAGGAATCGAGAGGGATCGGCATCGGCGTCGGCATCGCCAACATGGGTTATACCAGCATGATTTCCTGGATTC
>OGRJ01003335.1_pt1 | contig 10379 bp, 4 predicted proteins | sample 1553411 | NCBI WGS metagenome assembly OGRJ01 (sample SAMEA2580084, study PRJEB22360) | human gut metagenome | biome: human gut; feature: human-associated habitat; material: faeces | place: Denmark | collected 2008/2010
ATCTTTCTGTCCCCGCCCCCCCCCCCCGGGCGGGGGGGGGGGGGGGAATTTAGATCCCGACGAACCTGACAAGCTCCCCGATGTCGCCGCCTACAAGGTTCCGGATGTCGTGGAGATGGGCTTCGCCGACACTTTCCTGCTTCCGTGCAGCGGCGCCGGCACCGACGATTACCTGCTGCTGACCGCACGCAACGATGCCTCCGAAATCCACCGGATGCCGGTGACGGAGGTCGACCAAACGCAGGGGGCCTCCCTGCAAACGCCCGCCGGTTTCATCGGGGGCATGTACGACTTCACCTTCTATAAAAACGGGAAAGCCCTCGACCTGGGCACGGCCTTCGTCGACGTGGTCGACCGCACCGAGGTGCCGCAGGTACCCGGCAGCACCGTCTACGGCCGCGTGATCGACCATACGGGCAAACCGATCGCGGGCGTTTCGGTTTCGGACGGCGTCTTCGTGACCGCCACCGACGACGAGGGGCGTTACTACCTCTCTTCGCTCAAACAGCGAGGCTACGTCTTCATCACCGTCCCCGCCGGATACCGCGCAGCGGTCAACCGCACCATTCCCCAGTTCTTCCGGCGGCTGAGCGGTTCGCCCCAGACCTACGAACAGCGCAGTTTCGTACTGGCGCCCGAAGCCAACGAACGGCACCGCATGATCGTCTTCACGGACACGCATCTGGCCAACCGCACCAACGACATCCACCAGTTCGAAAACGGCTTCAAGGCCGACCTCCGCAAACAGATCGCACAGGCGAAAGCCGAGGGCGTAAGCCTCTACGCCATGGCGCTCGGCGATCTGACGTGGGACGAATACTGGTACAAGAACAGCTACCAGCCGTCGCACTACGTGCGCCAAATGGCCGATCTCGACATTCCGATCTACAACATTCCGGGCAACCACGACAACGATCCCTACGTGGCCGACGATTTCGAATCCGAAAACCCGTGGCGCGAAAATCTGGGCCCTACCTACTACTCCTTCGACATCGGCGACATCCACTACATCCAGCTCGACAACACCCTCTTCACCAACACGGGCGGCGCACAGGGAACCGTCGGGAAACTCGACTATACGGAGGGACTGACGGCCGACCAGCTCCGGTGGCTCGAAGCCGACCTGCAACGGGTTCCGGCAGGGAAAACGGTCTTCGTGGGGATGCACATCCAGTTCACGAACCGCTACCGCATCGCCGACGGCAAACTCTCGTGGAGCTATGCCATGCCGGCCGACTGCCGCGCGAAGATGCTCGACCTGCTCTCCCCCTACACCGTCCATTTCGTAACGGGCCATACCCATATCAACTACGCCAACCGCATCACCGAGCGCATGACCGAACACAACATCGCCGCCGTATGCGCCACATGGTGGTGGACGGGCAACTACACCAACGGCCGCACCCAGATGTGCCGTGACGGCGCACCGGCCGGCTACGGACTCTTCGAGATCGGAACCGCCGGAGCGGACGACGTGCAATGGCATTATCAGGGCATCGGCAAGGCGGCCGACTATCAGTTCCGCGCCTACGACCTCAACCGCTGCCTCATCACGCGCGACAAATATTGCCCCGACATCAAGAACGATTTCGGGACGGTCAGCGCCGAATTCTTCGCGCAGTACGCCAACGGCTACGACCGTCCGCGCTCGGACAATGCCGTGCTGATCAACGTCTTCAACTGGAACGAGAAATGGAAGGTGGAGGTGCGCGAAGTCGAGACCGGCAAACAACTCCCCGTCGAACAGGTCGACACCTACGACCCGCTGCATACGATCCATTTCAACATGAACCGCATGAACACCAATTCGACGGCCATGACCTTCCCGACGCTGCTCACGTCGCACATGTTCGAGGCGGTCTGCTCCTCGCCCACGACCACGCTCGAAATCACAGCGACCGACGAATTCGGCCGCAGCTATACCGAAATGATGTCGCGCCCGCGCGAACTCTACGATATGTCCGTCTCCCCGCAGTGGTAACGGCCGCCGTCCGGACGGAAGCGGAGCGAGGGGGAAGGCTCCGCTCCGACCGGCGGCCCTGCGCGGCGGCAGAGGGCGTCCGCATCCCGATTCATCTCTTCATCTAACCTAATAATTTATCTCACTATGAAAAAACTACTGACCATGTTCGCAATCGTATGCGCGTTCCTCGCGTCGTGCGATTCGGAAGGGGGCGACCTGAACCGCACGCCCCTGCTCAAAGTCGTCGGTCCCGACGGCTCCGATCCGTCGCAGCCGATCTCGGAGCCTTCCGCGGGGGGGTGGCCTTCCCCGTCCTAGCCACGGCCGACTGGACGGCCGACATCGCGGGCGACGAGGGCTTCGCCCTCTCCGACCGCAGCGGCGCGACGGGCAACACCAAGGTGACCGTCGTAGCGGCCCGCAACCTCAGCGGCGCGACCCGCTCGGCTACCGTGTCGTTCCGTCTCGGCGGCGAGGAGCGTTACGCCTACACGATCTCGCAGACCGAGGAGCAGCCCTATCTCGACGTCGATCCCGCGACGATCTCGATCGTCGGCGACCGTACGGAGTTCACCGTCGCCGTCTCGACCAACCAAAGCCCGTGGAAGGTCGAGATCGACAGCCCCGACGGCGACGGCTGGCTCACCCAGCAGTCCAAAGAGAGCGCCTCGATCACCTTCCTGGCCGAAGAGAACACGACGGGCAAGAACCGCACGGCGACGCTCAAATTCGTCTCGGAGCTTCACCCCGAAGTCTTCAACTACGTCACAGTCACGCAGGGGTACGTGGTTCCGGCCCCGACGGCCGACCTGCTCGACGTGGTCTTCGCCGAAGACGGCACTGCCAAGGATGTCTCGGCCATGGGCATGACCGTCGAACTGCTTCCCGACCCGACCCTGTCGACCGTCTTCCTCGAAAAATACGACCGGTACGCCGCACGCTTCACGCGCGAACCGAGCGGTCCTTCGGCCGTGCTGGAAAGCGGATTCTACAAGGTGGAGTACAACGACAACGCCGCCTTCAAGAGCAAACTCGAAGACGGCTACGCAATGGAGGTGCTCCTGCGCCGTTACGACGATCCCCAAAAATTGCAGATCAAACCTTTCGCTTCGAGCGAAGGCGGCGGCGTCAGCATCTGTTTCTGGGCCGACGACTCGAACCAGATCGTCATGGAGACGGGCACGAAGAATGCCACGGGCGGCAACGTGTGGAAAACCGCCAAGAGCGGCGTCACCCCATTGAAGGATGTCTATTACCACATCGTCGCCGTATGGGACAAGGCCGCCGGCACGCAGAAAATCTATGTCGACGGCGAGTTGAAGGCCACCAACAATTCAGCCGGCGGCGAATTCCGCCACATGAACACCAACGTCGACAAACGCTGGTTCGGAATCGGCGCCGACCCCAATCCCAACGACAAGGGGCAGATATCATTCAACGGAGAGGTGGTCATCGCACGCATCTACGACGATCCGATCAACGCCGATCAGGTTCACGCCCTCTGGAAACTCGTGAAGTAACTAACCCAAATACGAACGCGATATGAAAAATCGAAAACAGATATTCGCAATCATGGCCGCAGGACTGCTCGCGCTTCCCTTCGGCACGGCTCACGCCGCAGAAACGCCGGTGTACGACACCTCGCAGGCCGCACTCGCCCAATCGCAGCTGCGCGACGTCACGGGGCGCGTCACCGACCGTGCGACCGGCGATCCGATCGTCGGCGTCACGGTGGCCAACAACTCGACCGGTTCCGGAACGGTGACCGATGCCGCCGGAGCCTTCACCGTACAGGCAGCCACGGGACAGCTGCTGACGATCTCCTGCGTGGGCTATACCTCGTGGACGGTCAAGGTGCCCGCCTCCGGCGCGATCGACGTGGAGCTGAGCGAAGACGCGCAGCAGCTCGACGACGTAGTGGTCGTGGGCTACGCCACGCAGAAGAAGATCAACGTCACGGGCGCCGTCTCGTCGATCTCGGGCGAGGAGCTGGCCCAGCGGCCCGTGGTCTCGACCATGCAGGCGTTGCAGGGCATCGACCCCTCGCTCAACATCAGCATCGACTCGGGCAACCCCACGGCAGGCAACAGCCTCAACATCCGCGGCGTGCCCTCCATCAACGGCGGTTCGCCGCTGGTGCTGGTCGACGTGCCGGGCGTCTCGCTGCGGCTGGTCAACGCCGCCGACATCGAGTCGATCTCGGTGCTCAAAGACGCTTCGGCCAGCGCCATCTACGGCGCCAAGGCTTCGGCCGGCGTGATCCTCGTCACCACCAAGAAGGGTGCGGCGGGCAAAGCCACGGTGAGCTACTCCAACAACATCGGCTGGACGCAGCCCACGACGCCCACCGACTTCATCACCAACGGCTACGACTACGCCACGATCGTCAACGACCTCTACTTCTCGCGTTACGCCTACAACGCCTTCAACTACACCGACGCCGACTGGGCGGCGCTCGAAGCGCGTCGCTATGACACCACCGAACACCCCGACCGGCCGTGGGTCGTGATCGGCGACGACGGCAAGTACCACTACTACGGCAACTTCGACTGGTACCACAGCATCTACAACACCAACCGCTTCCATCAGGAGCACAACCTCTCGCTCTCGGGCGGCGGCAAGGACGTCAACTACTACGTCAGCGGCCGCTACTACCAGCAGGACGGCGTGCTGGGCGGCAACATGATCCGGAACAAGGAGAACTACAAGAACTACTCGTTCCGCGCCAAGTTCGACGCACAGCTCTTCAAATGGGCCAAGTGGTCGACCAACGCCTCGCTCAACGCCGTGAACCAGAAGTATCCGGGGCCGCTCAACGAGGCGCAGACCATCGCCGCGCTCGAAGAGAACGTCGCGCCGATGTTCGTTCCCTACAACCCCGACGGTTCGATCGTGATGTATCCCGCCGACCTGCGCAACGTGGCGCTGGGCAAGGGACGCACGGCGGCGCTGGCCGACCCCACGAACAAGCACACGATCGAGAACCTCTCGCTGACGCTCTCGAACAGCCTGCAACTCAAACTCCACAAGGATCTGACCTTCGACGCCAGCTACAACATCAACAACTACCGCCGCCTCTACAAGGATCGCACGGCGGCGAACATCTACTCCGACGCCGTGGGCGTGACCAAGACCACGACCCACTACCAGAAGGACACCTACCGCGAACGCCCCTACGAGTACACCTACCACAACGTCGACGCCTACTTCACCTACGAACACAGCTGGAACAAGGAGCACAACTTCAAGGCGGTCGCGGGTATGAACTACGAAAAATACCGACTCGTGGACAACATCGTCGAGCAGTTCGGACTGGGCAGCGACCAGATCGATTCGTTCAACTCGGTCAACGACGACACCTACTGGCTCGTACAGCAGGATATCTCGGCCTACAAGACGCTCGGGTTCTTCGCCCGCATCAACTACGACTACAAGGGCAAGTATCTCTTCGAAGCCTCGATGCGCGCCGACGGCACGTCGCGCTTCGCCAAAAAGGATCGCTGGGGCTACTTCCCCTCGGTGTCGGCCGGCTGGCGTTTCACCGAAGAGCAGTTCATGGAGGGCGTCCGCCACTGGTGGGACAACGGTAAGATCCGCCTGTCGTACGGTGCGCTGGGCAACCAGCAGGTGAGCAACTACCTCTACCTGCAAACGATCGGTACCGGCACGCTCAACTACCTCTTCGACGACAGCGGCAAAGCCAGCTATGCATCGGTATCCGATCCCATGTCGTCGAACCTCACGTGGGAGACGGTCTATACCTACAACCTCGGCCTCGACCTGAGCTTCCTGCAAAACCGCCTTTCGTTCACAGGCGATTTCTTCATCCGCGACACGAAGGACATGCTCACGCAGTCGCTGACGCTGCCTTCGGTCTACGGCGCGGCGACGCCGACCGAGAACTGCGCCGACCTGCGCACCAAAGGGTGGGAGCTCTCGATCACGTGGCGCGACCAGTTCAAGCTGGGCGGCAAACCCTTCCACTACGCCCTGACGGGTCAGATCGGCGACTACCAGACCGAAATCACGAAGTACAACAACCCCACGAAGCTCTTCGACAGTTACTACGAAGGCAAAAAGCTGGGCGAGATCTGGGGCTACCACGTGCCGAAACTCTTCGACACCGACGAGGAGGCCGCCGCCTACCAGGTGGCGATCAACAACAGTTCGAACGTCTACCAGCGCGTCTACAACATGCAGAACAATCTGGGCAGGCTGATGGCCGGCGACGTGATGTTCGAGGACCGCGACGGCAGCGGCTCGATCGGCACGGGCGCGGGGACGGTCGACGATCCGGGCGACATGATGATCATCGGCAACACCACGCCGCGTTACAGCTACTCGTTCCGCATCGAAGCGAGCTGGAACGGATTCGACATCTCGGCCTTCTTCCAGGGCGTCGGCAAGCGCGACTGGTATCCGACGGCCAACAAGGACGATATCTACGGCGCCAACCAGTTCTGGCAGCTCTACGGCTACACCATTCCGTCGTTCATCACCTACGACTTCATGGACGACGTGTGGAGCGAACAGAATCCGGGCGGCTACTTCCCCCGCCTGCGGCCGATCCAGAGCTACAACGGCGGCCCGCTGGGACAGAACAACGACCGCTACCTGCAAAGCGTGGCCTACCTGCGCTTCAAGAACCTTACGATCGGCTACACGCTGCCGGTGCTGAAAAAGTACCTCTCGAAGCTGCGCATCTACGTCTCGGGCGAGAACCTCTGCTACTGGTCGCCGCTCAAAAAGCACTGCAAACTCATCGATCCCGAGCTGGCGATTTCCAGCGGCACCTACAAGGGCGGAACGGGAACGGGCTACACCATGCCCCGCACCTTCTCGTTCGGCGTCGACATCACCTTCTAACAACTTCAAGCCGGAAAGAATATGAAAATCATCTGTAAAATCTTAGCTTTCGGAACCATCGCACTGAGCGTCGGCGGCTGCGACCTGACGATGCTCCCCGAACACGAGCTTTCGCCCGAACAATATTTCCAGAACGAGTCCGATCTCACCCTGTGGAGCAACCAGTTCTACAACGACAACCTCGAATCGGCCGACATCGGCATCAACGACGCCGACGACAAGATCGACAACGGGCTGAGCGACTACATCACCGGCAGCCGCAACGCCGCCTCGCAGACCTGGTCGTTCAGCGCACTGCGCAAGATCAACTACCTGCTCGAACACCTCGACCAGTGTCCCGACCGAGCGCTGGCCACCAAATACGAGGCCGTGGCCCGGTTCTTCCGCGCCTACTTCTACTTCCTCAAAGTGCGCACCTACGGCGATGTGCCCTATTACGACCACGTGCTCGGCTCGACCGATGCCGACGTCTACAAGGCGCGCGACGACCGCGGCTACGTGATGGACCGCGTGCTGGAAGATTTCGACTTCGCGGCCCGAAACCTTCCGGGCACGTGGGAGAGCGGCAACACCCGCGTGACGAAATGGGCCGCGCTGGCCTACGCCAGCCGCGCAGCGCTCTACGAGGGGACGTTCCGCAAGTATCACGGCATGGCCGACGCCGACAAATACCTCCGGCAGGCGGCCGCCACGGCCAAGGAGTTCATCACCGACTCGCCCTTCTATCTCTACGAGGAGGGAGCGGAACCCTACCGCGAACTTTTCTACTCGGAGAACGCCAAGACCTGCGAGGTGGTGCTCTGCCGCCGCTACGACAAAGCCTTCGGCATCTCGCACTCGGTGCCCTACAACATCAAGTTCGGCCGCACGAGCCTCACGCGCCGCTTCATGAACCACTACCTCATGGCCGACGGCTCGCGCTTCACCGACAAGGAGGGCTGGGAGACGATGCCGTACAGCGAGGAGACGCAGGGCCGCGATCCGCGCATGGCGCAGACCGTCCTCTGTCCGGGCTACAAGCAGGTGGAGGCCACGACCGTCACGCGCAACACCCTCTCGTCGCACACCGGCTACGAACCGATCAAGTTCGTCGGCACGGCCGCCAACTCGACCACGTCGGGTGCCGCGAGCAGCGACTGGATCCTGATGCGTGCCGCCGAAGTCTACCTCAACTACGCCGAGGCGGTGGCCGAATTGGGAACGATCACGCAGAACGACCTCGAAATCTCGGTCAACCTGATCCGCAAACGCGCGAAGATGACCGGCATCGATCTCACGAAGGCCGACGCTTCGCCCGATCCCTACCTGCTCGAATGTTATCCCAACGTGACGAAGAGCGCCCACACGGGCGTCATCCTCGAAATCCGCCGCGAGCGCACCGTCGAACTGGTCATGGAGCCCCCCTACCGTTCGTGGGATCTCTTCCGCTGGAACGAGTGCAAGCAGGCGCTCAACCACTACCGGCCCTACTACGGCTGCTACATCGCCGGTGCGGGAACCTACGACATGGACAACGACGGCACGCCCGATCTGGAACTCTACATCGACGAGGCGACCTCCTCCTGCCCGACGAAATTACAGATCGGCAAGGAGGTGATTCTCAGCGAGGAGACCAAAGGCTACATCGTCGGCTACCCGGGCGTCGTCCACGGCCGGAATTGGGACGACGCGCGCGACTACCTCTGGCCCATTCCCGCCGCACAGCGCACGCTGAATCCTGCGCTGACGCAGAACCCCGGCTGGGACGACGGCCTGAACTTCTGACGCAACGACCGTCGGGAGACGATTCACCCGAAGGAGGAAACCGCGACGGTTTCCTCCTTTTTCGTCGTGGCGATCTCCCTCCGGAAACCGGCGGCGGAGCAACAAAAACGGTCGAAACCGCCGTCAACTCGCTTTTTTTTTACTATTTTCGCACGATAGCCCTCCCGACCCGTGCGGGGTGCCGGGGCGAAAAACGACTGTCGAATACAAACGCATGAAACCGTTCCCTCTCCTTCTCGCCGTCCTGCTCTTCGGCATCGGTACGAGTTGTACCGACCGTACCGATCGCCATCAGAAGGCGCTCGAAGAGCTCGACCGTATCATCGAACGGCGCGACGCATACGGCCGCACGAAGAATCTCCGCATCGCAGCGCGGCGCGACGAACTCGCCGCAGCGAAAGACCCGCGCAAACGGATCGCCCTGGCGGAGGAGATCTACAAGGAGTACTACAACTACGACATCGACTCGGCCTACCACTACGCCCGCAGAATGCTCGCCCTGGCCCAAAGCTACGGCGACGGCACGCGGATCAACTGCGCACGGGTCTATCTGGCCAAAACCGTTCTCAACGGCGGCATGTACGGCGAAGCCTTCCGCATCCTGCATCAGGTCGACACGACCCGTCTGGCACCGGCAAACAAGAGCGAATACTACAACGTCTACCGCTCCTACCTCTCCAAACAGCTCTCCGGCGCCGATCCCGCGCTCAAAGCCCGTTACCGCGATTCGCTGCAATTCTACAACGTGCTGCGCATCCGCAATTTGCCGGAAGGCTCCGTCCCGCGCAAGGAGCTCGAAGCCATGATGTACTGCAAGGCGGGGGAAGCCCGCAAGGCGCTGGATCTGCTCCTGCCCGAATACGAAGCCGGCATCGAAGACACGCACCTGCGGGCGATGGTCGCCTACCGGCTGGCGCTCATCTACGAACAGCTGGGCGACGCCGACCGCCGCAAGGAGTACCTGATCCGTGCGACGGCCGACGACCTGCGCACCCCCGTGCGCGAGGGCATGGCACTCTACACGCTGGCAGGGCTGCTGCTCGAAGAGGGCGACGTGGAGCGCGCCAACCGCTATATCAACTGCTCGATGGAGGATGCCCTCTACTGCAACTACCGTTCGCGGATGCAGCAGTCGTCCGAGATGGTGCAGCAGATCGCAGGCGCCTACATCGACTCGCTCGACGCCAAACGCCGCGCGATGGGCTATGTCACGATCGTCGTCAGCCTGCTGGTCGTCGTGCTGCTGGGAAGTTTCTTCACGATCCTGGTCTACTACCGCAAAATCCGGCAGATCAGCGCCGCACGGCTCGAAATGAACCGCCAGCTCCGGGAGCTGAACGAACATATCCGCAGCATCAACGGCGAACTGCGCGACGCCAACAACATCAAGGACGAATACGTCGGCCACTACCTCTCCCTCTGCTCCCGCTACATCGTCCGCATCAACGACTACCGCAAACTGTTGTTGAAGGTCTACAAGGACGGCGACTGCGACGCCCTGATACGGGAGTTGCGCACCAAGAACCCCGCCGACGCCGAATACAAAGAGTTTCTGGCGATCTTCGACGAGACCTTCCTGCACCTCTTCCCCGATTTCGTGGCGCACGTCAACCGGCTGATGACCGACGCGGAGCGCTTCTCGCCGCGTCAGCCCCGGACGCTGAATACCGAGCTGCGCATCCTGGCGCTGATCCGGCTGGGAGTGACCCACAGCGCCAAGATCGCCGCGATCCTCAACTGTTCGGTCGCCACGATCCACACCTACCGCGCGCAGTGTACCTGCCTG
>OGRJ01003350.1_pt1 | contig 10347 bp, 9 predicted proteins | sample 1553411 | NCBI WGS metagenome assembly OGRJ01 (sample SAMEA2580084, study PRJEB22360) | human gut metagenome | biome: human gut; feature: human-associated habitat; material: faeces | place: Denmark | collected 2008/2010
AAGGAAAAGGTGGCTGAATCCAATGCCCAGCTTGTCTGAGGAAACCAACGGCCGTATCGAACGACTGATGCCCGGCGCGACCATCGGCATCATCGGTGGCGGCCAGCTCGGCCGCATGATGGCGCTGTCCGCACGCTACATGGGCTTCCGCATCGGCGTGCTCGACCCGACACCCGACTGTCCGGCCGCTCAGGTCGCGGATTTCCAAGTGACCGCCGAATACGACGACATCGCCGCCATCCGCGAACTGGCTGAAAAGTCCGACGTGCTCACCTACGAGTTTGAGAACGTGGACGCCGACGCCATCGACCAAGTGCGTTCCCTCGCGGCGGCCCCGCAAGGCACCGATTTGCTGCGCGTCACGCAGGACCGTGTCAACGAGAAGCGGTTCATCAACGACCATGGCACGCCCACCGCGCCGTGGAAGGCCGTCAACAGCGTCGAGGAACTTGAAGCGGCACTTGATGAGATCCACTATCCGGCTGTGCTCAAAACCCGTTCCGGCGGTTACGACGGCCACGGCCAGACCGTGCTCAAGTCCGAAGCCGACTTGGAGCAGGTGCGCGCCCGCGCCGACCATGACGGCAGCTTCCCGCCAAGCATTCTGGAAGGCTTCGTCGATTTCGCGTTCGAAGCGAGCATCCTCGTCGCCGGCAACGGCAAGGATTACGTGACCTTCCCGATCGTGCGCAACGAGCATCGCAACAACATCCTGCACATGACCATCGCGCCGGCCGAAGTGGACGAAACCGTGGCCAAGGAGGCGCACGAGCTGGCGTTGCGACTGGCCAAAGGCTTCGAACTCGCCGGCATTCTGGCCATCGAACTGTTCATCACCAAAGACAACAAGGTCATCGTCAACGAACTGGCCCCACGTCCGCACAATTCCGGCCACTACACCATCGAGGCCTGCTCGTTCGACCAGTTCGACGCGCACATTCGCGGCATCGCCGGCTGGCCGCTCGAACAGCCGCAGCTGCTCAAGCCCGCCGTCATGGTCAACGTGCTCGGCCAGCATGTGGCGCCGACCCGTGCGCTCATCGCCGACCATCCCGAATGGAACGTGCACGACTACTGCAAGGCGGAAGTGCGCCACGACCGTAAGATGGGGCACATCACCGTGCTGACCGACGACACCGCCAAAACCGTGGCCGACCTTGAGGCCACCGGCTGCTGGGACGACTTGAAGAAAGCCTGACATCATAAGTAATGAGTGAACATATCGTGCGGCAGACCCGCCAGAAAGACGCCATCCGCGACGCGCTGAACGGCTGCGACGAATTCATCTCCGCGCAGGAGCTGCACCGCAAGCTGGAAGACCGTGGCGAACATATCGGACTCGCCACGGTCTACCGGTAGTCGTGCTGGCGAACATCCCGGCCCCGCCCGGGTCTACCGGCAGCTCAACGCCCTGGCCGAGGCGGGCCGCGCCGACACGGTCCGCCTCGACGGCCAGCAGCTGTTCCGCCTGTGCGGCGACGACGGACACCATCATCACCTCGTCTGTACGAACTGCGGCAAAACCGTGGAAATTGAATCGCCTTCCGAAAGCTGGCTGAAAGGCATCTCCGACAAGTACGGCTTCACCATCGAACGGCACACGCTGGAGGTGTTCGGCCTGTGCGAGGACTGCCGGAAGGCGGACAAGTAGCGGCTGTCTGCCGTATTTCCGTTGGAATCGTATCGCCATCGGCGCAATCCAATCGTAAAAATCGTAAAGAAAAAACGTTGGACGTTGTCTTTTTCAGACGCGTATATGACAATAGGGCATTGCAAACGAACTAAGTGGGGTTATGCGTGACCAAAGCAACATCGAAAAACGAGCCGATTGAGGAGCTCGACATCGCTACCGTGGACCCGATGGCCAAGAAAGCGGGCAAGGAGTTCCCCGGCTGGCTTTACGGCGTGCTATTCGTGCTGTTCGATGCGGTGGGCGTTGCCGCCCTGCAGATCGGTGTCAGCGAATCCGCCACTCGAGTCCAACTATCGAACAACATGTGGCTCACCGGCTGGGGATTCGTCGGCAAGATGTTCACCAGCGCTAATTTTGTGGCTGTGCTCAACCTCATACTGTGGGGCGTCCTGTACGTGATCCTGCTCATGCTCACCAACCGTTTCTGGGTGGCCACGCCGATATTTCTGGCGGTGACGTTCATCGTCGCCGTGATTGAGCATTTCAAAGTGTCGATTCGATACGAGGCGATTCTGCCAAGCGACCTGAACTTCCTCAAAGCCGACGCCGGCAATCTGATGAGTTTCATGCCGTCCGGCGCGCAATGGACCATTCTGATCGCGGTGGCGGCGTTTGCCGCGTTCGTGGCGCTGTTCGTCTTCCTGAACCGCCTCGACGCGCGTCACGGCAGACTGTTTCGCGGCTCCGACAAGCAATCCCGTTCCGTGAACGCGATCGCAAGACTGCTGCTGATCCTGCTTCCAGGCCTGTTCTTCACGCTGTATTCGATGCAGGTGAGCACCGTCGGCTCGTGGGCCAAAGGCTTCGCCACCGTCATGGGGGACAAGCCCTCCATGTGGGACTCCGTATACGACGCCCAGCGCAACGGGCCGCTGGTGGCGTTCACCCGTCAGCTCAACCCGAAAGTCATGGTCAAGCCGGACGACTATTCCGAAGAGACCATGAAGCAGGTCGCGGCCCGCTATGAGAAGGCCGCGAAGAAGATCAACGCGAAACGTTCCGCGAACATGACCGACAGCACCGTCATCTACGTGCTGTCCGAATCCTTCTCCGACCCGTCACGCGTGCCGGGACTCAAAGTCAACAAGGATTCCATGCCGAAGATCCGTGAGATCAAGCAGAATACCACGTCCGGCCTGATGCTGTCCTCCGGATACGGCGGCGGCACCTCCAACTTGGAATACATGGGACTGTCCGGCCTGAGCATGGCGAATTTCGATTCCTCCCTGACCAGCCCATACCAGCAGCTGGTGCCGAGCGAGCATTGGACGCCGACAATCAACCAGATGTGGGGCGCCGCAAAGAACTCCATCGGCCTGCACCCGTACGAATCGTCTATGTATTCGCGCGCCACCAACTACAAGAAGTTCGGCTTCTCGCATTTCTATACGTTGACCGGTCCGGACGTCATCTCTCATCAGGACAAGATCGACGATTCGCCGTACGTCTCCGACGAGGCCACCTACAAGAGCACGCTGGAACAGGTGAAGAAAACCAAGTCCAACCAGTTCCTGCAGGTCATCACCATGCAGAACCACATGCCTTACCACAAGTGGTACAAGCATAACGATTTCAAGGCGACCTCCACCACGGACAAACCGTTGAAGGACGACGAGCAGGAGTCCATCGAAACCTATCAGAAGGGCGCTTCGCTGACGGATGATGCGACCGCCGATTTCCTTGCCGAACTCGACAAGCTCGGCAAGCCGGTCACCGTGGTCTTCTACGGAGACCATCTGCCGGGCATCTACTCGTCGGCTTCCGCTGATGACGGCAACTCGCTGGCGTTGCATCAGACGGACTACTTCATCTGGTCCAACAAGGCTTCCGGCACGCAAGGCAACAAGATCGGCAACGCCGACTATTCGTCGCCCAACTTCTTTGTGGCGCAGGCCGCCGAGCATATGGATGCCAAGGTGTCGCCGTATCTGGCGTTCCTCACCGAAATGCACTCCAAGATCTCGGCCATGGAACCGCCGGTGGTCAACAACATCCAAGGCTGGGACCGTATTCCGGAAGGTCAGAACATCTACCTTGACTCCAAGGGCAATCCCATGGCCGAAAGCGATTTCGACGCCGAAACCAAACAGCTGATGGCGGATTACAAGCTCATCCAGTACGACATCACCACGGGGAAGAATTACCTGAAAGACACCTCCTTCATGGACCTGCCGTAACGAGGACGGCGCGCCTGCCGCACGGCTCGACACTCGACGTACCGTTGTGCGCCTTCGTGTCGGGCCGCACGGAATTCGCGCACGTCCTCGTCACGGCAGGAGTGTGGTGGGCGACGACGCGCCTGCCGCACAAATCTTAAAACATTGAGGGGCTGTTCCAAACTATTGGAACAGCCCCTCAACGGCTATTGGTTCAGCGCAGCCAACACACCATCATCACGCGTTCAGCGCTTTGAAACCGATGTCGTGACGGTAGAACATGCCCTTGGTGTCGAGCTTGTCGATGATCGCGTAGACCTTGTCCTGCGCGGCCTTGATGTCCGCAGCGGAGGTCTCGACCAGCAGCACGCGACCGGAGTTGGCCACGAGACCATGCTCGCCACGTGCGACGCCCGCATAGTAGACATGGGAATCGTCATCTACTGTGATCTCAGGAATCGCGGCACCCTTGACCACGTTGGTCGGGTAACCATCGGAAGCGATCACCACGCCAAGAGTGGCATTGTCCTCATCCCACGTGAATTCCGGGGTTTCGCCGTTGAGAATGGCGTTGATGCCGGCACCGAGATCGGACGTGAGCTTCGGCAGCACCACTTCGGTCTCTGGATCGCCGAAACGCGCGTTGAACTCAATGACCTTCGGGCCGTCGGCGGTGGCGATGAGACCGGCGTACAGAATGCCGGTGAACGGCGTGCCCTCGTCGGCCATGGCCTGAACGGTCGGCTTGACGATGGTTTCGATGGCGGTGTCGATCACATCCTGACCGATCTGCGGAACCGGGCTGTAGGCGCCCATGCCGCCGGTGTTCGGACCCTTGTCGCCATCGTAGGCACGCTTATGATCCTGCGAAATCGGCATCGGCCAGAAATCGGTGCCGTTCACAAAGCTCATCAGAGAGAATTCCTGACCCTCAAGGAAATCCTCGATAACCACCTTCGCGCCGGCGTTGCCGAAGCGGTGGTCCACGAAAATGTCCTCCAAAGCGGCGATGGCGGTCTCCTCATCCATCGCCACGGTCACGCCCTTGCCTGCGGCCAGGCCATCGGCCTTGATGACGATCGGCGCGCCATGCTCGCGCACATAAGCGGTGGAACGCTCCAAATCGTCGAACGTCTGGTACTTCGCGGTCGGAATGTCGTGACGTTCCATAAGCTGCTTGGCGAAGTCCTTGGAACCCTCGATCTGCGCGGCGGCCTTGTTCGGGCCGAACGCCTTGATGCCGGCGGCAGCGAAATCGTCGACGATGCCTTCGATAAGCGGCACTTCCGGTCCGACGAACACCCAATCGTAACCATTGTTCTTCACGAAATCGATGAGCGCCGCATGATTGGACGGGTTGAGCTGCGTGGTGCGGATGCCGTCAAGCTCCATGCCCGGATTGCCTGGGGCCACAGTGACCTCGCTGACGCTGCCGCCACGCATGAGCGCGTGGGCGATGGCATGTTCACGCGCACCGGAACCAATGACCAGAACCTTCATATTTCCTCCTGTTGTATCCCTTATGGGGAAGAGTGCCAATCTCAAGAAATAATATCGGGGGTGCCTGTTCGGCTACCCCCGTATGTTCGTTTACTGCAGTTCGACGTCCTCGCCGGTCTTCTTGACGATATTGCCCAGCACATAGCCGGCCTCGCCATTGGACTTCAGCAGTTCCATGGTCTTATCGGCATCTTCGGCGCTGACGGCCAGCACCATGCCGATACCCATGTTGAAGATGTTGAACATTTCCATATGATCGATGCTGCCGGCCTTCTCGAGCACGTCGAAAATCGGGAGCACCGGCCAGGAGCCAAGGTTGATATGGGCGGCAAGACCGTCCGGAATCATACGCGGAATGTTCTCGATGAAACCGCCGCCGGTGATATGCGCGACGCCCTTGACCACGCCCGCCTTGAACAGCGGGGAAAGGGCCTTCACGTAAATCTTGGTCGGAGTGAGCAGCACGTCGCCAAGCTTCTCACCGCCCAGTTCGTCCAGTACGGTGTCCACGGTGTAGCCGACCTGCTCGAACAGGGCCTTGCGCACCAGGGAGAAACCGTTGGAATGCACGCCGGTGGACGGCAGGCCGATAAGCACGTCGCCCTCAGCGATGGTGGAGCCGTCGACGATAGCGGACTTTTCGGCCACGCCGACCGCGAAGCCAGCCAGATCGTACTCGTCCTCGTCATACATGCCCGGCATCTCGGCGGTCTCGCCGCCGATCAGACCGGAACCGGCCTGCACGCAGCCGTCGGCCACGCCGGAGACGACCTGCTCGAGCAGAGCCGGATCGTTCTTGCCGCAGGCGATGTAATCCAGGAAGAACAGCGGCTCGGCGCCTTGGGCGGCGATGTCGTTGACGCACATGGCCACGCAGTCGATGCCGATGGTGTCGTGCTTGTTGGCCATCTTGGCCACGACCAGCTTGGTGCCGACGCCGTCGGTGCCGGAAATCAGCACCGGCTCCTTGTAACCGAGGGAAGCGAGATCGAACAATCCGCCGAAGCCGCCGATGCCGCCGACCACGCCCGGACGGTTGGTGCGCGCCACGTGGGACTTGATACGCTTGACGACTTCGTAACCGGCCTCAACGCTTACGCCGGCTTCCTCATATGCTTTTGGCATATCTAACCTTTCTCGGGTCTCAGTGTTCTTCTTGGGATGAAGTGGTGGTGTATTCGTTGCCTTCGTACTTGCTCTTGTACAGGGCGAATTCGGGCAGACGGACACGATCCTCCGGAGTGAGCGACTTCAGGAAGTCGGCTTCGTAGTCGTCCAAGGCGGTCGGATAGTCGCCGTTGAAGTAGGCTACGCACAGGCCGCCATACGGTGCGTCCGCGCCAAGGCCGATGGATTCCACCAAGCCGTCGAGCGACAGGAACGCCAGTGAATCGGCTCCGATGTAGTCGCGGATCTCGTCGACGGACTTCTTGGCCGCGATCAGCTCCTTGGTGGTGGAGATGTCGATGCCGTAGAAGCACGGGTACTTCAGCGGCGGGGAGCTGATGCGCATATGCACTTCGGCCGCCCCGGCCTCCTTGAGCATCTGCACGATGCGCTTCGAGGTGGTGCCGCGCACGATGGAATCATCGATGACGACCACGCGCTTGCCCTTGACCACGCCGCGCACTGCGGACAGCTTCATACGCACGCCCTGCTCGCGCAGCTCCTGCGTGGGCTGGATGAAGGTGCGGGCCACGTACTGGTTCTTGATCAGGCCCATTTCGTTGGGCAGGTGCGCGGCCTCGGCGTAACCGGACGCGGCGGACAGCGACGAGTTGGGCACGCCGATGACCATGTCGGCGTCGACCGGGGATTCCTCGGCCAGGCGCGCACCCATGCGCTTGCGGGCGGAGTGCACGTTCACGCCGTAGATGTTGGAGTCCGGGCGGGCGAAGTAGATGTATTCCATGGAGCAGATGGCCAGCTGCGTCTTGTTGGTGTACTGCACGATCTTGTAGCCGTGGTCGTTGACCACGATGATCTCTCCGGGGCGGATGTTGCGTACCAGTTCGGCGCCGACGACGTCGAGAGCGCAGGTCTCGGAGGCGAGCACGTAGGCGCCGTTCTTCATCTTGCCGAGGGACAGCGGTCGGAAGCCGTTCGGGTCGAGCGCGCCGATCATCGCGTCCTCGGTCATGATGAGGTAGGCGAACCCGCCGTGCACGGTGTTGAGCGCTTCCTTGAGCTTGTCCATGAAGGTCGGCTTGGAGGAGCGGCGGATCAGGTGCATGAGTACTTCGGTGTCGGAGTTGGAGTGGAAGATCGCGCCTTCGTCCTCCAGCTTGCGACGCAACGACACGCAGTTGGTGAGGTTTCCGTTGTGCCCCAGCGCCACGTCGCCGTCGTGGAACCGGAAGATGAACGGCTGGATGTTGTCGGTGGTGCCCGATCCGGCGGTGGCATAACGCACGTGGCCGATCGCCTTGTCGCCGGTGAGCCGTCCGATCTCGCGCTCGTCGCCGAACACCTGGGTCAGCAGTCCGAGGCCGCGGTGTCCGATGAGATGGCCGTGGTCGTTGGAGACGATGCCGGCGCCTTCCTGACCGCGGTGTTGCAGCGCGTGGAGTCCGAAATACGTCAGGCGGGCGGCGTCCGGGTGGCCCCATACGCCGAAGATGCCGCATTCTTCGTGAATGTCTTCGAGTTCAGCTGACAAGCCAAAGCTCCTTCCAAAACATGGGAGACAGGGGATTCGCTACCTACCCACAGTACCAATCGGCGGCTACATCCGCGCTCGGGGGTGTGGCAGATGGGCCTCATGGGCGGCGACACACTATCGAACATATGTCTCATAATGATTGTACTCTGAAACGAAAGCGCGAAAGGGGGTGGTGACGATGGTTCGGGGCGAGCATGTGTATCTTGCCATAGACCTGAAGTCTTTTTACGCTTCCGTGGAGTGTCGCGACCGTGGTCTCGACCCGCTGCGCACGCATCTGGTGGTGGCGGATGAGGAGCGTACGGACAAGACCATCTGCCTGGCCGTGTCTCCTTCGCTGAAGGCGTATGGCATTCCCGGACGCGCACGTTTGTTCGAGGTTCGGCAGCGCTTGGCATCGGTGAACGCCGAGCGGGCGATGCTGGCTCCCGGCGGACGGCTGTCCGGTGAATCCTGTGATTCTCAGGATCTTGAACATTCCCCGAGATTGAAGGCGTCGATGGTGATCGCCAAGCCGCGAATGGCGCATTACCTGGAGGTGAGCGGCAGGGTGTACGGCGTGTACCTGCGATATGCCGCGCCCGAGCACATCCATGTCTATTCGATCGATGAGGTGTTCATCGATGCCACGCCCTATCTGCGCGCGCTGGGCATGGGCCCGCACGAGATGGCGAGTGCCATCGTGCGTGACATTCTCGCGCAGACGGGCATCACCGCCACGGCCGGCATCGGCACCAACATGTATCTGGCGAAGGTGGCGATGGACATCGTGGCCAAGCACATGCCCGCCGATGAGGATGGCGTTCGTGTGGCGGAGCTTGACGAGATGTCATATCGGCGACTGCTATGGAACCATCGTCCGCTTACGGATTTCTGGCGGGTCGGTCGCGGCTATGCCCGGAAGCTTGAACATGCCGGCCTGCTGACCATGGGGGACGTCGCCCGATGCTCGATCGGCCGGGCCTCCGACTACTACAACGAGGATCTGCTCTACCGCATGTTCGGCAGGAACGCCGAACTGCTCATCGACCATGCGTGGGGCTGGGAGCCGTGCACGATCGCGGACATCCAATCATATGAGCCGGATGCACACAGCATCAGCAGTGGGCAGGTGCTCACCGGGCCCGCCGACTATGCCACGGGACGGCTCATCGTCAAGGAGATGGCGGACGCGCTCGCCTTGGATCTTGTCGGCAAGCGGGTGCTGACGAATCGTCTGACGCTCGCGGTTGGCTACGACATCGGCAGCCTTGACTCGACCAAACTGGATTCCTGCGCGGATTCGGCGATGAAACGGGCCTCCGATCAGACGGGCAAGAGCTATCGCGGGCCGGTGTCCGTCGACCGGTATGGGCGGCGGGTCCCCAAGCCGGCCACCGGGTCGATCGGACTGGGGGAGTTCACCTCGTCTTCCACTCGCATCCGTGAGGCGATGACGATGCTGTACGAGCGCATCGTGGATCCGCGTCTGTTGGTGCGCCGGCTCACCGTCATCGCCGATGATGTGGCCACGGCGAATGAGCTTGCGGCCGGCAAACGCTACGAGCAGCTTGATCTGTTTTCCCGGATCGATTCGTCCGCGGAGAAGGGGGACGATGGCCATGTCGGCATTTCGAACAGTGATGTGCGGCGTGAGCATGACATGCAGACTGCATTGCTGGAGGTCAAGAGGAAATTCGGCCGCAATGCCGTCATCAAGGCGATGGACATGGAGGACGGCGCCACCGGCCAGGACCGCAATCGGCAGATCGGAGGCCATCGTGCATGAGCGTATTGAGCGTATTGCGCTATCGGGCGTGAAAAGGAGTCCATATGGCATTACATGAGACGCATAAATATGACGACATCATCGATATGCCGCATCACGTGTCGCGCAGGCATCCGCAGATGTCCCGTCGTCAGCGGGCCGCCCAGTTCATGCCGTTCGCCGCGTTGACCGGCTACGAGCGGGTCATCGAACAGGCCGCATGCGATGCCGAGGCTGCCGTGGCCCGGGCCGACGCCGCCGGCGACACCGATTTCGGCGCCTGAAACGGGGCTTTACCCAAAGCTGATATTCACCCGCGTCACGAGCGACGCAAGGATAATGGAATAGTCATCCACATGGTCATAGGAGGTTCATCATGATCGATCACATCGGACTGTTCGTCGCCGACGCCGCCAAGCGCGCCGATTTCTACGAGAAGCTGCTGGCGCCGCTGGGCTATGTCAAGAAGGCCGCATACCCGACTGCGGTATGCTTCGCCAACGACGAGGACGGCGACGGCATCTGGCTGGAATCGCCGAAGGACGGCAATCCGGTCGTGCCGTCACACGTCGCGTTCCGCGCCAAGACC
>OGRJ01003354.1_pt1 | contig 10338 bp, 9 predicted proteins | sample 1553411 | NCBI WGS metagenome assembly OGRJ01 (sample SAMEA2580084, study PRJEB22360) | human gut metagenome | biome: human gut; feature: human-associated habitat; material: faeces | place: Denmark | collected 2008/2010
GTGCTCTTCTTACATCTGCTTCTGTATATTTATCATAATCATATGCTTTCATTGCAGAAATAACCTGATCCATCACATCAGATTCTTCCAACTGCTCCATATCCGGAAGATACTTCATATGATCGATACGATTCTTTTTCATATCTTCCAGTATTTCTTCATTTACAATACTTTCATTAAAATGACCATCTTTTTTACTGGTCTGCATTGTTTCTACCATCGCTGTTACATTGATCCTCTCGTATATCTTTTCTTGTATATCTTTATACTTGTATTCTGTTATCAGTGCAATTTACTCATGCAAAAATCCTGTTAATGGTGAAGACGCACTTGCTCCTTTATCCAGTATTCTTCCTAATCCGGAAAGATAAGCACTTCTTCCTGCCTCAATTGCCTTTTTAAACGCTTCAGCCATAACCTGGACATCTCCTGCTGTCGCAATAGCAGTATTGGCCATCACTGCTGACGCACCCATTTCCATAGCTTCACATGCCTGTGACGGACGACCGATTCCTGCATCAACGATAATTGGAAGATCAATCTCATCAATAAGAATCTGGATAAACTCTTTTGTACAGATTCCCTTATTTGAACCGATTGGAGAACCAAGAGGCATCACACAGGCTGCCCCTGCATTTACCAGATCTCTGGCTGCATTCAAATCCGGATACATGTATGGCATAACAACAAACCCTTCTTTTGCAAGGATCTCTGTTGCCTTGATTGTCTCGTAATTATCCGGAAGAAGGTATTTCGAATCGTGAATAACTTCAAGCTTTACAAAATCTCCACAACCCAGCTCTCTGGAAAGTCTTGCAATACGGACTGCTTCCTGCGCATTTCTGGCACCGGATGTATTCGGAAGAAGTGTTACGTCCTTCGGCACATAATCCAGAATATTAGCAAGTCCGCCTTCATTAGCACGGCGCAAAGCAAGTGTTACGATCTGTGCTCCTGCTTTTTCAATACATGCTTTCATAAGCTCCAATGAAAATTTTCCAGATCCCATAATAAAACGGGAAGTAAATTCATGTCCTCCCAGGATTAATTTGTCTTCATTTGTGTTTGTTGTTGTCATTTTTTTATCCACCTTTCTTTGTTTACTCATAAATTATGATACCTGCTATTCGCATATCGTGAAGCTTAGAAGCTTCCGCCGCCCATAAAATGCAGAATCTCTACAACATCTCCATCTTTCAGTACAGTTGTATCGTAATTTTCTCTTTTGATGATCTCCTCATTCAATTCTACTACTACCTGCACCGGAATATAATTACATGCTTTCAAGTATTCCGTTACCGACACTGGATGTTCCAGCGTTCTGTTCTCTCCATTGACTGTAATCATGGCTGCTCCTTTCCGGAAATGCGAGTGCGCATCCTGCCGGAGGCTTTTTATATAAAAGGAAATGTGATTTCCTATTATATAAAACAGAGTTCACAAAGAAATACACCCGCGGTGGTGCACCCCTTCATGAACTCTGTTCACTCTCAAAATTTCCTATATTCTATGATTCGCACCTGGCTTAGAAGAAAAGACGTGGTTTCCTATGCATAATAAAGGAGATACACCAATGTATCTCCCGTAACATTATCTTATACGTTCCTACGTTGGCATTATCCAAATCAGGTTCTGGGTCGAAGTTGAAGACTTCCTCTCAGCCTGCTATCACAAGCTCCCCTTTTATTTACAATGCCTAGTATAAATCGATTTTTATTTTGTGTCAAGAGCACTCGGTAATTTCTTCATTGCTTTCTTCACCTACTTATCTATAAACACGGATATTTTTATCTCCGTCTCGTCTCTTGTATAGACGATGCCATGAATATACTTGCCATCATCAGTCACTTTGCTGATGATATTGTCATAGCATGTTTCTCCTTTGTACTGATACTGCTTGACTAACTGAGCTTCTTTCACTTCTTTCGTGTCCAGTTTTTCTACCGGAAAATACACATATACTTTTTCAGAATTTGTGTCAAATGTATAGGCACTGGCTACCTGCTTCGCATCAATAAATCCATTTCCATTCCAATTCTCCTGTGAATCCAGACTGGTTTTTTCAAGTATGATCTGATCCTTGGGATTTTCTGTAATCAGGATAATATCATCCTGAATTTTTTTCTCACATTTTACATAGGTATCTTCACCCGCACCCACAACACGATATCCATTCATCAGATACAGTTGATTCTCTATTCCATTTTCAATCGGCCAGCCAGCCAGATTATAATATGGACACCGAACCGTCTGATATGCTTCCCGGCTCTCGTAATCTGTAAGCAATATTGTATCAACGCCTGTCTTCTGGCTTATCTGCGATACAGGAATCTGTTCTACGTCCTGATTGGCATAAGATACAACAGCTCTTGCAGATTCCTTCTGTAAGACTTCTGCCAGATTTTCCCCATCATAAAATGTGTGGATCATTCCATTTTTTTCGTCTTTTACCGTTCCATACTCACCATAACATACATAGGCACTCTCTGCGTGAAGTCCTGTGATGTTATACATTTCTTGTGCAAATGCTGTGGCAATCTCCTGAAACTGATAATTATCAAGCCCGTCCGTATTCTTTTTCTGCCCTGATATCGCAACTAAAAAATCTGCCCCCTTGTACTTCATTTTCACGAATACATTTCCGGTAGGAGAAGGGAAAAAATCCGGCACTGGACTTGAACTGTATTTCTCACAGTTTATCTCTGTAATCTTTGCATCGATTCCATATTTTTCTCTTATATAATTTTTCGCATTTTCCCGTCCTTGCTTTTCATAACGCTTCATTTCTCTCTTTTCTTCCAGCGTATAGCCACAACCTGTCACTGTAACCATTATCAAAGCAAGAAGGATCCAATAAACGGCTTTTCTTTTTCCCATACATCTCCTCCCAATCCATCCCCTCATTTGCTATTACTTTTTTAATTATACTGCTCTTTATAAATCTCCGTCAATTTTATACAACAGACACCTTGTTATTCCACACAGAACCAGTTAAAATATACTTTGCAAATGAATGTTGCAAATGTTATTTGTGGGGGATTGTTACATATGAATAAGAAAAATCAATACACAGACTCTGTAAAGGAAACGTTGATTCTGACGCTTGCTGTGGCAATTATTGCCGCTGCAGTCTACTTCTTCCTTGTACCAAGCCACGCTTCTGTCAGCAGTATCTCTGGTCTTGGAATCATTCTGTCAAACTTTGTACCGCTTCCATTGTCAGCAATCACTATGATCTTAAATGTAGTGCTTCTGATTATCGGATTCTTTACATGCGGTCGGGAATTCGGAGCAAAAACTGTTTATACAAGCATTATGCTTCCACTGTTTCTGGGGCTTTTCGAAAAGATTTTCCCGGATTTTTACTCCATGACCGACAGCCAGGAACTGGATGTACTCTGTTATATACTGGTCGTAAGCGTCGGACTTGCAATTTTGTTCAATCGAAATGCCTCTTCTGGCGGACTGGATATTGTTGCCAAAATCATGAACAAATATCTGCATATGGATCTCGGAAAAGCCATGTCACTGTCCGGTATGTGTGTGGCTCTGTCCGCAGCACTTGTGTACGATAAGAAAACTGTAGTTTTAAGTGTCCTCGGTACTTATTTTAACGGAATCGTACTGGATCACTTTATCTTCAATCAAGATATGAAACGGCGCGTCTGCATCATCACCCAGAAAGAAGAAGAGCTGCGCCACTTCATTTTATATGAACTGCACAGCGGGGCTACTATCTATGAAGCTATCGGTGCTTACACAATGGAAAAGCATAACGAAATTATCACCATTGTGGATAAAACAGAATACCAGAAATTGATGAAATACATCAATCAGGTGGATCCTAAGGCGTTTATCACAATCTACAAAGTTTCCAATATGCGGTATCAGCCAAAAATTTAGTACACATTCTATATGACAAAAAATTGCTCAGACCTTACACGGTCTGAGCAATTTTTCTGTCATATGAGTTCTCACTCTTTCTTTTCCTACCAGTCGGTATACAAATCAATATTACCTTTTCCACTTCCACTATCATAGACTTTTCCAGCTCCAAGAGATGTCTCGACCACGGTTCCTTTTGGATAGTCATCACTGGCAAGTACAATATAACCATCTTTGTCACGGATTGTTCCGTCACTCGCAATATGACGTCCCGGAATGTTAAGTCCTGCTCCCGGAAGTACCTTCTGTGAATAATAGGTTTCAGTATGTCCGTTAAACCAGATTCTCCCTTTGGATGGGGTCAGACCACCGGAAGGAATATTATACTTTCCATTACTGGAACTGCTCCCGGAGTTATTATTACTTCCGGAATTAGAAGGTTTGGAAGAGCTGTTATTATTGGAACTGCTTCCGGAAGTATTGTTTCCAGTGGAAGCTGATGCCTGCTTTGCCGCTTCTTCCTGTGCTTTTTTCTGCGCTTCTTCCTCCTGCTTTGCCTGTGCCTCACGCGCTGCCTGAAGCTGCGCATTCACCGTCGCAAGATCTGTGGAAGTTGCTGCTGCTTTCGCCTGAAGATTCTGCTGCTCAGTATTTAACTGACTCTGTAAATCTGTCAGTTCCTGCTGCTGGCTCTTAAGATCCTCTTCCTGCGTCTCGATACCTTGACGTATCTCCATCATGTTCTCCAACATTTCCTTATCATAATCGGTAATGTTCTGAATGAACTCGGCTTTGTTGAGGAAGTCTCCCATACTGTCTGCAGTAAACAGCATAGTGATCATTGTCTCTGAACCATTTTCATACATGTACTTAATACGAGTCTTCATCGTTTCATACTGCTTTTCCTCGTTATTACGAGAAATCTGAAGTGATGCCTCCAGGCGGTATACTTCATTGTTCGACTCTTCAATTTCCGCTTCTGTCTCAGCAATCTTATTGCTGAGCGTAACCAAATCCTGATTAATCCCTTCCAGTTGACTTTGAAGATTACTGGTCTTATCTTCGAGGCTTTTGACCTCCGCTGCATGCACCGGCATTGCTGACAGTGCGACACCGAACGCACAGACAAAGGCTGCCCCGCGTCTTGCGATTCGTTTCTTATGCATGTTCATAAATGTAATCCTTTCTTGCTTGTTTTGGGGTTAACACTAAGATATTATATACTATTTTTTCAAAAAGAACAACCTTTCTTTGCTCAGCACGTTTTTTCAGGGCTCTCTGACTACGCAAAAAGCTGCCTTGTTTCAAGTCTTTCCGACTGTTTCCCGGCAGCTTTTTTTAATATTTTTACTGTTCTGTAACTACTTTTCCAGCAGCTTTTTCTTTCTTTTTATCATACATTGCAAACATTCCTGCAAGTAATGTTCCTGAGATAGAATGCCATGTACAGGAAACTGCACAGATGATTGCTGACTCCGGTGTGGAAGCGAACTGTGCTGTCGTTGTAGCAAGATTTGTGGCGAGTCCTGCGTTCTGCATTCCGACTTCGATCGCTATCGTTCTCTTTTTGGATGTGTTCATTCCGACCAGTTTTCCTGCACCGTATCCGAACAGATATCCAAGTCCATTGTGAAGCAGTACTGCAACAAAGATTACAACGCCGGACTGGAAGAATTTTGATCCCTGTGAAGATACAACACCACCGACAACACATGCAAGTCCAAGAACTGCAACCCCTGGCATCATCTGCTGGATCTCATGGAACATTTTCTTCTTACCATACAGATAATTCAGTAAAAATCCAAATCCTACAGGAAGGATTACTGTCTCAATGATAGATACAAACATTGGAAGTCCTTTGATCGTAATCTGAGTTCCTCTTGCAAGAAATGATACCATAAGAGGTGTCATAACCGGTGAAACCAGTGTGGATACTGTTGTCATTCCTACAGAAAATGCTACATCTCCACCACACAGATAAGACATGATATTGGAAGATACGCCTCCTGGGCAGCAGCCTACTAAGATCAGTCCAAGTGCGATTCCGTCAGGAAGATGTAATAACTTCGTCAGTGCAAATGCCAGAAATGGCATGATCAGATACTGTGCGATCGCACCTACACAGATATCAAATGGACGCTGTGCCAGTATCTTAAAATCTTCTGTTGTCAGTGTCAGACCCATGCTGAACATGATGACACCAATGATAATAGACTGACTGGTGAATTTATTGGCTACCATATCTGTGAACAGGGCATAATTGACCCACCCCATCATAGATGGTACGAAAAATGTAACAATCGCAATTGCGATTACTACAACCGACGTGTAATCTGATAAAAATTTGCTTGCTTTTTGTAATGCTTTCATTTTCAAGTCCTCCTTAAGCTATTACATGTCCACCAAAACTACTCTCATTCCCTGCATATTTGCATAGTATACAATGAAATCACTCTGACACATTCCGGGATTACATATTTTCACTAATGCAAAAAGCCCCTTCCCAGACCATAGTCTGAAAAGGGACGAATAGAATTCCGCGTTACCACCCTGATTCCGTAAAATGTAATATTTATTTTACGACACTCTGTCACGTACTAACATACGCTTTCCCTGTAACGGAGGATACCGGCGAGGTCTACTGATATAACTTTCAACCCGCTTCTCAGAGAGGATATCCTTATCTTGCTACTGCCTGCTTCCACCACACACAAGCTCTCTGTGAAATAACAATTGATACGGCATTGTTCTCATCAACGAATTTCGGTGAACTAATATTTATTTACAAATTGATATTATATACTTATGAGCAGAAATTTCAAGAAGTAATTTTAACCTTTTTCTTGATGTTTTTTAACCTTTTCACATATTTGTAATACTATTTCTCACTGGCTTTCATTTTCAAAAGTGCTGCATTTACCACATGCTCCACCAAAATTGAAGTCGTGACTCCGCCAACTCCTCCTGGAACCGGTGTAATTGCATCTACAATCGGTTCTGCCTCATCAAATGCTACGTCTCCGCACAGATTGCCTTCTTCGTTCACATTGATTCCCACGTCAATAACAACCTGTCCCGTTCTTAAATGTTCTTTCTTTATAAATCCTGCACTTCCTGCTGCCGCAACTACGATATCTGCAGCCTGTACTTCCTGCTTTATATTCTTAGTCTTTGTATGACAGACTGTAATTGTTGCATTTTTCTTCAGAAGCATCATAGATACCGGCTTTCCGACTACAAGGCTTCGTCCTACGATCACTGCTTTTTTCCCGGTACAGTCAATTCCATAATGGTCCAGGATCTTGATACATGCACTTGCGGTACACGGCGCATAGCCCATCTCTTTTCCGGCAAATATACCTGCCATGGAAAGATTAGTAATTCCATCTACGTCCTTTTCTACAGCCAATGTATTTAAGATTTTCTCTTCGTCCAGATGAGATGGCAACGGGCGGAAAACCAATACTCCGTGAATATCTTCCGCCTTGTTTAGTTTCTGGATCGTATCAATCACTATTTCTTCCGTTACATCTTCCGGAAGCAGAAACTTTTCATATGCCACAGATAATTTTTCGCAACGCTTTACAGCATTACGCTCGTATGCAATATCATCCTGTTTTTCACCAATTCGGATAATTCCAAGTTTCGGCATCACTTGATGCTCTTTTAATGTTTTTACTTTTTCTTCAATCTCCTCATTCAATGAAGCAGTTACTTCTTTACCTAACAGTATCTGTGCCATTTTACGATTCTCCTTTTTCATTACCGTGACTTAACGAATCTCATTGCATACGTTTTCAAATATTTCATCTGCCTTCTTCTCATAAGTTTTTCTGAGACTGTCTGTCTCATCATTCAACTGTTGAGCTAATACACAATCTTTCATAGATTTTGTGTTAATATAAATGTTCAATGACGCGCCCTGCAGTGCAGACTTCAAAAGTGTTGCTCCGACTCCTGCATCACTAAGTGCAATCCGGCTTCCTTTTTCAGCAAACTCTTTCATCAGGTCTAATCCTCTTGCACAGGTTTTCATAATTTCAAGCGGTACTTCACATGCATCTTTTAACACAACTGCCATAACTTCTTCCTTTTTTGCAAGTTCTTCCGGCGTACTCTTTGGCAGACTGTACGCTTTGCTTAATGGTTCAAAGACCTCGGCATCTTTTGCCACAAGTTCAAGAAGCCGCTTTGTAATTTCATCTGCTTCTTTTTTACAACGGATAATATCTTCTTCTACATCTGCATAATGCTTCTTACCGACAGTAAGACTTCCCACCATATTGCCGAGTGCCACTCCGATTGCTCCAACTAAAGCAGACGCTCCGCCGCCTCCCGGAATCGGGGCACTGCTTGCAAGGACATCAATAAAATCCTTGCATGAGTTTTCTGTAAAATCTATCTGTTTATCTAATAAACTCATAGTACGTACCTCATTCTTTAAATACTTTAAATCGTAAAGATTGTTATTATAATAACATTTTCTTAGTGACACATCAATTTCCATATTATCTAAATCTATGTGCCAATTTTATCTACATTTTGTAAAAACTATGACATTTCATAATAATGTGCATAAATACCACCACGTGCGATTAACTCATCGTGTGTTCCACGCTCTGCTATTCCATTGTCAGCAACGACCAGAATCTCATCTGCATTACGGATTGTGGACAAACGATGTGCAATTGTAATGGTTGTACGATTCTTTGCCAACTCTTCAAGACTCTGCTGGATCCAACGTTCACTTTCATTGTCCAATGCACTGGTCGCCTCATCCAGAATCAGGATTGGCGGATTCTTAAGGAAAACTCTGGCAATAGAAATTCTCTGCTTCTGTCCACCGGAAAGCCGGGTTCCTCTTTCTCCGACAAATGTTTCATATCCATCCGGAAGTTCCATAATAAAGTCATGGATATTGGCTTTCTTTGCCGCATCTTCAATCTCTTCCATCGTAGCGTCAGGCTTACCATATGCAATATTTTCACGGATACTTCCACAGAAAAGATAAACATCCTGCTGCACAAGACCGATCTGATTACGCAGACTCTCAAGGGTCAGCTTTCTCACATCTTTTCCGTCAACCGTAATCTTTCCACCTGTTACATCGTAAAATCTTGGAAGCAGGGAACAAATTGTTGTCTTGCCACTTCCAGAAGGACCAACCAACGCAATTGATTTTCCAGCCGGAATATGGAACGATACATTTTCCAGAACCGGCGTGTCATCATCACTATAATGAAAGAAAACATTTTCATAATTCACATCTCCCTTCACGTCATCAAGCAGCTCTGCATCCGGTGCATTCGTAATCTCAGGCTCTGTCTCGACCACGTCCAGAAATCTCCGAAATCCGGACAGACCTTTCTGCATCATCTCAGTCAGCTCCACAAGAATCTGAATCGGACTGATAAAGATTCCGATATAAAGCGCATACATAGCAAGATCAGCTACTTCCATCTGACCATGGGCTATGAGCCAGCCTCCAAATACAAGCGTAATCAGATACATCATGCCCTGAAAGAACAGATTTCCACTCATAAAGCTTCCCATACAATGATAGTTTGCATCCTTGGATACCAGAAATCCTTCATTGCTTTTCTCGAATTTCTCCCGTTCAATCTTTTCATTTGCAAAAGACTGCACCACACGGATTCCCGCAAGTGTATCCTGCAGACTGGAATTGACATCCCCGATCTTTCTCCGGTTGTCCATAAAAGTCTCCTGCATCTGACGGTTCTGCTTATAAGAAAAGATCAGCATAAATACAACCATCACAAGCAGCGGAATCGCCAGTCTCCAGTTAATAAGAAACAAAAATGTAAACGAACCAACGATTTTAATTACGGATATAAATAAATTCTCCGGTCCATGGTGCGCAAACTCGGAAATATCAAACAGATCCGACACCAGCTTGCTCATCATCTGTCCGGAATTATTCTGGTCATAATAAGAAAAAGAAAGTCTCTCATAATGATCAAATAACTTCTGGCGCATATCCCGTTCCATGTGGGCACCCATCATGTGTCCCTGATAGCTCACGTAATATTTGCAAAGGCTTTGTACGAGATACATGGTGAAAAGGCTAATTGCAATCGGCATCAGAGCACTTAAGATTGCATCGCTACCGCGGGTGAATAAAGTACTGGTCAGAGTGCGCAGAATCTGAGGATAAGCCAAATCCACCAGGCTGATGACTGTCGCGCAGAATAGGTCAAAGAAAAAGACAGCCTTGTAGGGGCTGTAATATCGGATAAACTTTTTTAATATGTGCATGGGGCATCTTCCTCTCTTTGGTATTGGACAATAAGTATATACTAGCATATACTTAAGAAAGAGACAAGGCGAAGGGTGCCAGAAAGGAGACAAAAATGACAGAGCAGGAGACTATAGAAGAAATTTTTGAGTACTATAAAGGACGTGATGACTGTGCCAGTCAGGAGAGTCTTGTTG
>OGRJ01003371.1_pt1 | contig 10302 bp, 10 predicted proteins | sample 1553411 | NCBI WGS metagenome assembly OGRJ01 (sample SAMEA2580084, study PRJEB22360) | human gut metagenome | biome: human gut; feature: human-associated habitat; material: faeces | place: Denmark | collected 2008/2010
AGCAGGAATTGCGGCGCTCCCGCCGCATCATCGCCGTCGGCGGCGACGGTACGCTGCACGAGGTGGTCAACGGGCTGTTCATCCAGCAGGTGGTGCCTCCGTCGGAGGTGCTGCTGGCGGTGATCGCCGTCGGGTCGGGCAACGACTGGATCCGCATGTTCGGTATTCCGCAGAACTGTGCCGACGCCATTCGCGCCATCCGCGAGGAGCATTCGTTCTTGCAGGACGTGGGCGTCGTATCGTACGAGGAGGCGAAATACCGCCAGAGCCGCTACATGGTCAACGTGGCGGGCGCAGGCTACGAAGCGCAGGTCGTGCGGTGCTTCAACCACCTCAAAAAGAAGGGGCGTCGCGGCCGCTGGCTCTACACATGGTCGGTCATCCGCTCCTTCTTCCGCTACAAACCCACGGGCACGAAGGTATGGGTCGACGGCAAACGGGTCTACAACGACCTGCTGCTCAGTATCGCGCTCGGTGTGGGCAAGTACAACGGCGGCGGTATCCAGCAATTGCCCGACGCCGTGGCCGACGACGGCATGTTCGACATCTCGCTGGTGCGCCCCATTCACTTCTGGCACATCATCTTCCGCTTCCACAAACTCTTCAACGGCAAGATCTACGAGATCCGCCACATCCTGCGCGAGCGGGGCGGCACGATCCGCATCGAGTCCTCGCCCGAAATCGAGGTCGAGCTCGACGGCGAACTGCTGGGGCATACGCCGCTCGAATTCACGATGCTGCGGCGCGCCATCCGCGTCGTGGTGTCGCGGGAGTTCCTCGAATCCATGGAGTAGCGGATGTCTCGTAAAACGGATACGGGCGACCTTCGAGGCCGCCCGTATCCGTATGAAGCCGCTATGTCCGGCGTCAGTTCGTTTCGATGACTTCGACCTCGGTGATCTCCCAGTCGAACAGATCGTTGGCGCATTGTCCTTCCAGTCGCTGCATGGTCGAGGTGTTGACCGTGTCGGCCATCACGGCGTTGACGAACTGGTCCAGCGTGACGAAGGTGCTGTTCACCTTGCCGGCCAGGCAGTTGTAGAAGGCGTGCAGCTGGTCGTGATCCAATCCTGCCGGAAGCATCTTCCGGGCCACGAGCTGCTCGTAGGGGAAGATGTGGCGCATGTTGCGGGCATCGGCCTGCAACTCCTCGACGACGGTCTCGACGATCACCAGCTGTACGGTGTCCTCCACGCCGGGCATCGTGACGAAGGTCGCATAGACGGGGTAGTCGCCTTCGAGGGCGGTGGCTACGTCGTCCGAGAAGAGGATGAACTCCGCATCGGTCAGGTCGTTGAGGTAGGCCATCTGGCGGTAGTCGCGCAGCATTTCGCGCATCTCCTTGCGCTGCTCGCGGTTCCACTTGCGTTGCTCGGAACAACCGAATCCGGCTGCAAGGATCAGCATTACCGGCAGATAGAGTAGGATTTTTTTCATGACGATTGAATTTTTTACGTTACGACGCGTAAAATCGCAACAGTTGTGCCAAAAAGAGTTATCTTCGCTTCTGCGTAAAAACTTGCGATCATGGATATTCTCGAATACCGCGATTACTGCCTTTCGCTGCCTTTCGTGGAGGAGAGCACGCCCTTCGACGAGACGACGCTCGTCTTCAAGGTCGGCGGACGCATGTTCACCTACGCCGGAATGGAGGATTTCCGGCGCCTGGCCGTCAAGTGCGATCCCGACGAAGCCGTCGGGCTGCGCGAGCGCTACGAGGGGGTCGAGGCGGCGTGGCACGGCAACAAACGCCACTGGAACGACCTCTACGTCGACCGCGATCTGAGCGACGCTTTCGTGCGCGAACAGATCCGCCGCTCCTATATGCTCGTCCTGCGGCATAACGTCACGCCCCGCACGCTGCGCGACGAGATGCTGGCGCATGTCGCCCGTCACGGCCTTCCCGAATAACCGGATATGGATTTCAACCGCTATATCTCGACCGGCGAGTTCGCCGCACTGGCGGATTGGTTCCGCAGCGACGGAGAGGTCGTGCATTATGCTGCGGGCGATCGTTTCGCGAGACAGGGATGCCGCAATCGCCATTGCGGAGTGGTCGGACGGGGCGCTTTCCGCTATGTGCACCTCGCCCGTTCGGGCGAGCGTCACGTGGTGGGGTATGCCTTTGCCGGAGAGTTCGTGGGCGATTACGTCGCGATGTGCGGCGATCGGCCGTCGCAGGTGAGCATCGAAGCGATGTGCGACTGCACGGTGTGGCGTGCGGACGACGATCGGCTCGAAGCTTTTTATCGGGCCGGTCCGGCGTGCGAACGGCTGGCGCGCCGGCTGGCCGAACGTCTGACCTGCGAACTTTACGAACGGATGTTGCAGCTTTATGCCTGTACGCCGCAGGAGCGTTACGAGACGCTGTTGCAGCGTTGTCCGGAGCTGCTGAACATCGTTGCGTTGAAGGAGCTGGCCTCCTATCTGCGCGTACGGCCCGAAACGCTGAGTCGCATTCGCGGCCGCGTGCGGTGAGAAATTGATTCGGATCAAGCGTTTTTTCTCTTCGGATAGCTACTTTCGTCTCGATGAAAAGAGCGATCGTTATCGGCGCCACGTCGGGAATCGGACGCGGCCTGGCCGAAGAATTGGCGGCGCGGGGCTACCGCGTCGGACTCGTGGGGCGAAGGGAGGCGCTGTTGCGCGAAATCGCGGCGGCCGATCCGGCGGCGTACAGCTGTGCCGTCGCCGACGTTACGCAGCCGGATGCAGCGCTCGCTGCATTGGACGGTTTGGTCGCGGTGTTGGGCGGTTTGGAGTTGTGCATCGTCGCGGCCGGTACGGGAGACCTGAATTCCGATCTCGACTTTGCGGTCGAGGCGTCGGCGATCCGTACCAATGTCTTGGGCTGGACGGCGGTCGTCGACTGGGCCTGCCGGTTGTTCGAGCGGCAGCGCGGCGGCCATCTGGTCGTCATCTCGTCGGTGGGAGGATTGCGCGGCAGCGGTGCCGCTCCGGCTTACAACGCCTCGAAAGCCTATCAGATCAACTACGCCGAGGGGTTACGCCAGCGGGTCGCGAAGAGCGGACTGCCGGTCACGATCACCGACATACGGCCGGGGTTGGTCGATACGGCGATGGCCAAAGGCGAGGGGTTGTTCTGGGTGCAGCCGGTGGCGAAGACCGTCCGGCAGATTCTGCCTGCCGTCGGGAGGGGGGGGCCCGGTATTCCGCGCGTCACGCGGCGCTGGCGCATCGCGGCGTGGCTGTTGCGGCATTTGCCCGAAAGCCTTTATCTGAAAATGTAGCGGGGAAAGTCGGGAACGGAGCGCTCCTCCCGATCGCGGAACGGTTTGCGGCGGGGCATGGCGGAAAGAGACGAAAGAGGGGCGTTCTACCGAACGCCCCTCTTTCGTCATTGCCCGATCCGCCTGAGCCAGCGCCGGTAGCCCGCGACGGCCAGCGCGGAATAGAGCAGATACAATCCCGCCGTGAGGGGAATATCTTTGTAGAGATAGAGCCCCACCGTCACGACGTCCACGGCCAGCCACACGAGCCATTGCTCGACGTATTTGCGCGAAAGCATCCAGTAGGCCATGATGCAGAGCGCCGTGGTGAGGCTGTCCCAGAACGGAACGGTGCTGTCCGTGAAACGCACGAGCAACAGGTAGAGCAGCGCGTGGATCGCCGCATAGGCGGCGGCCATGCGGAACCACATGCGGGCCGGCGTGCGGGCGATGCGGCCGGTCTCGCGTTCGGCAGGCTTCGGCTTTTTCGCCCAGACGCAGAGTCCGTACAATCCGGCCAGGATGTAGTAGACCTGCATCGCGCAGTCGGCGTAAAGTCCTGATTTATAGTAGAGCGCACCGTGCACCAGCGGCATGACGAGCCCCACGATCCAGAGCCGGATGTCGGCGCGGTATTCCAGCCAGAGGTAGAGCAGGCCGAGCACGACGCCCGCGAGTTGCAGCGCGAGTTTCCAGTCCATCCGCTCAGAACTTTACGGTCACGTTGGCCAGCACGTTGAGCGGCGCCTGCGGGAAGTAGAGGGCCGTATGCTGCGAGGGAGAATCGCGGAACCAGGTGCTGTATCCGTAGCCGTTGTTCTCGTATTCGGTGTTGAAAAGGTTGTTGACCTGCAAGCCCAGCCGGATGCGCCGGGCGTTTCGCGTGCGGAAAGAGTACGACAGGTTGAGGTTCGTCACGCAGTAGGCGTCGAGCGACAGCGCGTCGTTCTCGTTGTTCGCGAAGTACTGCTCGCCGACGTACTGCGTGTGGAAAGCCGCTTCGAATCCGCCGTAGTGGAAGTCGAGAATGAGGTTGGCGATCGTTTCGGGCGAGTAGGCGAGTTTCGTGGTGCCCAGCGCTACCGGCCCGTCGCTGATGACGTTCCAGTCCTCGTCGTTGTCGTAGACGGTGCGCAGTTCGGTGTAGTTCTCGATGCGGTTCTGCGAGAAGGTGGCGTTGGCCGATGCGGTGAACCATCCGGTGACCTTCCACGACGCCGACAGTTCGACGCCGCGGCGGTAGCTGTCGTCGACGTTGTCGTTGAGCGCATCGTAGCCGTCGTTGATCCGGCCCATCGGCACGAGCTGGTCCTTGTATTTCATGTAGTAGAGGTTCACGCCCAGCGAAAGCCGGGGAGCGGTGTAGGTGTATCCCAGTTCCCAGTCGTAGAGCTTCTCCGACGAGGGGTAGGTGTAGTCGGCCGTGAACATGTAGCGGTCGGTGAAATCGCCGCGGGTCGGCTCCTTCTGTGCCACGGCGAACGAGAAGAAGAAGCTGTTGCGCTCGCCGAGACGGTAGCTCACGCCGGCGCGCGGGTTGAAGAAGTGGTAGGTCTTGTCCACGTCGATAGGCTGCATCGGCATCCCCTCCTGACCGATGTAGTTGTCGTTGGTTCCCCACGCTTCGTAACGGACGTAACGGTACTGGATGTCGGCGAAGAGCCGCAGCCCGTGCGCCGCCTGCCAGTTGGCGCGTGCGAAGAGGTTGGCGTCCTGCTTGTCGACGTCGTTGTCGTACCAGCGGCCGCCGATCGCCTCGGCGTCCATGCCGTCCACCCAGTCCAGCTCGCCCCAGTGCGGGCAGGTGTAGTAGCTCCACGAACCGCCGAAGTTGAGGTCGAGCGCACGCGAGGTGTAGGAGGCCGAGGCGTTGAGCCCGCCCAGGTGGTTGCGCATGATCTTCTCGCGGATCAGGTCGGCCTCCTGGATTTCGGTGTCGAGATTGACGTATTCCGCCAGTTCCGCGTCGTCCTTGTACTGCTTGTAGTAGCCGTAGCCGTAGGTGTAGAAGGCCGTGGCGTTGAGCGCCCAACGGTCGTTGAAGCGGTGGTTCAGGATGAGCTGGTTGTTGATTTGCAGGTAGTTGTCCGTTTGGTCGTCGTAATAGCCGACGTGCGATCCGTCGGCCAGTACGTGCGGGCCGGCCGAGGTCTGGTACTGGCCGCTGTCGTGGTAGCGGCGGCCGTAGCGCTCCATGTCCTCCATTGTGACGCCGTTGTAGGTGAGGTAGGTTTTGGCCTTGCCGCCGAACGAGAGGAGTTTGACCATCGTCCGTCCGTTGTAGTAGCCGCCCTGGAACAGATAGGATTTCAGGTCGGTGGCGCCGCGGTCGATGTAACCGTCCGAGCCGATGTGCGTCAGCCGTGCGTCGACGGCCCAGTGGCCGCCCCGCCGCCCCCGCCGATCCAGTCCAGAAAGCGGTTGCCGTCCAGGTCCTCCAGCATGGCGCCCTCGCCCCGGGCGATGGCCACGGGGTAGACACAGCGGATGGCGGCGGGCACGGCTTGGGCGCGGCGGTCAATCAGGGCCTGGGCCTTGGGGCCGGGCAGGGTGTCGGTGATGATTTCGGGCAGGGCGGTACGCAGCATGGGAATCCCATCCTTTCTGGTTCAAAATGGTGTGGGGGATTTAGTAGAGGGAGCGGTAAATGGCGTAAATCTGCTCCCGGGAGAGGGGGACAAAGTTGTTTTGAAGCAGGCGCTGCTGGTTTGCCAGGACGGAGTCGGTGAACTCCGCCAGCTCATGCTCCTGCATGCCGTATTCGTGGAGGGCTTTCTTGGGCAGCAGGCAGGAGAGCAGGTCCTCCAGGGCCTCGTACACGGCCTCGGGCGGGCAGTCCAGAAGCTGGGCCAGGAAGGCATTGAGCTCGGCGATGGCGCCGTCGGACCGAATGGCTAAGTATTGCTTCATGACGCCGGTGAACATGGCGTAGTTGGACTCCCCATGGGGGACGTGATAGACCGCGCCCAAGGGGTAGCTCAGGGCGTGGACCGCGGCGCAGCCGGCGTTGCCGAAGGCGATGCCGGCGTAGTTGCTGGCCAGGAGGAACTGGGACAGCAGGGGGAAGCGGGCGTCGGGTCCCTGGTCCCGGATGGCCAGATAGCCCTTGAGAATCCAGGCAATGGCCTGGTAGCCGAAGAGCTTTGTGGTGGCGCTGGCCTTGGGGGAGAGGCTGGACTCAATGGCGTGGATCAGGGCGTCAATGGAGCTGGTGGCGAAGACGGAGAAGGGAAGGCCCTTCAGCAGCTCGGGGATGAGGACCGCCTGATCAGCGAACATGCTCTCATGGGCCAGACCTTTCTTGGTCCGGCGGGAGAGGAGCGCCAGGATGGAGATGTTGGTGACCTCGCTGCCGGTGCCGCAGGTGGTGGGGACCAGCACCAGGTCCCGGGCCTTTTGCAGGGGAAGCTTGCCATCGTAAAGGTCCAGGATGGGGGTGACATGCTGGAGGACCAGGAGCTTGGCGATGTCCAGCACCCCGCCGCCGCCCACGGCAATGACCCGGGTGACCTCCTTGGGCATATCCCGGTAGATGGCCTCCACCATCTCGTCTGAGGGCTCTCCCAGGCCGTATTTCTCCTGGAAGAGGACCGGGCAGGGCAGGTTCAAGGGGGCAAAGTAGGGGGTGTAGAGAAACTCATTGGTGAGGAGCAGGTCCTGGGGACCCAGGTGGAAGTCCTGGGCGAAGGCCTGGCAGGTGTCGTACTGCCAGATGGAGGGATGAATGACAAACTGTGTCATGGGAATGCACCGTGCCTTTCGTTTGGAATCAATAGGTTCTGGGGAAGCGGCGGCGGTACTCCTCCCGCAGGGCGTCCCGGAAATCGGGGTGAGCGATTTCAATGAGGGCTTCCGCCCGCTGGCGGAGGGTTTTGCCCCGAAGCTGGGCGATGCCGTACTCGGTGATGACGTAGTTGACATCATTGCGGGTGGTGGTCACCGCAGAGCCGGGGTCCAGGAAGGGGACGATCTTGGAGACCTTGCCCTTGCCGGTGGTGGAGGGCATGGCCATGATGGCCCGGCCGCCCTTGCTCATATTGGCCCCCCGGACAAAGTCAATCTGGCCGCCCACCCCGGAGATCTGCCGCAGGCCCACGGAGGTGGAGACCACCTGCCCCATCAGGTCAATCTGCACGCAGGAGTTGATGGAGACCAGGTTGTCATTCTGGGCAATGACATAGGGATCGTTGACATACTGGACAGGGTACATGGCCACGGCGGGGTTGTTGTCCACGTAGTCGTAGAGGCGGCGGGTGCCCATGAGGAAGGTGGCCACGCTCTGGCCCCGGTGGAGGGTCTTCTTTTGGTTGGTGATGTTGCCCGCCTCGGCCAGCTCCACCACGCCGTCGGAGAACATCTCCGTGTGGATGCCCAGGTCGTTCTTCTCTTTCAGGAACAGCAGGACAGCATCGGGGATGGCGCCGATGCCCAGCTGAAGGGTATCCCCGTCCCGGACCAGCTGGGCCACGTTTTGCCCGATGGCCCGCTCTACCTGGCTGATCTTGGGGGGCGGCAGCTCAATGACGGGGGTGCAGCTCTCCACGATACAGTCAAACCGGGTGACATGGAGGAAGCTGTCCCCCAGGGTCCGGGGCATGTTTTGGTTGACCTGGGCGATGACCAGGTCGGCCTCCTCGGCGGCGGTTTTGGTGTAGTCCACAGAGACCCCTAAGCTGCAGTAGCCGTGCTCATCCGGAGGCGAGACCTGGATGAGGGCCACGTTGGGGTGGAGGTGGTCCCGGAGAAGGGCGGGAATTTCGGAGAAGTAGACGGGGGTGAAGTCGGCCCGCCCTTCCGCGGCGGCGGCCCGGCTGGTGGCCCCCAGGAAAAAGCTGTTGTGGTGAAAGTTTCGGTCGTATGCGGGCTGGCAGTATTCCGCCTTGCCCATGGCCACCATGTGGACGATCTCCACATGCTCATATTGGGCGGCGTTGGCCACCATGGCATCCAGCAGGAGGGAGGGCTCGCCGGTGGCGTGGGCCACCACCACCCGGTCCCCGGAACGAATCCGGCGGACGGCCTGCTGGGGGGGACAGAGGTGCTCTTGATACCAGGTTTTCCAGTCCATGGGAAATCCCTCCTTTGCGTTATCCTTGGTCCCGGGACCGGGCCCGGGTCATAAGAGACCGGGCCTCGGCCAGCAGGGACGCGTCAACGGTGTGGACCAGGATGACCTCCTTCAGATCGGGGAGCAGGGGCATGAGCTGACCCTCGATCAAGGTCTCGTTGGTCATGGCGGCGGCGGGACAGCCGGCGCACTGGCCCAGCATCCGCAGCCGAAGAATACCGTCCTGGTAGCCCACCAGTTCCACGTCCCCGTTGTGGGTGCGCAGGGCGGGGCGGACCAGTGTCTCCAGAAGTTGTTCCAGCGTTGCAGTCATCGTGATCTCCTCCTGACGTTGGGTGTGGGACGGTCAGTCCTCTTTCACATGGGCGATGCGCTTGGCCAGCTTTTTCTTCCCCTCAATGTCCCCCTGGCGGGCGATCATAACCCGCTGGGCCTGGGGAGAACCGGCCCCGTGGAGGGACTCGGTGCGGTAGCCCACGGCGCCGGAACCCAGGGAGAGGTTTTCGATGAGGCGGAGAATCCGCATGCGGTTTTCCGCGGTGGTGCCGGTGCCGTTCTTCATGTATTTGGCCACCCAGGGACCGGTGAATTCCCCCCGGAGGTCGGCCTCGGACAGGCAGGTGCCCACGCTGCCGCCGGCCAGGTCCTCGGCGATGCGGGCCATCTCATAGGGGAAGCGGGTGACGTTCTGCTTACAGACGTTGGCCAGGAGCAGGTCGATAAGGTAGTTGCCGGAGGCGGTTTTGGTCCCCTCGGCGGAGCAGGCGATGCCGCAGGAATACATGGTCTCGTTGAGGTGAATCATCTCAATGAGCTTATCCTTGACGTGGCTGGCCTTGGCTACACCGTTGTAGTCGGCGGCCACGGCGGAGGCGCCGATGAGCACATCCCCCACGCCCACCTTGCAGCCGCCGTAGCTCTGGCGGTGGTAGCCGGCAAACCGCTCCACCATCATGGTGGCAAACTCGGTCTCCCCGTTGAGGTAGATGTTTTCGTTGGGGATGAACACGTCGTCAAAGACCACCAGCAGCTCCACCCCGCCGTACTGGGCGTTGCCCACGTCGATGTCGGTGTTCTCCAGCTTCCGGGTGTCGCAGCTCTGGCGGCCGACGATCATGAACAGTCCCTCGGCGTCGGCGGGGGCGGAGAAGGAGACGGCGTAGTCCTTGTCATCGGGCCCCATGGCCTGGGTGGGCATCACCAGGACCTGGTGGGAGTTGCACATGCCCGTCTGGTGGGCCTTGGCCCCCCGGACCACGATGCCGTCGGGACGCCGCTCCACCACGTGGAGGAACATGTCCGGGTCCTCCTGCTTGTGGGGGGGCAGGGACCGGTCGCCCTTGGGGTCGGTCATGGCGCCGTCAATGGTCCAGTCCTTGGTCTGGGCCTCGGCCACAAACTTGCGGAAGTTTTCGTGGTAGCTGGTGCCGTACTTCTGGTCAATTTCGTACGTGGTGCTGTACACGGCGTTGATGGCGTCCATCCCCACGCAGCGCTGGAAACATGCCGCAGTGACCTGGCCCAGCAGGCGCTGCATCTTGACCTTGTTGACCAGGTCCTCGGTGGACTGGTGGATGTGGGTGAACCGGTTGATGGTCTCTCCGGTGAGATGGGAGGTGGCGGTCATCAGCGCCTTATAATTGGGACCCTGGGCCAGATCATAGGTCATCCGAACGGAGTTGACCGAGGGGCGGAGGATGGGATCGTCCACGGGGTTTTCCACCCGCTTGCCGAACATGTAGACCCGCAGATTCATGGCCCGCAGGCTCTCAACGTATTCTTTTCCGGTCATCATTGCCATAGTAATTCGTCCTTTCCGTATTTTGAGATGTGGTTCTCCTAAAGGTGCAAGAATGTATTTGTCAGCGAAGGAGGTGAAATTGCCTTCGCCTATCAATACAAGCAATTATCGTGCCAACTATGGGCAAAAAAGAAAACCAGGCAAAAAAACAGGATAAAAATTTGAAAAAAGAACGGAAAAAGGAAACTCCCCTGGGGCCGGAT
>OGRJ01003377.1_pt1 | contig 10291 bp, 6 predicted proteins | sample 1553411 | NCBI WGS metagenome assembly OGRJ01 (sample SAMEA2580084, study PRJEB22360) | human gut metagenome | biome: human gut; feature: human-associated habitat; material: faeces | place: Denmark | collected 2008/2010
GCGTTTCATGCTCGACCAGCGGCGTAAAGAATCGGTCCCACGCCGCCCGCTGTTCGGGATTCATCCGCCCGACAAACGCTTCGTAGGTGCCTTTCAGGCGACTCCGCTTATCGGGCCGCCACATTTTGAGGTCATAGATCAGGTCCATGTCCTTCATAATGCTCATCTCCTGCGCTGCGGCGGCCGGACGCCCCTCGTAATCATCGAAAAAAGTATCGGGAAGCGGATGAGAAGTTTACCCTGATCTGTATTGTTTCCGCAGCCATCGGGGTAGCGATGATTATCGCGGTGCTGGGCCTTATGATGCACCAGCAGGCAGAAAGGTTTCTCCGGATCACGCCCCGAACGCAGCCAATCGAGACTCTTGTCGGTAATAAGGTTGGTTATGTACCCTTCGGAACGCACCGTATCGCCCGTCTGGCGGATAAAATCGGGATTGTAGTAATCGCCCTGTCCGGGAACGATCTCCCAATGGTCGAACCCGGTGGGCAGACTTTCGAGATGCCATTTGCCGACGACGGCCGTTTCGTATCCGGCCTGTTGCAACAGCTTGGGGAAAGTCTGCTGCGTATTGTCAAAGACGCAGGTCGTGTTGTCGTAAAAACCGTTTTTGTGGGAATGCTTGCCCGTAAGCATACAGGCGCGGCTGGGACCGCTCAAGGAATTGGCGACGAAACTGTTGGTGAAACGCACGCCCTCGACGGCGATGCGGTCGAGATTGGGCGTCGAAGCGTAACGCGTATCGTAACAGCTCATCATTTGCGCCGTATGGTCGTCGGTCATGATATAGAGGATGTTCATCGGACGGGCCGGCGCTTCGGACTGCCGGGCGCATCCCGTCGCAGCGACGGCGGCCAAACCGCCGAACAGAAAGAGTCTTTTTTCCATATTCCAGTAGTTTTTATCGCTGAAAAAGCGCAGGGGCGTATTGCAGGGCCCCTGCGCTCCATTAACTCGGTTCTAAATTAGCAAAAAAGAGCGAACGGAACAAGAGTTACATATTGTCCATATCGGGCGCCCATTCCAATCCGGTCGCAGGGCCGTAAGACTGCGGGTCCCACAAGTCGCCGGCACGCGAATATTCGCATTCGGCGGTATTGCCGTTGCCAGTGGCGTCCTCAAACGTGTACCCATGGCCTTCGTTCATCTTCCAGTAGCCCAGCAGGCCTTCGCTCTTGGGATCGACGTTATTCACGTTGTTCTTGAGCTGAGTGGAGGTGCGGGCCACGTTCCACAGGCGCACTTCGCTGAACGAGATGGTCGTATTGCAGTAGCTGGGCTGCGGCAGCAGGGCAAAATACTTGAACGTAACGGTATTGCGCGGAGCCGATTTCTGTACGACCTGCTCGCCATCGAGGTAAAGGCTCGTCGCGGAGCCGTCGAAGACGATGGCCACATGCTGCCACTTCTTCGCCTCGCAGGGCGTCACAGCAGTTTGGCCGGGCTGGGCCATGGTGTTCATCTGCATCCAGCGGTTCACCACATCCGAAGTGGTGGACGAAGCCTCGAAGCGGACCCACATACGGTTGTTGATATTTCCCTCGCCGTTGTCGAAACCGACGATCATGTAGTTACGGGCCGTGAACTCCTCTTTGTACATCTTGAACTCGATGGTATAGGCATTGAAGGTGATGGGCGCATCCTTCATGTTCAGCATCACACGGTTCAGTTTGCTGGAGCCTCCGGTCCGGTATTCGCTATTGAAGATCGGAACGGGAATGATCTTCTTTCGCTCGCAGACGATCAGGAAATCGGACGCATCGCCCAACATCTTCATACCGCCGCTTACACAGCGCAGCGTCACGGGCAGAGCGTAGACAGAACCCGAATCATCCATCTCTTCGGAGAAGGGCAGGATGTCGATTTGCGCAGGTGCGGCAGTCACTTCGCCGGCCGGAACTATGACAGGATCGGCAGGCAGTTCAAAACAGGTTTCCGGCAACTGTACGTACGAAGTTCCGTTAAGTGCATTATAACGCTCCAGCACGTCGGGATTCATCTCGAAGCGGAAAGCGGTCTCTGTATCGCCCTTGCCGCCCAGACGAACGGTAAGCGAAGTCTTACCGCCGTCATCCTCGACCTTGACGGTCGTACTCGACGCTTTCTGAGCCTCTTTGATATAGGCGGCATTGTCGAGCGCACCGAGATCGGCTTTGCCGCAGCCGGTAACGAGCCCGGTCAGCAGCGCACCTGCGAATAAGGCCCGGCAGGTGCGGATATTCAGCATATTTTTCATAATCTCATTCGGTTTTATTATTGCTGGTCGTCAGCTTCCGTTCCGCCCTTTTCCAACTTGTCCATGGCGTTGATGGCGGCGCGGAAATATTTGTAACAGTCATTCTTGAAGTCGTTCTGCATCTGGTAAGCGCCGATGCCGCCCTTGCGAAATCCGTTGGCCGGCTGCCAGAGCGCCATGGCCTGCAGCGAATTGGTGTAGGTCCCGTCCGGAAGGCGACAGCTCGTTCCACCGTATTTCCACATCGCCTCGGGTTCGAAATTCTCGGTAACAAGAGTGCGGTTGGTGATGGTCTCCTCGTCGATTATGTCACCGAAGGCGTTGACCAGCCCGGCCAAACGGTAGGAATCCAGCGAAGACTGGGCTGTCAAAGCGTATGTCTGCAGAATATAGTAATCAAAGCATTCGATTGTCTCCTTAGGCATCGACGACACCAGTCCGTCAACGATCAGCAGTTTGCCGCTTCCCGATTTCGGACCGAGACGTTTGGAGCATTCATCGACGAACCACGTCGTACGCTGCGAGGGGGAGGTGCCGGCATAGATATCGCCCTGCTGGGACTGATTCATCACGATATTGCCGTTGTGGTAAGACCCCAAACCGGGTTCATAGTCGAGGTCGAGACCCGTATAACCGTATTTGAGCACCTCGTCGACCAACCCGTTGGCGTATTTGCGGATGGCCGCCTCGATCTGGGCGGCATCTGCATCGTCCGTCCAGCCCCAATACTCGCGCATCAGGCGCACCTGCTCCCATGTATCCTCGACACCGGCGGTCACCTCTTCGGGCGTCGCCTTGGCGCCGACGTTGGTCAGCAGGATGGTCACGACCACGTCGGTACCTTTCAGCTTCTTGACCTGAACGACCTCTTCCATCTGTTCGGGCGTAAGGGAAAAAGTCGCCCAGTTGGCCACCAGCGAAACGCTGTCGGGAATCCCCATCAGGCTGGGCGCCGTCGTGGCCCCCCCGGGCACCGATGTGAAGGCGATTGGATGGCTCTTGTCGGCTTTCCATGCACGCAGGTTCTCGTAATAGGATGCGGGCTTGTGCTGCGTGAAGTCCCGCGCTTCGGGTTCGGTCCAGTCGCTGCACGAGACAAAGGCCCCGGCCGCAAGGACCGCTATCATCAGGGAAATTATCTTCTTTTTCATATCACACTTGGTATTATCATTTTAAGGTCTTATTTCTTCGCCCACCACACATCGGTGCCGTGCAGGTCACTGCCGCCGAGCAATTCGACGCCCCTGAGTACGTTCTCGCGGTTGTTGTCGTACTCCGACTGGGGATAGTGCAGGCGGCGCATTCCCTTGCTGCTGTCTACATTGCCCCACATACCGCCGCTCAGGTTGTTGACCACCTGCAACAGGCGGGGATAGCCCGTCCGGCGCACGTCAGCCCATGCTTCGTGGCCGATCATATGGTTGGCGATCCATTTCTGGGTGATGATGCGCTCCAGTTCGTTGCCGTCGTCAGCCCATTTGACCGATACGGCCGTACCGAAATCCGAAACGTTATGCTTGTTGCACGGATCCGCATAGGAGAGCGCGGGAGCCGTTTCGGAAGCGATATAAGTCTCGTACGAAGAGCCGTTTCCCCAAAGTTCGAGCGAGGTTTTGACACCCGTGTTATAGAGGTTTTCGGCCGTGTCGCCCATCGTCCAGCCCAGCAGAGCGCCCTCGGCACGCAGGAACCAGCTTTCCGAAGCGTACATCACCGGCACGGGGTCCTTTTCGGCGAAGAGCGGATAAGAGTAGGTCGCATAGTCGGTCGGCGTCACATTCTGAATGCCCGCACGCACACCGACGTAGATCCCGTCGTAGCCCGACTTCGAAAAATAGGAAGCCCGGCGCGGATCCTCGTAGGCGTTCATGTACATCACGATGCTGGCGTTCGACCGCAGGTCCTGCCAAGAGGTGCTCGTCGCTTGCGTGTAGAACGGATTCTGACGGGAATCGGACGAGAAGCTCAGGTTCTCGGCATTGGCGTCTATCAGACCGTATGTCGCCATATCGCGCACAGCCTCTTCGGCGATGCGGCGCGCTTCCGGCTCCACACCGCTCATGCGAATGGCCATCCGCAGTTTGAGTGTATTGGCGAAGCTCACCCACAGCCGCGAATCGCCCTTGAAAGAGCTGATATCGAAATCGCGCATCAGAATGCCGTCACCGGCCGACGCGAACGTGTAGAGCGTCTCCATCGCCGCATCCAAATCGTCGATCATCGCCATGTAGACATCGCGCTGGCTGTCGTAAGGCACCGAGAAGGTGCCGTTCTGCATCTTCGAATAGGGAATCGGACCGTAGGCGTCGGTCACGCGCAGCATGGCCGCCACGCGCAGGATACGGGCCAGCTGGTAAACGGGCCCCTCGCCGCCAGTCTGGGTCTCGACCTTGAAGTAGTTGCCGTAGAAATTGGCGAATGTCTGCTCGAAAATATAGTCGTTGAATTTGTCCGACGGATTGTAGGTAGCGATGTTCTGTCCTTGGTAGGACTTCACGGCAGAGGTGTAACCGCCCAGTTCGTCGGCCACAAGCACGTCGTGCATCTGCGAAGCATTGACCTGAAAATGGGTGACGAACTCCATCATCGAGGGAAAAAGAATGCCCACGCCGACGTTGTCGCCATTCAGGTCGTCGTCCGACGGGCGGAAAGGTTTGGTATTGTAATCTTCGAAATTACCGGTGCAGGCCGCGGCGGCGAGCATGGCCACACAAGCCGCAAAACGGCCGAATCGACGAATTATAGTGTTTGCTTTCATCTTGGTCAGGATTTTAGAATTGTAACTTCACGGTAAATCCGATGTTCCGCAAGCTGGGCAGCATGAAGTAGTCCACGCCCTGCAAGAAGTTGTCGGCCGTCGAGGGCGTCAGTTCGGGGTCGAACGGAGCCTTGTTGTAAATCATCCACAGATTGCGGCCCACAAGAGAAACGGTCATTGCCATCTTCTGACGGAACCAGCGCTTGGGCAGCGTATAGGCCAACGACAGCTCCTGCATACGCACGTTGGTCGCATCGTAAATGTAGTATGCGCCGGCACCCGTGCCGGCACCGATGGTCTGATAGTAATTCTGAGCGTCGACCATGCCGTTGTTTATCCGCACGCCGCCGGCCTCACGGGCTGCCGCCGAACGTTCCGAAACGCCGTAGTAGTCGAGGAACGCCTCGGTATTCGAAACGACAGAACCGCCCAGACGGGCCGCGAACATCACATTCAGGTTCAGCCCCTTCCATGCAAAACTGTTGCTCCAGCCGATATTGCCCTTGGGCAGCAGGCTGGCGACCTTGCGGCGCTCGGTGGTGGTCAGTTCTACCTTGTTGGTCTGCGGATCGACATAAATGTTTCCGTTGAGGTCGGTGCGCAGTTCGCGGTTGATGTAAAGGTCGCCCATCGTGCCGCCTTCGTAGAGGATGACCTGCGGCGAACCGGCGTCGCCGAGGGTCGCCTTCTCCAGATAGGGCATATCGATAGGCTGTCCGTCGACGGGGCTGATGACGCCGTTGGCGAGCCTGATGATCTTGTTGCGGTTCATCGTGTAGGTCACGCTCGTGTTCCATGTGAAGTCACGCCACGTATTATGGTAGTTCAGCAGCATTTCGAGACCCGAATTGCGGACCTGACCGGCCTGCACGAGTACCGACGAATAACCCGACGTGGACGAAGGGGTCGATTCGAAGGTCTGGTTGAAGGTATCCGAGCGGTACCATGTAGCGTCGAAGTTGAGCTTGCCGCCGAAGAAACGGGCATTGAGACCTACTTCCCACGACTTGGTCTTCTCCGGCTTGAGGTTCTCGTTGGGGAAGCGGTGAAGCGAGTCCCATTCGTGCGTCTGTCCTTTGTAATCATAGTAGGGTTTGGTCAAGTAGGCCGCATAGGAAGAGCCTACGGCCGAATAGGAACCACGCACCTTGAGGAAGGAGAACCATTCCGGCATATCGACCATCTCGGAAACGACGGCCGAAAGTCCGACCGAAGGATAGAAGAACGACTTGTATTTCGAGAAGGCGAGAGCCGATTCCCAGTCGTTGCGGCCGGTGACGGTCAGGTAAAGCATACTCTTCCACGCCAGCTCGACGTTGGCGAAGATGCTCTGCGACTGAATGTGCGAACCGTCCTCACGCTCCTTATAGTTGGTGGTCGATATATTGGTAATCGAGAAGAAGTTGGGAATCTTGCGCAGGTCGCCACCCCAGCCCATGAAATCCATGCGGACGTCCTTGAGCGACGCACCGACATTGGCGCTCAGGTGGTAGTCCCCGGCGAAGGTAAGATCGATGTTGGCGATGGCATCGGCATAGATCTGACGGTCGTTACGCTTGATGATTGAATACATACCCTTCTCGCCCGCGAAGTTGGTGTCGGTGCCGGCATAGCGCTTCTCGGTAATGTCCATATCGGCGTTATCGACCTTGACGCGGCCCGTCACGTCGAGCCAATCGGTTACGTCGTACTTGAGGTTGGCACTGAGCATATAACGACGCTTTTTAGTCTGGTTGATCATCTTATTCATGATCCAGTAGGGGTTCTGGAACGACATGTCGCCCGAACCGTAATCCCATGCCTGCGTATAGAGGTTGCGCGATTCGTCCCAACGCTGGTAGAGACGCACGTTGTCAAAGTCGTCGCCGCGCGGAAAGAGATAGAGCGCCGGCAGCGGGTTGAAGTATTTGCCCGCTGCGATCATGTTCTTGTTGTCCTGCAGGATGTAGCTCGCACTCAGATCGACGGTCAGCTTGTCTTTGAGGAACTTGGTGACGTCGCGGAACGTGAAGTTGTAGCGGTTGTAGCCGCTGTTGGGCAGGATGTTGCGGGCATTGGTCGTCGCGGCCGAAAAATAGGTCTGGTGCTTCTGCGTACCCGTCGAGAAGGTCAGGGAGTTGTTGACGTTCGAACCCGTGTTGAAGAATCCTTCGGGATCGAAGCGGCGCAAGGTTTTGTCGCCCCAGCTCTGGTAGGACCCGGAAACATTGCCGTAGGTATTCTGGAAGCGGGGCATCACGAAAGGCGACGAGAAGGTGGTGCTGTTGGAGAAGGTCACCGACGTTTTGTCGGCCTGTCCCTTCTTGGTGTTGATGAGCACCACGCCGTTGGCAGCGTCCGAACCGTAGAGAGCCGCGGCTGAAGGGCCGGTCAGTACCGAAATCGACTCGATGTCGTCGGGGTTGATGTCCGCCACGCCGTCCGACCCCATGTAATTGCCCTGCAGGCCGTCGTCATTCGAGCCGAAGCTCACGTTCGACATCGGAATACCGTCAATCACATAGAGGGCGTTGTTGTCCTTGTAAAGCGATTTGGCACCGCGCATCACCACGCGGGCCGCGCCGCCGACGCCCGCCGCCGAGGAGTTGATCTGCACACCGGCGACCTTGCCGTTGAGGGCGTTCATGAAGTTGGCGTCCTTAACCGTAACGATGTCCTCGGATTTCACCTGCTGGACGTTGTACGAGAGCGCCTTTTCCTGACGTTTGATACCGAGGGCCGTCACCACCACGTTATCCAGCGCGACGGCCGATTCGACCATCGTGATACGGAAATCGGCGCGGCTTCCCACAGCGATCTCCTGCGGTTCGCAGCCCAAATAATTGACCACGAGCACCGGGTCCTTCACCGAAGCGGGAATCTGCAGTCCGAAACTGCCGTCGACATTGGTGCTGATACCGATCGTCGTACCTTTGATAACGACCGACGCGCCGATAATGGGTTGTCCGTGTGCATCGAGCACCACACCCGCGACATTGCGCAGGGATGAGGATGCCGCCGCATCCGCCGAACGCTTCGAAAGAATGATGTTCGAACTGTTGATCTCATACGTCAGATCGGTGCCTGCGAGCATTTGCGCGAGAGCCTCGGCAACCGGCTGTTCGCGCACCTGCACGCTGGCCGTGCGGTCAACGCTGATATTCTTGTCGTAAATAAACAGAAATTTGGTTTGTTTTTCGATCTCATCCATTATCTGCGTCATTTTCACCTGTTGCATATCAATAGTCACACGGCCTGCCTGCGCCCGGACGGTCCCGGCGGCAAGGCACAAAAACGCAGCAAAAAGGGAGATTATCAGGTTCTTTGATTGCCTGATACTTTTTTTCTTCATATCTTTGTAGATTAAAGGATAATAGTTTTGGTTAGTCGCAAATCATGCGAGAGACCGTTGTCCTTTCCGCCCGGAACTGCTCCAACAGTTTCGGGCTTCCTTTTCCGGGATAACGGCAAAAGACAAAATGCGGGATTATCTCATAGGCAGGCAAAGTTTTAAAGTTATACGTTCGGTCAGTATATGGTTATCGTGCTGGTTTCTTGGTCGTATGCGTAGTGGAAAGAACAACTGCGCTGCAGGATGCGCAGGGCGTGTTCGATGCCGTCCGAAATGCGGATCTTACCCATCGCTTCAATATCGGGCATACGGTCGAGCTTCACATCGAAACGCACGCCGTAACAGTGTTCGAACCGGTGGAGTATATCTGCAAAACTGCGGCCGCTCACCGAAATAAGGCCCTCGGCCCAGAGATATTCGTTGGGATCGTCCGACGTACGGAGCGACAGTTGCCCGCCGCTCAACTGCACTTTTTCGTGGGGTTTGAGCACGACCTGCTGCTGCGGGTCGGCAAGGGAACTCACCCGGACGCTGCCGCGCATGAGCGCCGTAGAGAATACATCGTGCCGCTCGTCAGCATTGACGTTGAAGCGCGTGCCGAGCACCTCAACCTTACAGGCGAACGTCTCAACCACGAACGGCCGGCGGGTGTCACGGCTGACATCGAACAGCGCCTCGCCCGAAAGCCGTACCTGCCGGGAATTTCCTGCGAAAAGCGACGGATATTCGATCTCGGCCCCCGAATTGAGCCACACATTGGTACCGTCCTGCAGCGTGAGATTGATGCGCTGTCCTTCGGGCGCAGCCACGCGGGTCATAAGATTCGCCCAGCTCCGCTCCTTATAGGAAACATATCCCCAACCGATGCCGACGGCCAATATAACGACGGCCGCCGCCTGTACGGCATACCTCGTTACACGGCGCCAATTCAGCAGACGGCCGCGCGCGGCCTTTTCCTCCGGAGCGAACAGCAGCAATGCATTGTACATTCCGCGTTCGCGGTCGAAGATACGCCGGTTTTCCTGATCGGCATCGAGCCACTCCATCAGACGCCGCTGTTCGTCGGAGGTGGCTTCGCCTTTATAAAAACGATATAAGGTTTCTTTTTCCATATTACGACACGCCCGTTCCGGGGCTTTACATTAATAAAGCACCCCGGCGGCCCGGTTTCCCGGAAAAAAGAACATTTTTTTTGATTTTATCGCAGAATGCGCTCCAGAACGCCTGCGGCAAGCACCAGTGGCAGGTAATCACGCAGGACTTCGCGCAGTTTTCCGAGCGCTTTCTCAAGCTCGGTCTCCACACGGCGCTCGGTGATCCCGCACTCGGCCGCGATTTCGCGGTAGGACTTGCCGTGGATGCGCCGGGCCGTAAAAACCTGCCGCGTCAGTTCCGGCATTTCAGCCATGCAATCACGCACCAGTTTCTCGATCTCGCCGGCAAAAAGGTGTTGAGGATCACAAAGCTCCAGCGAGCGGATATTCTCGCTCACCACGCGACGCTGAAGGTCCCCCACTTCGTTGTGGACCCGCATCCGCACCTGCAGGGCCCGCAGGTAATTCAGGCATTTGTGGCGTATGGTCGTGAGGATATAGGCCGCGGCATTGCAGTCCGCATCGAGCCGGGAGCGGTTTTCCCAATAGTAGATGAAAGCATCCGTGACGACATCCTCGGCGATGAGCCGGTCCTGCACATATCCGACGGCAAAACTTTCGAAACGGGCTTTGTAGCGTTTATAAAGCTCGCCGAACTCGGCCTCCTTATGCAGGGGGGGGGTAATGACGTTGCGGTCTTTCATCGTGGGATTGCAAAATTCAATGGAGTAAAAATAGCTTATTATTTTCAGACTAGAAAACCCGGTTCCGAAAAAGTTGCCCCCAAGAATCTCCGCCGGCCCCCTCCCCGACTGGATAAAGCGGCACGGAAGGTTCCTGATTTCCGCCTGAAATCGCTGAATGGCATGCGT
>OGRJ01003387.1_pt1 | contig 10272 bp, 9 predicted proteins | sample 1553411 | NCBI WGS metagenome assembly OGRJ01 (sample SAMEA2580084, study PRJEB22360) | human gut metagenome | biome: human gut; feature: human-associated habitat; material: faeces | place: Denmark | collected 2008/2010
AGAGTGGATTGTCCGATTTTATTTTTGACTGCTAAAAGTGAAGAAAGAGATCTTATGAAGGGACTGGGAGCAGGAGGGGACGATTATATTACGAAACCGTTTGGAATCGGTGAACTTCGGGCGAGAGTTGCGGCACATCTTCGGAGAGAAAAAAGAGAACGAAAACATTTCTTGGAAGCAGGTGGAGTCCGGTTTCAGATTCAGGCTAAGAAAATGTTTTATCAGGAAACAGAGATCCCCATGACAAAGAGTGAATATGCAATCTGCGAATATCTGGCAGTAAATTCAGGGCAGGTCTTTTCCAAGGAGCGGATCTATGAGGCTGTATACGGGTACGATGGAGAGAGTGATGTCTCCACCATTACCGAACATGTAAAAAATATCCGTGCAAAATGCAAGAAATACGGTTTGGAACCGATTGAAACGGTATGGGGGATTGGGTATCGATGGAAGGCAGAGTAAGAGAGAAAACGTTGACCGGTATGTTTTTAAAATACATCGTTATATTTTGCATCAATACCGGATTGATATTTATCGGCGCATATATCGTACTTGTACTCCTGTCAATGACAGGTCAGGTACTTCCGGCGAACTATGCGGAACAATGGCTTAACGATCATACGGAAGATATCCGCATGGCAGAGAATGTAAATGAGATTGAATTTCCGGGAGGATGTGAGTATGGTGTATACACAGAGGACGGAAACTGGCTGTATGGGACGATAGAACAAAAGAAGCAGTCACAGGTGTGGCAAGGATATCAGAAGAAGGATATGTCTTCGCAGGAAGGATATTACCGATTTATTTTGCGCCCCAATCAGGAAGTCTGTATTGTGAAATATCATTTGCGGATGCGTTATGTGTTGGAGCCTTTGAATCATATTTTACCTAATCTGGAGCTTTTGCTTCCGCTTGTTATGCTTTTTGCTTTCCTTTTGCAAGCAGTGCTTCTGGCAAGGCGATTTGCAAGAGGATTGCAGGCACGTCTGGAACAGGTAAATGAAGTAACCCGGAAGATTTCAGAAAATGATCTGGAGTTTGAAGTAGGGACGTCGGATGTAAAAGAAATGAACGGTGTACTCTGCTCCCTTGGGCGTATGAAAGAAGCACTTCAGGAGTCTTTGAAGAAGCAGTGGGATATGGAAAGCGAACAAAGAAGAAAGATGCAGGCTCTGGTACACGATATTAAGACACCGCTGACAATCATTAAGGGAAATGCTGAGCTGTCCGAAGAGGACTTAGAACGATTGAGAGAAGATACACGTCACATGGAAAAGGAACAAGTTGTGCAAAGCGTCGGGAAGAGCCAAAGGCAGATTGTGGAATACACAAAAGAGGTGGAAAGGTATCTGGATAAGATGAGGCTTCTGCTGTGCGATCAGGAAGTCGCGGAGCAGGATATCTGTATCAGCAGTGAGAAGCTTCAAGAGCAGTTGAAAATAGTAGCGGAGCAAATGGCTTCATCTAAAAATATGCCTTTCATGATCCGGTGCTGCAAATCTGATCTTGTCATGCAGGTGAACATAGAGCAGATGAGGCGTGCATGGAGCAATGTGCTTGCGAATGCATTAGAATACACGGAGCTTGAGCAGGGGATTGATATTAAGATGTCGGAAGGCATAAGAGAAGGTTGTTCGTATCTATGTGCAAAGGTATCTGATTATGGACAAGGATTTTTAAAAGAAGATATGGAATTTGCCACAGAAGAATTTTATCGTGGAGACAAGAGCCGGCATGACAGAAGTCATCAGGGACTGGGGCTTGCGATCGTAAAACGTTTTTTGGAGTCACAGGGAGGATTTCTGGAACTTGGAAATTCCGAAGAAACCGGAGGCGCAGAAGTGACCTTGTGGGTGAAAGGAGAAGAAAAATAAAAATCGTTGCTTTGAGGGCATTTCATACTGGAATTTATGAATGTAACGTGATAAAATGGTTAAGCATGCTTTGGAGAAGCAGGATGAAAATGAAAGGTATAAGTTGGGGAAATGAAAAAGAATTTAACATTCAAAGAAACGATTTTTGTGGCAAGTATGCTGTTCGGCATGTTTTTTGGTGCAGGGAATCTGATTTTTCCGGCATCGATGGGGCAGATGGCAGGAAATCAGATGTGGCAGGCAGTCGCCGGATTTTTGATTACAGGAGTAGGGCTTCCGCTTCTTGGTGTTGTAGCTCTCGGTGTGAGCAGAAAAAATGGATTATTAGAAGTGAGCAGTCAGGTGGGTAGACATTACGGTATTTTCTTTACATCGATGCTGTATTTGACCATCGGACCATCTTTTGCAATTCCGAGATGTGCAACGGTTGCCTTCTCTGTAGGTCTTGAGCAGATGATACCGAAAGAAAATTATACAATGGCGTTGGCAGTGTTCTCGCTTTTGTTTTTTGCGGCAGTGTTATTTTTCTCGCTGCGTCCGGGAGAAATCCTTGTCTGGATCGGTAAAGTATTAAATCCATTATTCTTGTGTTTTCTGGCAATTCTTGTTGTGCGGGCGCTGATCTCGCCGATGGGAGAAGTCCGGATGATGGAAGCAGAAGGAGATTATGTATCCGGTGCGTTTTTTACCGGTGCTTTAGAGGGGTACAATACGATGGACGCACTTGCAAGCCTTGCTTTTGGAATTATTGTAGTAAATGTTATCCGCGGGCTTGGCGTGGAAGAGCCGGAGCATACAGCGAAAAATACAGTAAAAGCGGGAATCTTCAGTTCTCTTTTGATGGCGGCAATTTATCTTCTTGTAACGTTAGTCGGAGCGCAGAGCCGTGCGGTGATCGGAGTATCGGAAAATGGAGGCGTGGCGCTTGCGGGAATTGCAGAGCATTATTTTGGAGCGGCAGGCGCATTGATCCTTGCGGCAACCGTTACGCTTGCATGTTTAAAAACTGCCGTAGGTCTGATCACAAGCTGCGGAGAGACCTTTGAGGAAATGGTTCCGAAGGGCCCTTCTTATAAAGTATGGGCAGTGGGCTTTTGCGTCATTTCATTTGTGATTGCGAATCTGGGACTGAATTCCATTATTGCATATTCTGTTCCGGTGTTAATGTTTCTTTATCCACTTGCGATTACGTTGATTTTATTGACTATTTTTGGAAAATGCTTCGGAAATGATGCCGTAATGTATCGCTGGGTGACAGGGTTTACAGCGGTTGCTTCAGTGGTAGATTTTGTAAATGCGCTTCCAGAGGCGGCGCAGAAGTTCCTTCACTTAGGAACATTTGTGGAGACAGCAAAGTCAATTCTTCCGTTTGCGGATCTTGGATTTGGCTGGGTATGTCCGGCACTTCTCGGACTGGTGATTGGAACAGTCCATGTAATGATAAGGAAAAAAGAAGTCAGAGGGTAGTGACGGGAATCCGCAGAGGAATAAGTAGCTTTAAGAGCACATATAATAGAAAGCTTTCAGAAGACAGAAAAATCTTCTGGAAGCTTTTTTTTCTGGACATTTGAAGAGGAAAATGAGATAATGAAAAAGTTTTTATAAGGGAGGTATACAATGGAAAGAGACATGACAGCGGGAATTCCCGGCAAAATTATTTTGAATTTTACAATTCCGATCTTTATCGGAAATATGTTTCAGCAGATATATAATATGGCAGATACGATTATCGTCGGTAAATTCGTCGGAAATGCGGCGTTGGCTGCGGTTGGCTCCTGCGGAACATTAATGTTTCTGATTCTGGGGTTTCTGATGGGCTTGACTGCAGGGTTTACGGTTGTGACAGCCCAGCATTATGGTGCGGGAAATATGAAGGCTATGAGACAGTCGGTTGCTTCGGCGGCAATTTTATCTGCAGCAATTTCTCTTTTGATGACGGTGGGTAGTATGGCAATGATGAGACATATCCTGCGCTGGATGAATACACCGGCAGATATGTATGATCAGGCATATGGATATATTATGGTAATCTGCGGAGGAATTGCGGCACAGGTGTTATATAACCTGCTTGCCAGTGTGTTGAGAGCGCTTGGCGACAGTAAAAGACCGCTATACTTTCTGATTCTTGCCGCACTTTTAAATATTGTTCTGGATCTGGTGTTTATTATTGTATTTCACATGGGAGCAGCAGGCGCTGCTTATGCAACTGTGATTTCTCAGGGAATCTCCGGTCTTTTATGCCTCTGGTATATTGCAAAAAAAGTCCCGGAACTGCATCTTCACAGAGAAGATTGGAGCATGAACCGGGATCTTGCAAAATGGCAGATGAAAATAGGAGTTCCAATGGCGTTCCAATATTCAATTACCGCAATCGGAACCATTGTCGTGCAGTCGGCGCTCAATATGCTGGGCTCTGTTGCAGTGGCAGGCTTTTCCGCTGCCAGTAAGATTGAACAGATCTTTAATCAGGCGTATGTGGCGCTGGGAACAACGATGGCTACTTATTGTGCGCAGAATATGGGAGCAGGGAAAGCGGACAGGATTCGTACCGGATTCCGAAGCGGAACATGGATTGGTGTGATCTATGCAGTGGTGACCGGAGCAATTGTGTTTTTTGCCGGAAAATATATGACCGTTTTGTTTGTATCTGAAAATGTTGCCGCTATTACGAATTATGTAGATATATATCTGAAATGTGTGGGAGTCTCTTTTATTCCGCTCGTATTTGTCAATGTATATCGAAATGGAATTCAGGGAATGGGATATGGTCTCCTTCCTATGACAGCGGGAATTGCAGAGCTGATCGGAAGAAGTTCTGTTGCTTTGATTGCTTCTTATGTTGGAAGCTATGCAGGAATCTGCATGGCAAGTCCCGTAGCGTGGGTGCTTGCAGGAGGATTGCTTCTTCTGATGTATCGTTGGATTATGAAGAGCAGGAATTTATTATAATCTGTACAGAAAGAATTTGTGATAATAGATAGAGATGCTTTTTTTTCGACAACAGTTATGCTATAATCATTATAAATATGTGAAAGCATAAAGAGAAGAGAAAACAAGGAGCAAAGAGAACACATGAAAAGAGTATTATTAAAACTCAGCGGGGAGGCTCTCGCAGGAGATAAAAAAACAGGATTTGACGAAGCTACTTGTATGGGAGTGGCACAGCAGGTGAAAAAACTGGTGGATGACGGTATTCAGGTTGCCATTGTAACAGGCGGCGGTAATTTCTGGAGAGGACGCACCAGCGAGACCATTGACCGGACAAAGGCAGATCAGATCGGAATGCTTGCTACCGTTATGAATTGTATTTATGTGTCTGATATTTTCCGCTATGCAGGAATGAAGACAGAAGTATTTACACCGTTCGTATGCGGTGCATTTACTACTTTATTTTCTAAAGATGCAGCAGTAGAAGCATTAGACGAAGGAAAAGTTGTATTTTTTGCCGGCGGTACAGGACATCCGTACTTCTCTACCGATACAGGAGCAGTTCTTCGCGCTATCGAGATTGAAGCAGATGCAATGTTGCTTGCTAAGGCAATCGACGGTATCTATGACAGCGATCCGAAGGTGAACAAAGAAGCGAAGAAATATGACGAGATTTCCATTCAGGAGATCATTGATAAGAAATTAATGGCAGTCGATCTTACAGCATCTATCATGTGTCTGGAGAATAAGATGCCGATGCTGGTGTTCGGATTGAATGAAGAGAACAGCATTGTAGAGACAATGACAGGAACATTTACAGGAACGAAAGTGACTGTGTAAATAAGGGAGGAAAACATAATGAACGAGAAATTAAACCATTACGAAGAAAAGATGAAAAAGACAATGGCGAATCTTGAGGGCGAGCTTGCTGCGATTCGTGCAGGTCGTGCAAACCCGAACGTTTTAAATAAGATCATGGTAGATTATTACGGAACTCCGACACCGATTCAGCAGGTAGGTAATGTATCAGTTCCGGAACCTCGTATGATTCAGATCCAGCCTTGGGAAAAAGCAATGGTAAAACAGATTGAAAAAGCAATTCAGACTTCTGATCTTGGAATCAATCCTACAAATGACGGTTCTGTAATCCGCTTAGTGTTCCCGGAGCTTACAGAAGAGCGAAGAAAAGAGCTTGTTAAGGACGTAAAGAAAAAGGGCGAGGCTGCTAAGGTTGCAGTTCGTAATATCCGCCGTGACGGAAATGACGCGTTCAAGAAATTAAAAGGAAGCGATGTGTCAGAGGATGAGATTAAGGATATGGAAGATGATCTTCAGAAACTGACAGATAAATTCATCAAAGAAATTGATAAAGCAGTAGAAGTAAAATCAAAAGAGGTTATGACAGTTTAGGAAAAAGCAGGGGACAGAAGCCAAAGGAATTTTGGAGGCTGTCCTCAGTTCATGGAAGGAGTAAATTTTATGAAAATTCCTGCACATATTGCGATTATACTGGACGGAAACGGAAGATGGGCAAAGGCAAAAGGAATGCCGAGAAATTACGGTCATGCTCAGGGGAGTAAGAATGTGGAGAGAATCTGTGAAGAAGCGTATCGTATGGGCGTAAAATATCTGACCGTGTATGCCTTTTCTACAGAGAACTGGAACCGTCCGAAAGATGAAGTTGACGCATTGATGAAGCTGTTGCGTAATTATATGAAAACCTGTCTTAAGACCGCGGCAAAAAATGATATGAAAGTCCGTGTGATCGGTGATAAGACAGGTCTGGATGAAGATATTAGAAATAGAATCGCAGAACTTGAAGAAGCGACAAAGGACAACGGCGGTTTGAATTTTCAGATTGCTTTAAATTACGGAAGCAGAGACGAGATTGTGCGTGCAGTAAGAAGGGTTTCGGAAGATGTAAAAGAAGGAAAGGTTAAGCCGGAAGACATTGATGAGAAGATGTTTGAGACATATTTGGACACGCACGGTATTCCGGATCCGGATCTGATGATCCGAACAAGCGGCGAGCTGCGTCTGTCTAATTATCTGCTGTGGCAGTTAGCTTATACAGAGTTCTATTTTACAGATATTCCGTGGCCGGATTTCACGAAAGAAGAATTAAGTAAGGCTATTGAGCAGTATAATAGAAGAGACAGAAGATACGGAGGCGTAAAGGAGGCACAGGAAGAAGATGTTTAGAGAGAGATTGATCAGTGGTATCGTGATGGTGATCATACTGATTGCGACCGTGGGATACGGAGGAAATGTTCTGTTTGCGGTTGTCGGTATCGTCAGTCTGATCGGGATGTCTGAATTATACAAAGTATTTAAAGTAGAAAATAAGGCGCTTGGTGTGACGGGATATCTTGCTGCAATTGCCTATTATGCGATGCTTCTTTTGGAGAAGACAGAGTGGATGATTCCGCTGACACTGTTATTCTTGATTCTTGTAATGGCTGTGTATGTGTTTACTTACCCGACCTTTACAGCAGAGCAGGTGATGGCAGTCTTTTTCGGATTTTTCTATGTGTCCGTGATGCTGTCTTATGTCTATCAGACAAGAATGCTTGCAGAAGGTGCAGTTCTTGTATGGCTTATCTTCTTAAGCTCATGGGGCTGTGATACCTGTGCATATTGTGTGGGAGTCTTATTTGGAAAACATAAAATGGCGCCGAAATTAAGCCCGAAGAAATCAATCGAAGGAGGTGTGGGCGGCGTTTTAGGCGCAGCACTTCTGGGGGCGCTTTTTGCACTTGCAGTTAATCAGTGGGCAGGAGTTACCGTGAATCCTCTCCAGTATGCGCTGATCTGCGGTGTGGGCGGTATGATTTCCCAGATTGGTGATCTTGCGGCTTCCGGAATTAAGAGAAACCATGGCATCAAAGATTATGGAAAACTGATTCCCGGTCACGGCGGCATTCTGGATCGATTTGACAGCGTGATTATTACTGCACCGATTATCTATTATCTCAGCATGATATTGGGAGGTACACTATGAAACAGATAGCGATCTTAGGTTCGACCGGTTCTATCGGTACTCAGACACTGGAAGTTGTGAGAGAAAATGGAGATATTCAAGTCCTTGCTATGGCAGCCGGAAATAATATTGGGCTTCTGGAAGATCAGATTCGGGAGTTTCATCCAAAGCTTGTGGCAGTGTGGTCAGAAGAAAAGGCAAAAGAATTAAGAGACCGGATTAAGGATACCGATACAGAAGTAATGTGTGGCATGGATGGACTGATCGCTGTATCAGTTTATGAAGATGTGGAAATACTAGTGACAGCTATTGTGGGGATGATCGGAATACGTCCGACGATTGAAGCAATCAAGGCAGGAAAACACATAGCACTTGCAAATAAAGAGACTTTGGTGACAGCCGGACATATTATTATGCCGCTTGCAAAGGAATATGGCGTATCTATCCTTCCGGTAGACAGTGAACACAGTGCGATTTTCCAATCTTTGCAGGGAAATGAACACAAGAGCATTCATAAGATCCTTCTTACAGCATCCGGCGGGCCGTTCCGCGGAAAGAAGGAAGAGGATCTGTTGAATATTAAGGTGGAAGATGCCTTAAAGCATCCGAACTGGACAATGGGGCAGAAGATTACAATTGATTCTTCCACCATGATCAATAAAGGCTTGGAAGTGATCGAGGCAAAATGGCTGTTTGATGTAGATGTGGATCAAGTGCAGGTTGTGGTACAGCCGCAGAGTATCATTCATTCTATGGTAGAATATATAGACGGGGCAATCATGGCAGAGCTGGGAACACCGGATATGAAGCTTCCAATCCAGTATGCATTATATTATCCGGAGAGAAGATTCCTCCCGGGGGACAGAGTAGACTTCTGGACATTGGGAAAACTGGAATTTGAGAAGCCGGATACAGATACATTCTATGGACTGGAGCTTGCATACGAAGCAGGAAGAAAGGGCGGAAGCCTTCCGACTGTATTCAATGCAGCAAATGAACTTGCGGTAAGCAAGTTCCTGAACAGAGAAATCAAGTATCTGGAGATCACGGAGATCATCGAAGACTGTATGAAGGCACACAAAAATATTGAAAATCCAACATTGGAACAGATTCTGGAGACAGAAGCAGCGACCTATGAAAGAATCAACAGCAGGAGGTAATTAGAAATTTGGGAATTATATTAGCAATCTTGTTATTCAGCTTCATCGTATTTTTTCATGAGCTGGGGCATTTCTTACTGGCGAAGAAAAATGGAATTGATGTAGATGAGTTTGCTATAGGAATGGGACCGGCAATTTATTCAAAAGAATATAAAGGGACCAGATACGCCGTACGTATCCTTCCAATCGGAGGATTCTGTGCGATGGGGGAAGATGAAGAGGCGAATGATTCGCCGAACAACTTTAATAATAAATCCGTATGGGCGCGAATCTCAGTCATAGCGGCAGGGCCTGTGTTTAACTTTATTCTGGCTTTTATCTTTGCAGTGATCATAACGGCAATGGTTGGTTACGATAAGCCGGTAATCGGGGCAGTGGAATCCGGATATCCGGCAGCGGAAGCTGGTTTGAAAAAAGGTGACGAGATCGTGCAGATGGGGAATAAAAAGATCCACATTTTCCGTGAAGTCAGTTTTTATAATCAGTTTCACTCTGATGAAGACGTGGTTGTCACTGTGCTGAGAAACGGAAAAGAAAAGACTGTTACACTGACTCCGAAGATGGACAAAGAACTGGGATATAAGAGACTCGGAATCGGCAGTTCCGGTTATACCAAAGCCAATGCACTGACGGCGGTCAAATATGGCGGCTATGAAGTGAAATTCTGGATCTGCACGACACTGGACAGTCTGAAGATGTTAGTGACCAGACAGATCGGAGTGAACGAACTTTCCGGACCGGTCGGAATTGTTAATACGGTAGATACCACCTATAAGCAGAGCCGTTCCTATGGTCTGTTTGTCGTCATTGTAGAGATGCTGAATTTGGCAATTCTGCTGTCGGCGAACCTTGGTGTGATGAACCTTCTGCCGCTTCCGGCACTGGATGGGGGACGACTGGTATTCCTGATCATCGAAGCAATCAGAGGAAAGCGTGTGCCGCCGGAGAAAGAAGGGTATGTACATTTCGCAGGGATCGTGCTGTTGATGGCGCTTATGGTGTTTGTGATGTTTAATGATGTGCATCGGATATTCTTTGGGGGATAGAAGAAATCAAAAAGGAGATCTTTCCGATTTTCTGTGCGCTTGGCTGCGCATGTCGCAGTAAAATATATAGTTGGGAAAATGACAGATGAAGACTTATTGCATCAATTAAAAGCTGCAAGTGAAAATCACTGCCTTTTTATGAACAGGTATCTGGTGAATGGATTGACGGAGCAGAAAAGAAGAAAAATGAGAAAAGCGATTGTATACACATCTGTGCATCATGGAAATACAGAAAAATTAGTAAAAAGGATAGCAGAAGAATGTCAGGTAGATTTGATAGATGC
>OGRJ01003412.1_pt1 | contig 10186 bp, 5 predicted proteins | sample 1553411 | NCBI WGS metagenome assembly OGRJ01 (sample SAMEA2580084, study PRJEB22360) | human gut metagenome | biome: human gut; feature: human-associated habitat; material: faeces | place: Denmark | collected 2008/2010
CCACGGGGAGCAGCGCGGTCAAAATCGCTGACGCGGATTGTAAGAGGTTTTACACCGCCTTTAAAGTAAGGTCCAACCGGGGTGGTGAATACACGAAACTGGTACTCATCAGCCGGTTTTACGCCGATAACAGGATTTGTTCCGAATTGATAAGGACGGATATAAAGCGTTGCGCCGGATCCGTAAGGGGGAACATAGGCAGCATTTGCTTTTACAGTCTGAACGACTGCGTCAATAAAACGTTCCTTTGGAAAAACAGGCATCTCCAGTCTTTTTGCAGAAGCCTCCATACGCTCTGCATTTAAGTCCGGACGGAAGGTGACAATGCGTCCGTCTTCTGTTGTATAAGCTTTCATTCCTTCAAATACAGTCTGTGCGTATTGAAGAACGCCGGCACATTCATTAATGGTTACCATAGGGTCTTCTGTGAGAACTCCTTCGTCCCATGCGCCGTTTTTAAAATTGGAAACAAAACGGTAATCGGTATTTACATATCCGAAGCCCAGGTTTGCCCAGTCAATATTCTTTTTTTCCATAATAATTTCCTCCGTTTTATCTGATGCTTTACTTATTTACTATTGTAAAACTTTTACTTGTTAAGTTCAATGGAAAAATTGTATTTTTTTAGAAAACAGCAAAAAAATTTTGAGAATTTCCGGGGTGCTTGTTTTTAAAACAGGATTTCGTTATAATAAGGCTATTAAAATAAGGTGGAGTTGACAAAAATGAATCATAAAGAAAGAAAACCGGGAGATCAGTTAAAGGCAATGCTTATGACGGTTACGGGAGGAATCCTTGGAAGCGGAATGGGACTTGGAGTTCTTGTTCTGGTGCTCTGGGGTGCGTTTGGGCACAGAAACAATTTGTGGCTTGGCGGAATGATTCTTATGCTTGTAGGTACTGTTGCAGGAATCGTTTTGTTTGCTCTGGGGATGAAAAGGCAGAAGAGATTGGAGAAGGAGGAAAAAAATGTACAGAGATAATACAAAGGTAATTCAGATTGGAAACAGAAAAATCGGAGGAGGAAATCCCATTCTGATTCAGTCTATGACGAATACAAAGACAGAAGATGTGCAGGCGACAGTAGAACAGATTCTGGCGCTGGAAGCAGCAGGGTGCGAGATTATCCGCTGTGCAGTTCCCACAATGGAAGCGGCAAAGGCGCTTGGGGAAATTAAAAAACAGATACATATTCCTCTTGTTGCAGATATTCATTTTGATTACAGACTTGCCATTGCTTCTATGGAAAACGGCGCAGATAAAATCCGCATCAACCCGGGAAATATCGGAAGCACAGAGCGGATTAAAGCCGTAGTCGATGTGGCGAAGGAGAGAAATATTCCCATTCGTGTCGGTGTAAACAGCGGCTCTCTTGAAAAAGAGCTTGTGGAAAAATATAATGGTGTAACAGCAGAAGGGCTTGTGGAGAGTGCTCTTGATAAAGTAAAAATTATTGAGGATTTAGGATATGATAATCTTGTAATCAGTATTAAATCTTCAGATGTTTTGATGTGTGCAAAAGCACATGAGCTGATTGCGGAAAAAACAAATTATCCGCTGCATGTGGGAATTACAGAAGCCGGAACTCTTTATTCCGGAAATATCAAATCGGCAGTGGGGCTTGGCATGATCCTTTCTCAGGGAATCGGAGATACGATCCGTGTTTCTCTTACAGGAGCGCCGCTTGAGGAAATCAAATCTGCAAAACGGATTTTAAAGACACTGGGACTTCGAAAAGGAGGAATTGAGGTGGTTTCCTGTCCTACATGCGGAAGAACGCAGATCGACCTGATCGGTCTTGCAAATCAGGTGGAGACAATGGTACAGGATATTCCTCTTGATATTAAGGTGGCAGTGATGGGCTGCGTAGTAAACGGACCTGGCGAGGCAAAGGAAGCGGACATAGGAATTGCAGGCGGAAAAGGTGTGGGACTTCTTATTAAAAAGGGAGAGATTATAAAGAAAGTGCCGGAATCAGAGCTTCTTAATACTTTGCGAGCAGAGCTTCTAAACTGGAAGTAAAGGAAGAATCATTTATGGAAAAAGACTTTTTTGATGTATTTCCCCATTTAAAGGTAAATGAAAAGCTGGAAGAGCTTCTTGATATGGTGTCTGTTACAAAGGTATCCTGCAATCCGGCAAAAACGCATATTCGTGTCTATGTAAAGAGTGAGAGATGGATTCACAAAAAACATCTCTTTGAACTGGAAAAAGAGATTGAAAGACAGTGCTTTCCGGGAATTGCGATTACGGTAACTGTCATTGAAAAGTTTATTCTTTCCAGGCAGTATACGCCGAAGAATTTTCTGGAAGCATATAGGGGAAGCATGGAGCTTGAGCTGCGCAATTACAATATGCTGGAGTACAATCTCTTTAAGCGTTCGCACATAGAATTTCCGGATGATAACATTCTTCGCATGGTGCTTCCTGACTCTGTGATAGCCAGGGAAAAAAGTGAGATCCTTGTAGAATATCTGCACAAAGTGTTTTGCGAGAGATGCGGAATGGATTTGAAAGTGGAGATTGAATTTGAGGAGACAGAGGAGAGCAAATATCGAAAAAATGCAGTTCTTCAAATCCAGCAGGAAGTGGAAAATGTACTGAAAAATGCAGGAGTGCGTGCCCAGGAAAAAGCGGAAGAGGAAGAAAAGAAAAAGGAAAAATCTTCCGGAAAAGATGGCAAAAAGGAAAAGAATGCCGGCAGTCCGGAGAAAAAGACTTCCGAAAAGAAGGCACAAAAAGGAGATTTTCGCGGAGGCTTTCGCCGGGACAGCAATCCGGACGTTATCTATGGAAGAGATTTTGAGGGAGAGGCAATTCCTCTGGAATCTATCACAGGAGAAATGGGAGAAGTTATTATCAGGGGACAGGTTCTTGATGTGGAGGCAAGGGAAATACGAAATGAAAAGACTATTCTCATTTTCCCTGTCACAGATTTTACAGATACCATTGTAGTAAAAATGTTTCTTCAAAACGAACAGGTTCCGGAAGTGACGGAGCACGTAAAAAAGAAAGCGTTTTTAAAGCTCAGAGGTGTTACTACCATTGACCGTTTTGACAGTGAGCTTACAATTGGTTCTATCTGGGGAATTAAGAAAATCGCAGATTTTACAACAACAAGAATGGACACCAGCCCTCAGAAAAGAGTAGAGCTCCACTGCCATACAAAAATGAGTGATATGGACGGAGTCACGGATGCAAAGGCTCTTGTAAAGAGAGCATATGAGTGGGGGCATAAGGCAATTGCCATTACAGACCACGGAGTGGTGCAGTCTTTCCCGGAAGCCAATCACTGTTTTGATGCATGGGGAGGCTGTGTTCCGAAAGAATCTGATTTTAAAGTGCTGTATGGGATGGAGGCGTACCTTGTTGATGATTTAAAAGGTATGGTTACAAACGGAAAAGGGCAGAAGCTTTCCGATGCCTTTGTTGTCTTTGATATAGAGACAACAGGATTTTCTCCTCTTACCTGTAAAATTATAGAAATCGGTGCAGTCCGTGTAGAAAACGGTGAAATTACAGAAAGATTTTCCACTTTCGTAAATCCGAAAGTTCCGATTCCTTTCCGGATCGAGCAGCTTACAAGCATAAATGACGGAATGGTGATGGATGCGCCTGTGATTGAGGAGGTTCTGCCGGAGTTTATAGACTTCTGTAAGGGCGCAGTTATGGTGGCACATAATGCAGATTTCGATATGAGCTTTATTATAGAGAATTGTAAACGACAGGGAATATCTACGGATTTTACATATGTGGATACAGTAGGAATGGCTCGTTTTCTTCTTCCTGCCTTAAACCGTTTCAAGCTGGATACGGTAGCAAAGGCGGTGGGCGTTTCACTGGAAAATCATCACAGAGCGGTGGACGATGCGGCATGTACTGCGGAAATCTTTGTGAGATTTGTAAAAATGTGTGCAGAGCGTGATATTTATGACGTGGAGGAACTGAACCGCCAGGGCGCTGTTTCTTCCGATACGATTAAAAAGCTCCCTACCTATCATGCCATTATTCTTGTAAAAAATGAGACGGGAAGAATCAATCTTTATAAACTGGTAAGCCAGTCTCATTTGAAATATTACCACAGACGTCCCCGCGTGCCGAAAAGCGTATTTGAGAAGTACAGGGAAGGGCTGATCATCGGAAGTGCCTGCGAGGCAGGAGAACTCTATCAGGCAATTCTTCGAAATGCACCGGAACAGGAAATTGCACGACTCGTAAATTTTTATGATTATCTGGAAATCCAGCCTCTTGGAAACAATCAGTTTATGATTGCGGATGAGAGAAACGATATGGTGCATTCCGAAGAGGACTTAAAGGAGATAAACAGAAATATTGTAAAGCTTGGAGAGCAGTTTAAAAAGCCGGTTGTCGCCACCTGTGACGTACATTTTATGGATCCTCAGGACGAGGTTTACAGAAGAATTATTATGGCCGGAAACGGATTTTCCGATGCAGATAATCAGGCTCCGCTCTATCTTAGAACCACAGAGGAAATGTTGGAGGAATTTGCGTATCTGGGAAGCGAAAAGGCGGAGGAAGTCGTCATTACGAATACAAATAAAATCGCAGATATGATTGAGAAAATTTCGCCGATCCATCCGGATAAATTCCCTCCTGTTATCGAAAATTCTGATCAGGATTTAAGGAATATATGTTACGATAAGGCGCATGAAATTTATGGAGATCCTCTTCCGAAGATTGTAGAAGACAGATTGGAGCGAGAATTGCACTCCATTATTTCAAATGGGTATGCCGTAATGTATATTATTGCCCAGAAACTTGTATGGAAATCAAATGAGGACGGCTATCTTGTGGGCTCCCGTGGTTCTGTAGGTTCTTCTTTTGCGGCAACCATGTCGGGAATTACGGAGGTAAATCCCCTACCGCCTCATTATATCTGCCCCAAGTGCAAGTACAGCGAATTTGATACGCCGGAAGTAAAAAAATATGCCGGAATGGCAGGATGCGATATGCCGGATAAAATCTGCCCGGTATGCGGAGAGAAACTGTATAAAGAAGGATTCGATATTCCGTTTGAAACGTTCCTTGGCTTTAAAGGAGATAAGGAGCCGGATATTGACCTTAACTTTTCCGGAGAATATCAGGGAAATGCACACCGCTATACAGAGGTTATTTTCGGAAAAGGACAGACTTTTAAGGCGGGAACCATCGGTACGCTTGCAGAAAAAACAGCCTTCGGTTATGTGAAGAATTATTTTGAGGAGCGCGGCGTCCATAAACGCTACTGCGAGATCAACCGGATTGTCCAGGGCTGTACGGGAGTGCGCCGTACAACAGGGCAGCACCCGGGAGGAATCATTGTTCTTCCAAAGGGGGAGGAAATTGAGAAATTCACCCCTGTACAGCACCCGGCAAACGATGTAAACAGCGATATTATTACGACGCACTTTGATTATCATTCCATCGATGGAAACCTGTTAAAGCTTGATATACTGGGACACGATGATCCTACCATGATCCGAATGCTGGAGGATCTGACAGGAATCAGCGCAAGGACGGTTCCCCTTGATCAGAAGGACGTTATGTCTCTGTTTGCCAGCACAAAAGCGCTTAAAATTTCACCGGAGGATATTGGCGGCTGCAAGCTTGGCTGTCTTGGAATCCCGGAGTTTGGAACCGATTTTGCCATGCAGATGTTAATTGATACAAAGCCCCAATACTTTTCCGACCTTGTGCGTATTGCAGGGCTTTCCCACGGAACGGACGTATGGCTTGGCAATGCGCAGGTTTTAATCCAGGAAGGAAAAGCCACCATTTCCACAGCAATCTGTACACGAGACGATATTATGATTTATCTTATTGGAAAAGGCGTGGAGAGCGGTCTTGCCTTTACCATTATGGAAAGTGTCCGTAAGGGAAAAGGGCTTCGTGATGAGTGGATTGAAACCATGAAGGAGCATGATGTTCCTGACTGGTATATCTGGTCATGTAAGCTGATTAAATATATGTTCCCGAAGGCACATGCGGCAGCTTACGTTATGATGGCATATCGCATTGCCTGGTATAAGGTGTTTCAGCCCCTTGCATATTATGCTTCATATTTCAGCATACGCGCCACTGCTTTTTCCTACGAGCTTATGTGCATGGGAAAGGACAGACTGGAATTTTATATGGAAGAAATCAGGAAAAAAGGAGACGCGGCGTCAAAAAAAGAGCAGGATACTTTAAAAGATATGCGTATTGTACAGGAAATGTATGCCCGTGGCTTTGAGTTTCTGCCCATTGATCTATATACGGCAAAGGCGCATCGCTTCCAGATCATTGACGGAAAGCTGATGCCCTCTCTTGATACCATAGATGGTCTTGGAGACAAGGCGGCAGATGCAGTTGTGGAGGCGGCAAAACAGGGAAAATTCCTGTCAAAAGACGACTTCCGCGACAGGACAAAGGTAAGTAAAACCGTTATTGATCTGATGGACGATCTGCATTTATTCGGAGATATTCCACAGTCAAATCAGATGTCACTTTTTGACTTTACAGGCTGACAGAACAGGAGGACTTATGAAAGAAGAACTGCGGTATTTAGAACGTCTGGCGGAGCTTTATCCAAGTATTGGAAAGGCTTCTACAGAGATTATCAATCTTCAGTCAATTTTAAATCTGCCAAAAGGAACGGAGCATTTTCTCTCTGACATTCACGGAGAATACGAGGCATTTTCCCATGTGCTCCGAAACGGCTCCGGCGCTGTGCGGAAAAAAATAGACGATGTTTTCGGACACACCTTAAGCAATCAGGATAAGCGGGCAATCGCTACGTTGATTTACTATCCGAAAGAAAAAATCGCCCTTGTAAAAAAGACAGAGGAGGATATGGAAAACTGGTATAAGATTACCCTGTACCGTCTTATTGAAATCTGTAAAACAACGGCTTCCAAGTATACGCGCTCCAAGGTTCGAAAAGCCCTTCCACCGGATTATGCCTATGTGATTGAAGAGCTGATCACAGAGAAGGTGGAGGTTCTTGATAAAGAAGCGTATTATGATTCCATTGTAAATACCATTATTCAGATTGGCAGAGCAGAGAACTTTATTATTGCCCTAGCAGAACTGATCCAGCGCCTTGTTGTGGATCATCTCCACATTCTGGGAGATATTTACGACAGAGGACCAGGACCTCATTTTATTATGGACAGGATTATGGAATACCATTCTCTTGACATTCAGTGGGGAAATCACGATGTTGTGTGGATGGGAGCGGCAGCAGGAGAGAGAGCATGCATTGCCACAGTGATCCGAAACAGTCTTCGATATGGAAATCTTGATATTCTGGAAGATGGATACGGGATTAATATGATGCCTCTTGCCACTTTTGCAATGGAGGCATATAAAGACGATTCCTGTCAGTTTTTCCCGGTAAAGGGAGACGAGGACGGATACAGCTCACTGGAAAAAGAGCTTGGACGGAAAATGCACAAGGCAATCTCCATCATGCAGTTTAAGCTGGAAGGACAGCTTCTTATAAGAAATCCGGGATACCATATGGAGGACAGGTGCCTTCTTCACAGGATTGATTACGATAAGGGGGAGATCACTATGGCGGACGGGACAGTGTATCCTCTTCGTGATAATGTATTTCCCACAGTAAATCCAGAGGAGCCGTACGCGCTTACAGACGGGGAGCAGGAGGTTATGGAGCGCATGGAGTGGGCGTTTCGAAACTGTACAAGGCTTCAGGATCATGTGCGCCTTCTTCTTGATAAAGGCGGCTTATACAAGGTTTATAACGGAAATCTTCTGTTTCACGGAAGCATTCCTTTAAATGAGGACGGAAGTCTTAAGGAAGTGGAAGTTTACGGAGAAACATATAAGGGAAAACAGCTTTATGATGTACTGGAGTCCTATGTGAGAAGAGCCTTTTATTCTCTGGAGGAGAGTGAGCTTCAGAAAAGCAGGGATATTCTCTGGTATATCTGGGCAGCTCCCAATTCTCCGCTTTTCGGAAAAGATAAGATGGCAACCTTCGAGGGGTATTTTATTGCAGATAAAGAAGCAAAAAAAGAGAAAAAGAATGCGTACTACCGCATTCTGGAAAATCAGGAGGTTGTGGGCAGTATGCTCCGCGAGTTCGGGCTTGATCCGGAGAGAGGACATATTATAAACGGTCATGTGCCGGTGCACCAGAGCGAGGGAGAAAGTCCTGTAAAATGCGAGGGACGCGTCATTGTAATAGACGGCGGTTTTTCCGAGGCGTACAGAAAAGTAACGGGAATCGCAGGTTATACCCTGATTTATAATTCCTACGGACTGATGCTCTGCGCCCATGAGCCGTTTTCCTCTGCGGAGGAAGCAGTTTCCAAAGAGAGCGATATTGTGTCAAACCGTGTAGCTGTGCGTTATACGTCACAGAGACAGCTTGTGGGCGATACGGATACAGGAAAAGCTTTAAAAGTGAGAATCGAAGAGCTGAAAGCCCTTCTTGAGGCATACAGAAAAGGCATCATAAAAGAAAAAGTGAAAAATGTCTTTACTTATTAAAATGTGTTCTATATAATTGTAGCGTATGATTATCACCCTCCCACAGGGAGGAAACACAAAAAAAGGAGACAAAAAAATGGGTGGAATTTTTGGAGTAGCTTCAAAATCCAGCTGCGTTCTGGATTTATTTTTTGGTATTGATTATCATTCTCATCTTGGGACAAGAAGGGGTGGAATGGCAGTTTACGATGAAAAAAAAGGGTTTGACCGCGCCATTCACAACATTGAGAACTCTCCCTTCCGTACAAAATTCGACAGAGATGTAGCAGAGCTTGAGGGAAATCTGGGAATCGGCTGTATTTCCGACAATGAGCCTCAGCCGCTTCTTGTTCGTTCCCATCTGGGAAATTTTGCCATTACAACAGTTGGAAAAATCAACAATATGGACGAGCTGATCGCGCATTCCTTTAAAAACGGCAGCACGCATTTTCTGGAGATGAGCGGAGGAAGCGTAAACCCCACAGAGATGGTTGCTTCTCTGATCAATCAGAAAGGAAATATGATCGAGGGAATCCGCTACGCGCAGGATATGATCGAAGGCTCCATGACTATGCTGATCCTTACGCCGAAGGGACTGATCGCGGCGAGAGATAAGCTTGGAAGAACACCACTTATTATCGGACAGAAGGAAGATGCCTGCTGTGTATCTTTTGAAAGTTTTGCATATGTAAATCTTGGATATGAAGATGTGAAAGAACTCGGACCGGGAGAAATTGTGGCAGTGACGCCGGAAGGTGTGGAAACTCTTCAGAAACCGGGAGAGAAAATGCGTATTTGTTCTTTCTTATGGGTATACTATGGATACCCGACCTCTACATATGAGGGCGTAAATGTAGAGACAATGCGTTATAAATGCGGCGATATACTGGCACAGAGAGACATGGGAGAAGTAAATCCTGATATTGTGGCAGGTGTTCCGGATTCCGGTATCGCACATGCCATTGGATATGCAAACCGTTCCGGCGTTCCGTTTGCCCGCCCGTTCATCAAATATACGCCGACCTGGCCGCGTTCCTTTATGCCTACACAGCAGAGCCAGAGAAATCTGATCGCAAAAATGAAGTTGATACCTGTTCATCGCCTCATTAAAGATAAGAGTCTTCTTATGATCGACGATTCCATTGTGCGCGGAACACAGCTTCGCGAGACATCAGAGTTTCTTTACAGCAACGGCGCAAAAGAGGTACATATCCGTCCGGCGTGTCCGCCGCTTCTTTTCGGCTGTAAGCACCTGAATTTTTCACGTTCCAAGTCAGAGCTGGATCTGATCACAAGAAGAACGATTTTAAAGAGAGAGGGAGAAAATGTAGACGCCAAAACGCTGGCAGATTATGCAAATCCTGATTCCACCAATTATAAGGAGATGCTGGAGGATATTCGTCAAGAATTAAACTTTACCTCTCTGAAATATCATCGCCTTGACGATCTTGTAAAATCTATTGATATTGAACCGTGTAAATTGTGTACATACTGCTGGAGCGGAAAGGAATAATTACAGAAAGTAAGAGTCAAACCAGTATAATGAAAACAGAGGTGATACTGTATGAAAAGAAAAAAAGATAGATTAAAAATACTTCTTATAATATCAATAGCACTGTTTCTGATACTGGGAATATCGGCAGTTGCCATAAGCGGTTATAAAAAACATGTAGTAGCAGAAAAAGAAAAGCAGGAAATGCTGGAGATTTTG
>OGRJ01003422.1_pt1 | contig 10163 bp, 9 predicted proteins | sample 1553411 | NCBI WGS metagenome assembly OGRJ01 (sample SAMEA2580084, study PRJEB22360) | human gut metagenome | biome: human gut; feature: human-associated habitat; material: faeces | place: Denmark | collected 2008/2010
TCATGTTTTTATTGGGACATGGATTACCCAACAAGGATATCCGATATAAAATGAATTCCTGCTTAATAGGAGAAATTACTAAGTCTTAAATTAAATACACTTAATATAATCCTTTGATTTTCATTTTAAGCAGAGCAGTCTTATAAAAGTGAAAATCAAGGGATTTCTCTTCACCATCATCGAGACTTCATCAAACCTAAACGAGCCAAAGAAGAACCAAAACAGAAGTATAGTTGTTTTCACTCTATAAAATAACAGAAAAAACATTTCCAATAAAAGATATGCAGTTATTTTTGTGATGGATTTGGTTACAAACAATCAAGCAATAATACATTATGATGAAGAAAACAGTTCAATTTGTGCCCATTATTGCAATAGCAATGGCAGGTACTATGTTTAGTTGTGTGGACTCCGGAAAGGATCTCTATGATCCGTCTTATGAAACACCTAACCCGATGGGAGACGGCTTTGCTGCTCCCGATGATATCAATTGGAACATGATAACCACTAAAAATGTTTCAGTCGAAGTGAAAGATGAAGAAGGAGGGCAATTTGCTTATTTAATTGAAATATATGCAGAAGATCCTTTGACTAACGAAAATGCTTCCGTACTCGCTACAAGGACAGCTAACAAAGAAAACAACTTTAAATTTACAGCTGCTGTCAGCCTGCTCCCCACTCAAAAGGGTATTTACGTGAAACAAACCGACCCAAGAGGACGTGAACAGGTATATCAGTTCGATGTGCCGGAAAACAGCAATAATATTACCTGTAAGCTCTATTATGCAGAATCTGCAGCACAGAATAGAGCATTAATGAGTCGTGGTGTCGCTACAAGAAATCTCGCATTTGAAAAACCGGATTATTCTTCCATACCAGCTGACGCTAAGGAAGTTACAGAAATGACAGGAACTACTTTACTGCGTAATGCTAATTACAAAATCACCTCTGACTATAATGGTATATTCAAATTTGACGGATATGACGGTGATATTGCAACCAGAGTTTATGTAGATGCCCAATGGACTATTCCTGCAACTTTCCAATTCCAGAACGGAATTGAAATCATTGTGATGAACAATGCAAAGATTAATGCATCAGGAACCATGACATTCATCAGAAACTCCATGCTGACTATCATGGAAAAAGGAGAAGTAAACGCAGACGATGTATCATTCACTAATGGAGCGCCTGCTGCATTAAGAAACTGGGGGACACTGGCGGTAACAAATACCATGATTCTGCATTCCGGTGCAACACTCTACAACGAAGGAACCATAACAAGCAGAGACATCTCAATCAATTCTAACACAAAAATTGTGAATGATAATAAAATTGAGCTTGAAGGTACATTAAATCTGCCATCTAATTTCTCACTAGAAAATAACGGAGAGATTTATGGTAAGGAATTAATTGCAAATTCTAATGCTGTTGCTACCAATAACAACATCATGAGATTTACAACTATAAGCCTCACCAATACAACATTCAACAATGCTTGCAGCCTGGAAGCCACAAATTCTTTCTATGCAAACGGAGCAACATTCAACTTTACCCAAGGATATTTAAAAGCTCCTACGATGGAGTTTGTTAATGGGACAGTCAACTTGAGCAATGGTTCTATGCTGGATGCAACTACAAGTATTTACATGAATACAGCTCATGCTAAATTTTACGGAAAGGGCGAAAATACTTCTATGATAAAATCTCCGGTTATAACCGGACAAGGTTTTACGTATGATGGAAATTTAGTTATTGAATGTGATAATCATGTTGAAAAAAGCCCACATTGGAACAACTTCCATGTACAAAATGGCGCATACTTCACTAAAATGGGAGAATCCAAAGTCGTGATAGATGTCTGCACGGGTACTAAGAATAATGGAAATGAAGGAGAAGACCCTGAAGACCCTAAATTCCCGATCATCATGGATGACACTCGTAATTACGCTTATCTATTTGAAGACCAGTGGCCTTTATATGGAGATTACGATATGAACGACCTTGTTTTGATTATCAAAGAAAGAAAGATTTCCATCAACAAGGATAATAAGGCAGAAGAGTTCACGCTAAGTCTTGATTTATCGGCTGCCGGAGCTACGAAGAGCATCGGAGCTGCTATCATGCTGGACGGTGTTCCTGCCAGTGCTATCACACAACCGGTGGTGTTCAGTGATAACTCTCTTGCTAAAAACTTTAATGTGAATAGTAATAAGATTGAGAACGGCCAGGACTATGCTGTTATCCCATTATTTGACGATGCTCACAACGCATTGGGAAGAGACCGTTACGAACAGATTAATACCATTAAAGATCATTCTGCCAATACGAATCCTAAAAATATCAGTTTCACAATCAAGTTCAGCAACCCTATTTCTGTGGATGAGCTTAATATCAACAAACTGAATGTGTTCATCTTCGTAGAAGGAAACAGAAACCAACGTAAAGAGATCCATATCGTCGGTTACCAACCCACTAAGTTAGCAAATACCGACTTGTTCGGAGGCAACAACGACGATAGCTCTACTTCCCGCAAAAGATATTACATCAGTAAAGACAACCTGGCATGGGGAATCATGGTTCCGACAGACTTCAAATGGCCTTTGGAATATGTGAATATCAAATCTGCTTACTCGCTGTTCGAAAGTTGGGTAACAAGTGGCGGTACTAAGAATGAAGAATGGTGGAAAACTTTTGATTCATCAAGAGTCTATAAATAAGCCAAACAGTCAATCATCAACACGGATTTCATGAAAGTTGAAATCCGTGTTTTTTCATCAAGATACTGTTAGTCGCAATTAATAGAAAAAAAACATATATCACGAATTTTACTCTCCAGAATGGAGATTATTCTAAAATAATATCTATATTTGCAGTGTATCACAAATATAATGTGACAACAATCTCAATCAATAAATCAAATAACAAAGCAAGCGATAGAAAGGTCTATTCGTATGAAGAAAAAAATATTACTAGTCGACGATAAATCGACAATCGGAAAAGTGGCCGGTGTGTATCTAGGAAAAGAGTATGATTTTACCTATTTGGAAGATCCCATCAAAGCAATAGAATGGCTTAATGAAGGCAATGTACCTGACCTCATTATTTCAGACATTCGTATGCCTCTTATGATGGGTGATGAATTTTTAAGATACATGAAGAACAATGAATTATTCAAATCAATTCCTATCGTTATGTTATCCAGCGAAGAAAGTACAACGGAAAGAATCAGACTACTGGAAGAGGGAGCAGAAGACTATATCCTGAAACCATTCAACCCATTGGAACTCAAAATCCGAATCAAAAAGATTATTGACTAATACCGGGTCTTCTACACATGCAATATTTTGTTTATATAGGCAGAGATAGCAAAACAATAGAACTACTCTCCCGACTAAGTATTGGGGTATTCTATGCTGCGTCCAATTGTAGCAAAGCTGTCAAAGTATTGGAGAAAATACGCGAAAAATATGACGCAGCCCTATTTTTCGAACAGGTGAACTTATCCCAAGATATTGCAGATATCCAATACATGCGCAAAAAATATCCGGGACTTTATATGATACTCGTCATCGATTCCTTGTCTAAGGAAGAAGCATCCGAATATCTTAAAGCCGGCATTAACAATACAATCAAATATGAAACGAGCCAAGAGGCTTTAAAGGACTTATCGACTTTCCTTAAACGAAGAAAAGATCAGAAAATAAAGGCACTTCAGCTTAAAACACAAAATATTAATGCTTTCCGATTGCCTTTATGGAAACGAACTTTTGATATATTCTTTTCGGGAATGGCGATATTATGCCTTTCTCCTCTCCTAATATTTACTGCATTAGCTATCCGGTTAGAAAGCAAGGGCCCCATTATCTACAAATCCAAGCGAGTAGGAAGTAACTATCAGATATTCGACTTCCTTAAATTCCGTTCGATGTACACTGATGCCGACAAGCATTTAAAGGATTTCAATGCTCTTAACCAGTATCAACAGGAAGATGAGGATATTTGGGGGGAAGAACTGGAACCGGATATTAATGAAGAAGCCGACGAAGAAGAAATCCTCCTGATATCGGACGATTTCGTAATCTCCGAAGAAGACTACATCAACAAGAAGTCCAAAGAAAAAAGCAATGCTTTCGTTAAATTGGAAAATGACCCGAGAATAACAAAGATAGGACGCATTATCCGTAAATATAGTATTGACGAATTACCCCAGCTTATTAATATTTTAAAGGGGGATATGTCAATAGTAGGCAACCGTCCTCTCCCACTCTACGAAGCCGAATTGCTGACAAGCGATGAGCACATCGACCGTTTCATGGGGCCGGCCGGATTGACCGGTTTATGGCAGGTAGAGAAAAGAGGCGAAGCCGGTAAACTTTCTGCCGAAGAACGCAAGCAGTTGGATATCACCTATGCAAAGACATTCTCTTTCTGGCTGGATATAAAGATTATTCTGAAAACAGTTACTGCATTCATTCAAAAAGAGAACGTATAATCTCCTTTCAGATGATAGACTCTTATATCTACATAATAGATGATCTGATATTCTTTTGTACAGGGCTTTTGCTGCTATACCTCTTTGTGATGGCCGTAGCTTCACATTTCAAACATATCACTTATCCTAAAGCTCAAAAAACATATCGTTGCGCTATTCTCGTTCCGGAAGGAAGCCTTCTTCCGGAAATATATAAAGAAGAATCATACGAGTTTATCACATACAGCGATCTGTATCAGGCAATCAACAGCTTAGACCAGGAGCATTACGACCTGGTTCTCTTTCTGTCCCATACAGCCTCTGCTTTATCTCCGCAATTTCTGGACAAAATATACAATGCATACGATGCCGGTATACAAGCCATCCAGCTACATACGGTAATAGAAAACCGCAAAGGTTTCCGTAATCGCTTCCGTGCTATACGTGAAGAAATAAAAAACAGCCTTTGCAGAGCCGGTAATACACAATTCGGACTATCCTCCCATTTGCTGGGAACTAATATGGCAATCGATCTGAAATGGCTGCAAAAGAACATGAAAAGTTCCAAAACCAATATTGAGCGAAAGTTATTCCGGCAGAATATATACATTGATTACCTGCCGGACGTAATTGTATACTGCCAATCCGCTCCGGTCTGCCCTTATCGGAAACGTATCCGGAAAACGACTTCCTACTTGCTCCCTTCCATATTTGAGGGAAACTGGAGTTTCTGCAACCGGATCGTACAACAATTGACACCTTCTCCACTTAAATTATGTATCTTCGTAAGCGTTTGGGCTTCGTTGATAACCGTATACAATTGGACCTTATCATTCGGATGGTGGATCGCACTCTTCGGTCTATTAATCACTTACAGCCTGGCAATCCCTGATTATCTGGTAGAAGACAAAAAGAAGAAAAAACATTCAATATGGAGAAAAAAACACTTAAACAACGAATTAAAGAAAACCCCGGCTTGAAACAGGCTGTGCATCGTTTCATCATGCATCCCGTTAAAACTCGCCCCAACTGGTGGATACGGCTCTTCGATTTCATATACCTGAAACGTGGAAAGGGTTCTGTCATCTACCGGAGTGTCCGCAAAGACCTCCCTCCTTTCAACCGGTTCTTCTTGGGAAAATATTCTGTTGTCGAAGATTTCTCCTGTCTGAACAATGCAGTTGGCGACTTAACAATCGGAGATTATACACGCATCGGATTAAGAAATACAATCATAGGTCCGGTTCATATCGGCAACCACGTCAATCTGGCACAGAATGTAACAGTCACAGGACTCAACCACAATTACCAGGATGCGGAAAAGATGATTGATGAACAAGGAGTCAGCACACTGCCTGTTGTCATTGAGGATGATGTATGGGTAGGCGCCAATTCGGTCATTCTACCGGGAGTAACCTTAGGAAGACATTGCGTAGTGGCTGCCGGAAGCGTAGTCAGTCATTCCGTTCCACCTTATTCAATATGCGCCGGATGCCCTGCAAGAATCATAAAAGCATACGATTTCGAGACTAAAGAGTGGAAGAAAGTAGAGAAAACGCCTGCCACTAACCATAAATAGTGAGAACTACTACATAATATACCTCATAAAGGTGATTGTGACTCATACTGAAACGAACTATCTTTGCAGTATCAGAATTGAATTAATTAGTCATAATTTTATTACGTAGCCACATTTAAGTAAAAAATGAAATAGAATCCTGCCGAAGCGATTTCGTCGGGATTTTGTTTTTTATTACCCTCCTAACCTGCAAGATCAAGCAACCCTATTCATCGATAAGTTTTCGTCTACAAAATAGTGACGCTATCCGGCAAGGATAGTGACGGTATATGTCCGGGATAGCAACGGTATCGTTGTCATATACCGTCACTATTTTTTCGCTTGCATGGACCCTTAAACCTACTATATAGTCTATACTAATAATACTCTCTGTTTAACCCATAACAATGCGACAGACTTAAATCCCATATAAATAAAAAAAACGAGCTAATTCTTTTTATAGAACCACTCGCCACCGCATCAGAAAAGCCTAAAGGCTTTTCCATAGTACCTCAAATTTCCTGAAAACTAATCTTCTTTTTACCTAAAAACGTCTTACCTATTGTTATCCTTTTACCTTCTATTAAAAACTTATCCTATTGAACTAAACTAAAAAACTTTTAATACCTTAAACTGTCTAATCTAATACCTCTATTTAATATTTTCTTTTACCTTATAAACTAACAGCAATTTCTCAACTGCTTTGCAAAGGTACGAATATTTTTCGTGTGCGCAAACGGTTTTATATTTTATAACACTTCCGCAGGCTATAAGTCTTTCACATCGCTCAATGCAACCAGCTTATTTACAATAGCATAGATAGTCAAACCGGCAGCACTATGTATTTGCAATTTTTTGCTAATATTTCTCCGGTGTGTAATCACCGTATGAATCGACAAAAAAAGCTTTTCCGCTATTTCCTTATTTGTCATTCCCTTCACCACACAGATAACGATTTCCTTTTCCCGCTGGCTAAGCGTATCCTGATTATCCATCCCTTCTTCTTCAGAAACCACATTCAGCAAACCCGCAATTTTCTTAGAAAGAGTTTCCAAATCATCGAATATTGAAATAGACTCATCATACTTACCCAATAATGAAGCATCTACAAAAGAAGTAACCAACGCTATTAAACGTATCCTTTTACCAGATATTTCTTCTCGAAACTTAGCTACATCAAAGTAATCACCAAAAGCAGGATTGACAATCAACATCTCGGGACATTGCGTCCGGACGCAATCGTGCAAAGCTTCAACAGACAACAATTCTATTGGTTGCACTTTTACGTTAGAAAGACGCTTCAATGCAGCAGTCAACCCACCACGAATAATTACAGAGGTCTCTGCAATAGCTATTCGAACAACTTCGTTATTTTTCATTTTCCCTAATCCTCCTTTCCAAATTCAGAATAGCAGGAACAAAAATATAGTCCTCAACCTTGCAATGAGATTCCAGTCCGGCTTCACAAGCATATATGTCGAAAAGAGCCGCGTTCAGAAGATTCTCATTTGCTTTGGCAGGGCAATATTTTATAATGATATTTTTTAGTTCTGTCAACTTCTCCCCTACCTGATCGTGATGTTTGGAAAAGGTACTGATCTGATAGTTTTTGGGAGCATTTCCCTTAATCAATGAATCGACATACTTAAAGACGGTTTTCTCTTCATAATCCATGTGCTTACGCACTTCTCGTGTATATTCATCAAAAAACTTGAGAATAAGAAAAGCTACATCGTCCTGCGAACAATCAATTGCCTCGATCAATTTACGACGAATAGCCGGAAGAGAAAAATCAAGAAAATAAATATGTGCCTGCCGCAGATAATCAATCAATGCAGGTATGGAAATATCATCTTTATCCCCATCGAGCCGGGAAAAGCCTTCAGCCATAAAGTTGACTACAATCAGAAAAGTCCGACAGTCCACTCCATTTAGTTCACAAACTTCTTTGACTGTTTTGTCACCAAACCCCAATGAAAGCCCAAAACGACTCATCACTTGCAACAAAGAATAATTATCGCTGATGAGATCGATCATCTTATCAGTCGGCTTGTATTTCTGTAAATTATCCATCATACCTATGTATATTAGAGAGTACAAAGAAACGGAATATTTTGCTGAAATGCAATCATCATTTATAGGTATTTTAAATCATCATTTATTGGCAAATACTAATTATACGCTACTATTTTGTGGCACAACTTTAGGCAAGCTAGTCTTTTTTTAGTAATTTTGTCGCTATCTATTTGTAATTAGTAACTCATAATTTTATATTTAATAAAATGGCAAACGAACTCGAGCTGAAATACGGCTGCAACCCCAATCAAAAGCCTGCCCGTATCTTCATGAAAGAAGGCGAACTACCCATTGAGGTATTGAACGGACATCCCGGTTACATCAATCTGCTGGATGCATTCAACAGTTGGCAGTTAGTAAAAGAACTGAAAGAAGCTACCGGACTTCCGGCTGCCGCATCATTCAAACACGTCAGCCCGGCAGGTGCGGCCGTCGGCCTTCCGCTGAACGAGACGCTTCGCAAAATGTATTTTGTTGATGAAACAACAGAGCTTTCTCCCCTTGCCTGTGCCTATATTCGCGCAAGAGGTGCGGACAGAATGAGCTCCTTCGGAGATTTTATCGCCGTCAGCGACAGGGTCGATGTTTCGCTTGCAAAAGTTTTGAAGCATGAAGTTTCGGACGGCATTATTGCTCCGGATTACGATGAGGATGCGTTTGAGATCCTTTCCGCAAAGAAAAAGGGTGCATACACGGTTATTAAAATCGACGAAAACTATGTTCCCGCTCCCATTGAAACGCGCACGGTGTTCGGCATCACATTCGAACAGGGACGCAACGATTCAACGATTGACGAAAGCCTGCTTTCAAATATCGTGACCGAAAACAAAAACCTGCCCGAAAGTGCGAAACGCGACCTTGTTATTGCGCTTATCACGCTTAAATACACCCAGTCCAACTCCGTTTGCTATGTTGAAAACGGGCAAACGATCGGAGTGGGCGCGGGGCAGCAATCACGCATTCATTGTACACGCCTTGCGGGCAATAAAGCCGACCTTTGGCACCTGCGTTCGCATCCTTCCGTGCTGAACCTGCCGTTCCGTGCGGATATCCCGCGCACCAACCGCGATAATGCAATTGATTTGTATTTAAACGAGGATGAATGCGGGGACGTGCTTGATGACGGAAATTGGCAGAATTTCTTCACCCGCCGTCCCGAGCCGATGACAAAGGAACAGAAGCGGGAATGGCTGAGCAGGTTCGGCGAAACCGCACTTGCAAGCGATGCGTTCTTCCCGTTCGGCGATAATATCGAGCGTGCTTTCCGCAGCGGCGTTGCCTATATTGCTCAGCCCGGCGGTTCGGTGCGCGATGATGCCGTTATTGAGGCATGCAACAAACACGGCATGGTCATGGCTTTTACCGGACTTCGCCTCTTCCACCATTGATTTTTAACGGAGCGGTTCATTCGAACCTGTTCGGCACTCGGCGGTGCGTCGGGCGAACGGAAACGAACGGTCAATTAAGCGGACATAGACGAAAAGGATTTCCCGATGCAGGTGCGGAACGTGCGGAAGGGACGGAACAAGGAACGGAATTAAGAGTAAAAAATGCAGATAACAAAGGATAAACTCAATATTGCCGTCATAGGCGGCGGCGGACGCGAACATGCGATAATCAGGCGGCTTGCTCAAAGCCGCAGAGCGGGAAAGATATATGCGCTTCCCGGAAACGGCGGAATTTCCCGCGAACATGCGGGCAGCGATTCATGCCCGGTGACCTGCACGGGCATTGCTGCAACGGATTTGGAAAAAATTGTTGATTTTGTGCTGAACAACGAAATTGACTTTGCTGCCGTGATTCCGGACGACCCTCTCGTTATGGGGCTCTGCGACATGCTGCGCGAAAAGGGCATTCCATGCTTCGGCCCGAGCAAGGCCGCGGCAATAATCGAGGGCAGCAAGGCTTTTTCAAAGGAACTCATGAAGAAATACGGCATTCCGACAGCCGAATACAAGGTCTTTTCGGATGCCGATGCTGCGGCAGAATATGCGGCGCACCACAGCCTTCCCGTCGTTGTCAAAGCGGACGGGCTTGCTCTCGGCAAGGGCGTTA
>OGRJ01003425.1_pt1 | contig 10161 bp, 8 predicted proteins | sample 1553411 | NCBI WGS metagenome assembly OGRJ01 (sample SAMEA2580084, study PRJEB22360) | human gut metagenome | biome: human gut; feature: human-associated habitat; material: faeces | place: Denmark | collected 2008/2010
CTCCACCCCAGCGCTATACCGGAATGAAGTCTTTTTTCTATCTTTCATCTTCTTTTTCTCTCATTGCAATCTCAATGATCGCCAAATCTCTCTTTGCAGCTTTCATATCTTCAACACCATCACATACAGGTATCAATATTGCCAGTGTCAGCGCCGCCGCCAAAATAACAGACAATAAAAAACAAATGTTCATTTCTTTTATGCCATCATACCCGGAAGTTACAGTGTACTGATATGAAATTCTTATAAAAGCAAAAAATTCTCTCCAGATACCCATTACGATTCCAAGTAAAACAATCATCAGCAGCACTTCACAAACATTCTTTTTATGTTCACATTTCACTTTTTGTTCTACATATTCAAACTCCAGCTCTTCTTTTTCCATTAATCTTAATGTCTCAAGTCTCCATTTAAAAGCCTGCATTTTCCGCCTGCGTATTTCCCGATATGAAAATTTCATGATAAAGTTTTCTATCTTTTCTTTCATCACTCTGCCTCCACGATCTTCCAGTTATCCCCCTTCTCCAGCGTCAGCTTATACTGCATGACCTGCGTGATCTTCAGATCCTGGTCCAGGTATTTTACATAAACTTCTGCTTTCGTCTGATCACCTTCCATATAATAGGCTTTTCCTGCCAGTCCATCATATACATAATTCTTTCCGATCGCCGGAAGGACACTATCCTTTACATAATAGACGAGTTCCTTTGCCGATGCCTGGGGATACAGCTTGAAAAACGTATTCAAAAAATCTTCAATCTGTGTCTGAGTTTTTAAATCAATGCTCCCGTCTGTTTCCTTTTCTTCCGGTTCATAAGAAGATTTTCCCGGCAGCGCATATGCTGTCGGGTTTTTTACAACCAACATCTTTCCTTTTTCATCCCTGTGAACCGTTACCTGATACACATTACTCTGATCCGTGGTCTGCTCACCTTCCGATATCCGCTGCTTTACACAATACGTTACTTCGTACTCTGTATCCGTAAGATCTTTCACAGACCAGATATCTACAGATTCGACTTCTGCCACAGTCGGACAATCTGTCGTTATCATCCCATGATCCATAAGCTGCAGCGTCTCTGGAAGATATTTTTCCAGTGTTTTTTCTCTCTTGCTGATCTCCCGGTCTGTATTTTCCCAGGCATGATATACACCTGCAAAATCCTTTACATAACTCTCCAGGGCATTTGTATCTTTCAGTTTTTCCTCGATCACAGTCTCTTTTTCAACCGTGACCGTATCAACCGATGTGAAATTATTATAAATTCCTAAGATAATGCTGATTGCAAGTAAAATCCAGAATAACCGGATCCATCCCCTGTTAGGAGATACCTTTAAAACCGGCATTTCTTCTGCCTGGTCACTTCCTTTATATTCACCCCTTATCTTTTCTTTTGGTTTTAATTTCCGGATATGTACTTTCATCTTTTCCGGCAGTTTTGTATATATCTTTTTTAAAAACAGCCAGACCTTATTTTTTATTTTTTTGATCATTACTTTTATCTGTACTTTCTTTTCCTGTCCCATTTTGTTTTCTTTTTCCATTTCTTTTCCTTTCTGCCGTTGCGACATCGCATTTATGTTGACGGCATGCTGACCCTTCCAATACATACAAAGTGTTCCTTCCAAAAGCTTGTATTTAAGTCCGCGAAGCCGATCGGGTTTCCAGCATGAAACATCCTTCCATTTCCGGCATAGATCCCAACGTGCGTGATGTAATTGTCTGTCTTATATGTTTTCGTGAAAAAGACCAGATCTCCCGGCTGCGCTTCCTCCAACTCCAGATGCTGCACGGCTTCATACTGTTCCTGTGCTGTCCTTGGCAGTGACACTCCCGCCTGTCCAAAACACCATTGCGTTAACCCGGAGCAGTCAAAGGATGTCTGCGGACTTGAACCACCCCAGACATATTTCCATCCCTGATATTTATAAGCTTCCGCAAGAACTGCATTCGCCGTATCTGCCGGTAACGGCTCTGACTCCAGATATTGTTTTACAAGATATACATAAAACATGTTTCCGTAGTCATACCTCCATCCGCCATTCTGTGCGATCGCAACCGGATTATCATACTTTACTTTTCTGCCGCCGCATTTGCTGCTTGCAAAATCACACGACAACTGAAATGTATGAGCCTTTCCCCTGACTGATACATAATCAATATATCTGGCTCCATAATTGTATGCCTGGATCACTGCATCTAGATCGCAACCTAACGTGTCCGCTTTCTGCAGCAACATGGCAAAATATGCAACCGCAGCCTTGATAGATTCCGAAGGGGTTTTCTCTTCTTCTGTCAGACCACTGTTTCCAAGTGACTGCATCGGATCATTTCCTTCCCCTCCAGTCTCAACCATCATGATGGCAAGCAGATACTTTTCATACTCATGCATGTTGTATTCCGCTGCCGTATCCCCGACAAAGGCTGCATATTCCCTTACTTTGTCAGATAACCCAAGACCGGACGCATGTACCGGATCCCCATCTTCGCTTTCATCTGACACTCCAATAAGCATCACGCCACAAATAAACAACAGAAAAACAGGAAATAAAATACATAAAGTGCATATGATCCACTTTACACGTTTCATCTTTACTTCCTCCTGTCTGTTCTCCGATCAACACTTCCTGTCTTCCTCTGTTCTGCTAACACATCGTTTCTTAAATCCTTTGCATTTCCACTGGATCTTATTACAGTTTTTCCCGGTACAGACTCCGGCTTTGCTTCCCTTAGATCCTGTCCGGCATTTTTCTCCTGCAGTCCTTTGCTTCCCGTTCTCTGCTGTTCTAATCCTTTCATAAATTTTTCCTGATCCGTACTGTTTAACATCGTTCCATAAGTTCCAAGTTCTTTTCTCACGTCCTTATCTGGACGGGTTATGCTCTGTTTGTAACGGATGTCCTCTAACGGTGTTCCTATTCGTTCCGTTTTCTGATCATTCTTTCTGATCCGTTCTTCACTTCCTGCCATGTCCCTTAACTTTTCATCTGATGCTTTCCGCACCTGCCCCCTGCTGTCAATAAAGCTTTTTCCTGCTTTTGCGCCGCGGTTCAAGCCATCCACACCACGGTATTTATCCAGTTCTTTTCCATTTACCGGAATCCGTTGGTGGAAGTCAATTCCACCATAACGCTTTAATGCAGTTTCATTTCTTCGCTTCGCAAGATACATTTCACGACGCTTTTTTCCTGCATCTGCCCGGATCCGGTTTCGTTCCTGCAGACGGTCTGCCTCTCTTCTGCTCCGTTCTCCAGCTATGCCTTCTTTAAAGTCTTTTACATTCTGATCTAACGCTTTTCGATGTAATCCTGCCTGGTATCTTATTTCAGTCGGTGTATTCTGTACATTATCTTTTACCATGCCGAAACGTTCTTTTAAGCGTTTTCCGGAATCCATAACCATACCGACACGTTTTCCGGCTTTTGTACCTGCAGACTGTGTTTTACTGCCGTAAGATACTGTCGTTCTTTCATTTTCAGACGCTCCATTGTTTTCCGTCCCATTCACATTTTCATTTGCCCGGACTGGTTCTCTTACAGGCTTACTGCCACTATTATTTGCATGTGATGATGCCCTCTGTGAATTGCTTTCACCTGAAGGCGCCGGTTCATTTCCAGAACTGCTTCCAGCATTTCCACCTGTACCGCCGCCAGTTCCATTTCCTGCACTTCTGCTTACTGCAGCACGTCTGCCGCCAGAATAATACCTTCGTCCAAACAATTTTCTCATAACCATATATCTTCCCATGCTCCGCAGGAAACGACCGCGTTTATTACCACTGCCATCTCCTAACGCAACCATAGATAAAATTTCATCCATCTTCAAATATGTTCCGACGAAAACAACGATCTGTAAAAATGCAACCATTAAAAACGGATAATCGCCCGACATGGAATAGATCATTGCAGATAGAGAAAACGCAATCGTAATGAGAAGTGTTAATCCTGCGCGCATTAAAATCGTATTGAACAGTTTTAACACCGCCTTTTTCAACAATCCGTTATAAGTCGGCAGCATGGATAAAATAAAATTCAGCGGCAGATACAACGCAAATATGATAAACAAAAGCTGGGTAAATATAACCAGCCCACACATTATGACCACAAAAATACTGATGATCAGATTCAGGAAAAATACCAAAAGGACCGTCCCAAATCTGCCTGCTACATTCGTCACAGTCATATTTACATTTTTATAAGTTTCAATATCTGTCTTTACTGCAGTCTGACGGTCTTCTCCGAAATTCGTTACAGGACTGACAGATAAAATTGATTTAATACGATCTCCATCAACTCCCGCTGCAATACGCTCTGATTCGATTGCAGTTTCATCCGTCGTACCAAACTGCAAAAGCAGCCATGGTTTATAGACCTGAATTGCAAACAGGTTATTCCGGATCTTGTCTGTTGCTTTTACTCCCATCTCATCATTTCCCGGCATGACAAGTTTTGCCCCAAGCTCCAGGACACCATTGCTTAAATCCGCGGAAAAATCATTGATATTTTTAATGTACTGCGGCGCATAAGCAATAAACGCGGCAGTTAAAAGAAAGATCACAAGCATATTTACCGCTGCGCTGACTGCCTCTGTGGTTTTTCTTTTGATCAGCCCGGCATATGCCATGTAGCCGCCCACGATCAATACGATAAACAGTAACAGCCAGGTATAAAAACCATCCGCATTGAATTTCTTCGATCCGGTATTCATGCCCGCCAGGATCTGAATGTTCTTTCCGATGTCGTCTGCCATATCACCGATAAAATCAAGCGAATACGTCTGCTGCACAATATATCCCGTTCCGCTGCTCAGCAATACACTGATCAGCCAGATTCCGTCACTGATTCCATAAAAAACGGATGAAATCTTATTATCTATCCTGTCCATCCAATTCCAGGGAAGCCAGTCCCAGGAAGTGTCCACATAGAAATCGATCTGATAATTATCCCACCGGTACTGACTATACAGATTTCCAGCATCGATCGTTTCATCTACCAGTCCGGAAGCCGCAGCTACCTCCATATTGGCAGCCGATAAAAATAATCCTGTCAGAAACATGCATACAAGAAATGCTGACAGGATCTGTTTGCGCGGCTTTTGCAGTCTTTTTGTTTTCATTCCCCATTTCTTTCTCATGAAACTTCCTCCCTTCTTGGAGGTCTGGTATCAAATGCGTCAAATACATGCTGCAGTAATATCTGTGTATGTACTTTTCCAACACGTCCATATATGTCCTGCATCAGACATTCCCCAGTTTCTAATGCCATGATCGCATTCTGGTTTTCTTCATCATCCGGATCCAGCCCAAAGAATCTTAATGTATTCCGGATCTCCGTCTTATCTGTGGAATGAAAAGCGAACTTCAAACCGATATTGTTTTTGATTTTTTCGTCCAGAAGATCGGAAGAACTCTGCGTGATAAAAAATACACCGGACTGCATGGAACGTCCGGCACGTACAAGTTTATTCGATAAAGCTGCTCCCTGTGCTACCTGCAGGAGACTCCATGCCTCATCTAAAGCAACGATTTTATAAATTTTCCTGTCTGAATAAATAAAATCCAATGCAAAAGTTCCGATCGCGATCATAACCGCAATACTTAAATATTCGATACTGGTATATTCCTCCACATTTTTTTCAGAATCCGGCAGCATCAGATCCTGCACCTGCAAAATGTTTAAAGCCTTATCTGCACTGATCTTACGCGTCACTTTTCCATCTGAAAACAGCAATCCCGCAAAATCATAATCGGTAAACGCTGCTATGTGGCTTGCAAGCAGATGCGCTTCTTCATCCTCCATCTCATTTAATTCATCGATCACATATAAAAGTCCGCTATCCGATCTTTTTGTAACTGCCTTTACCGCATCACGTAAAAGCGGGAAACGTTTTCCATCTTTAATACTGACACCAGTCAAAAATGTCAGGATATCCATCGCCAGGCTGTCTGCATCTTTCTTATTCTGCATGATCACATACGGATCAAGCATTCCTTTATTGACCTCATCACTGGTCAGGTTGATAATGTTAATTTCATCCGAAAGTTCCGGAAGCATTTCTTTCCATTTCCCGCGTTCCGACTTCGGATCAAGGATCAGCGCCCTTGCACCGTGTAAAACTTCCTGGTAAATGATGTTATTTGCAAACATTGATTTACCACCGCCAAGCGTTCCGGTAAATGCCACAGCAAGGGCATTTGTAACACTGCCGGCTACGTTCTGACAGGCAAGAGACGGGTCTATGTAGATATTATTTCCAGTCTCCGTGTCATACCCGATGTAACTTCCATCCGGATCACCCAGGATGCGCGCTGCACCGAATCCAAGTCCCGCCAGGAAATCTGCTTTCACATACTGGATATAATCATTTTCATATCTTGATCCAGACGGAATAAATTCTTCGTGGAATCCGATCATATCGCCAAACGGGCGTACCAGTTTAATGTTAAAATCATTCTCGTAATAATCCCTGACCTCCGCGATACGACGTTCCAGCTCCTCTTCGCTTTCTGCAGCAATCCGGACAACGTAGCTTAATTTGTACATGGATCCTTTTGTTCTGCCTAAGTCCTTTTCCAGCTCGTCCACATCCACCAGTGCCTCTACCACGGAATTATCCGTATCGGCACCAGCCTCATACGCATGCTCATCTAAGTCATTTAATTCCTTTTTCTTATTTCTGACCGTCGTCAATGCGCTTCTGTTCGGCATGATTTCAACGTTCATACTGACGTCTACCGGAAAACGGAAACGCTCCTGCTCATAATAAAAGATCTCCGACGATGGAAACTCCAGTTCCCCGATTAAAGCATTGATTGTCAGGTATGCAGCACAGCTTTCCCCCTCTTCCCTTATCATCCGGATATGTTTCTGATACTCCTGCAGCACACAGCGCGTCAGGCGGAGAATGTCGTACTTGCGGACTAACGTTTTTTTCTCCAGCTTTTCTTTTGGAAATGAATACTCATATTTATAATACGGCGTTTTCTGTTGTCCATAGATATGCTCTACAATGTAGCCAATGTCTTTCTTTTCCAGGCGCTTTAGGGAAAACTTCCCTTTTACACGCTGTCTTAAAAAGTTTTCCAGTTTTGCATACCGCTCGATCTCTGCACTGTTTATGCTGACAAAATCACCCATCAGGTTATGGTTGACACTGTTTATAAAGTCTGTAAATACGGCTAAAATATCTTCCTTGACCTTCTTTACACTAACTTCCTCTTCTCCCTTGATCAGCTTAAAACCTAAAAAGAAACGGTAGGTAACTTCATTTTCTATTCCACCCATAGAAGTGATCAGCCCTTCTGTCTGGATGTCGATCACTTTTTCTGCTGTTTCTTTAAGATCCCCCTTTAAGTGTCTCTTGCAGCGTTCCTGCCTGTCCCTTACGGATGTTTCAGATGCAATGCAGAGCGCATGCATCTTGCCTTCCCTGTTTACCGTCATGATCTGACGGAACCGTTCATGTACTGCCATCTTTTCATCCGGAGATAAAAAAGCATAGTTGTACGGGATCAGTTCATAATACGCCCACCATTCTCCCTGCTGGTTTAAGATCATATTGTTTTCGATGTACTTAATCGGGAACATATATATCCCTCCTCACTGCGGTAATATATTCATTTACCGTCTTTTTACGATACACCACACGTTTTCCTGCATAAGTCTCTTTTGGGCGTATCAGATAATTAAACGCCGCGCATAAGAATCGGTACGGTTTTTTGCCATCAAAGCTCTTTTTTGACATCAGATACGCATTTCCTACGCATATCGCAGCCCATACAACGAAACTTTTTATATACACAAATGGCGGCAGGTTGTGAATCATAAGACATACAACTGCCGTTCCGGTAAAATACCCGATCTGTGTTATCGTCGCCGGAAACGGCAGATTAACATCCCCGACCGCATGTATCACTTTTTCAACATTCCAGATGCTTGTATATGACTTTACCTGTTTCATTTCTTCCCTTTCTTTCCTTTCTGCCTGTCCGGCGGTTTTCTTCATCCTTTTTCACTTAGCTAAGGCACAGGGCAGCCCGCCCCGCACCTTATTTTTATCAGAGATTATTTTCCTCCATCTTCTACATCATCTGCAGCACCGCCCTCGATGATCGTGCCATTATAGATCTTTAACATCGTGTCTTTTGTCCCAGAGGGATTAAAGACAAAACCAACCGCTATGACCGCGATAATTGCAAAAACAATCAGCTCCGCAATCTTGTGTTTAAATAAAAGCACAAGACCAACGATAATAATCCCTCCTAAAACCAGAGGCTGTATATTCGTCATGAGCCACGTATAAATTCCCTGTCCAAAATTCATCTTTCTCTTTCCTTTCCGCGCATTTTGCGCATAAAAAAAGACAGCTTTTTTATTGCCGTCTGTTTACTGTTACATTTTTTCTTTTTTCTTTTTATTTCTTCTTTATGGCGCATGTTCCATAACACATCCAGCTTTGCGCTTTAAAAATTGCGACGCCGCAATTTCAGGATTCCATGTATTCCTCTTTAAGATCATCAATCCATTTTCTTCCTTTCTGCCTTGCTGTGACAACATCGTCCAGTGCCGCCTGCTGTTGTTTTAAGATCTTTTTATGATGCGGGGACAGATTGGCTTCCTCGATCATATCCTTCGCCAGGCGCGTGCCTCTGAGATCATCCAGCTTCTGTACCATTTTAAGGGACGGTGCGACCTGTCTTGTAAGCCAAAGGAGTGTCCGGTCAAGTGTGTACTCTTCCGGTTTTGTCGTCAGCTTAATGCTCCGGTACTGTCCGTTTAAAAACCACACCCAGCGCTCATTTAACGGCCAGTTTCTGCATTCCTTCTCCGGATCGGCATCTACAAAACGGACATAGTGGTTGATAATAGAATAAGCCGTACAGGCTACATCTTCCATCTCCAAAAGATCATCCACCGCCACCTCCGCACGCTCATCTTTTAACCGTATTTCAAAACGGTTTTTCGTTTCCGCCTCATCCAGCGGCGTGCCATTTTTTACATACTGCTCATAATCTTTTTCGTAAATGCAGAAATAAATTTCACTTTTTAAAGATCCCAGGTACAATGTATTTCCCATGCTTGCCGCATCTTTTTCCCGATTCCTTATCAGTTCCCCGGACTGGTAATCCTTATAACTGTGAAAAATCGTGATGCATTCATCCCGACGGCATTTTACTATCAGCTCCGGTATATTTAAAATTCCGGCACGGTCGTTGATCGCAATATCGATCCGCTTAAATACCGCCCCCATTTCTCTTGCCGTCCGGAAGAAATCATACCAGGTACGTTTCTGCACCTTAAGAAACGCTTCGAACTGTCTGCACCCCTTGCCCTTTAGTTCAAGCAGGATCCCTTTTTCATGTTCCGGCGATACCATAACCGTGATATCACCGTAGATATACTGGCGTCCGTAACCGTAAAAGCTGTGCGCTTCCTCAATCATGTACTGCATCCGGATATTCATGGCATCTTCGATCACGCGTCTCTCATCCGTGGTTGCAAACCGGATCCGAACATAGTCAAATAAAATTTCCATTTCTTTATCCGGATTAAATATCTCAAGAACCATTTCCAAATGTTCTAACAGCTTTTTTGTTGCCCGCTTCTTTCCAATCAGCAGCATACCGTAATACCCCCTGCTGATTCCTGCTGTTTCAACATATTCATTTTGTGATACGCCGTAGCTTTTTCGTCTGGCTTCCAGGTTCGTAATCCATTCCACCGGATCAAATGCAATGGAATCTTCATTTTCTTCTATATACTCGTCTGTCATCTCTCCTGCTTCTTTAATATTCCATACATCATCCGCTGATTTAAAACCTTCCTCCAGATCTTCTGTCTGCATTCCATAGCCGCTTTCTTTTTCTTTCCGGTATTCCTGAAGCACATTTTGCAGCTGGTCAGCCAGCTTGTCACTGACCGGCTTTTTCCCGTGTATCAGCATGTTATAATAGCCTCTTGAAAAACCAATGCGTTTTGCAAGTTCTACCTGGGATAATCCCAGTTCTTTGCGTTTTTTCTCAATCTCTTTTAACGTCTCCTGGTTCTTTTCCACATCTGCCACCATCCCATTTTATAATTCAGTCCTGCAGTCTCCCAGGGATATCCTCATAGATCTGCATTTCATTACGTCTTGGTTGTAATTCCCTGTTATCACTTGGT
>OGRJ01003449.1_pt1 | contig 10115 bp, 10 predicted proteins | sample 1553411 | NCBI WGS metagenome assembly OGRJ01 (sample SAMEA2580084, study PRJEB22360) | human gut metagenome | biome: human gut; feature: human-associated habitat; material: faeces | place: Denmark | collected 2008/2010
CCTGCTCCAGCAGGCCATTGACGGCATCGAGCAGGGCAGCGAGGTGATGCTGCGCACAGTGTATGACCCCCAGAGCAAGGGCAAGCCGTATATCCCCGCTGAAGAGGTACAGGCCCTTATCGCTGACCTCAAGCGCGAGATACCGCAGCCCGGCCATTGGGTATTTGCCCCCTATCGCTTGACATATGGTGATGAGAGCGTCAACTCTAAGCGTTACCCATGGGTAAATTATGATGACGACCTCGACAAAACAGTATATGCCGCGCTGTATGCGGCCATTGGCGACACCATGAGCGACGGCGCCGCAGAAGGCATGTTTAACTGCAAAAAATTAGCAGATAGGTTTCCACTTGTTTGTGGTGCTAATTTTTCTGTACCTGCGACTGGGGGAGAAAAAGAGCATATACTCACTGTCGAGGAGATGCCGGAACATAAGCATGTCATGCCTTATACAACAGGTAATGGCGCCTCGGCTGGCGTTGGGTATAAATTAGGCACCAGTGAAACGCAATCATGGAGTTCCACTCTAACAACTGGCGCCGGAAAAGCTCACAATAACATGCCGCCTTATATAGTACAGACTGTCCATGTCAAGTCTTGATGTGGGCTATCTGGCCTAGATATGGAGGCATATTATTATGGGCCTCATTCCCGCCAGCAGCACCCGTATTGGGGCCATAGGCTTGTGCACCGTAGCTGCTATAATTACCGATAGCTGCACCCCACTTCCCACTTGTAGAAGTATCTATTAAGACATTTTTATAGGAGGTCTGGTCCGTATGAGGATGCACATGTTTAGGCATCTCATTTATATTGAGTAGATGCTCTTTTTCGCCTCCTTGCTCACATGGTTCAAAATTAGCACCACAAGCTGGTGCTATGTGTGTATGTGTGCCACTTGGGTAAGATAAGGTGGCATATTATTGTGTGCTTTATCGCCACCAGAATAGCTTGTCATAAAACCACCACCAGCAGCAGTATAGCTGGATGTGTTTTTTATTTCACAGCCCCATTTTTTAGATGTGGAATAATCACACATTACTTCTTTGTTTTCCTCAGATGAGTAATGCCGGTGGCTCGGCATTTCTTCACCAGTTAATATGTGCTCTCGTTCGCCGCCTTGCTCACACGGTTCAAAATTAGCACCACAAGCTGATTACGTCTTTATGTGTACGACCTGTGCAAGGAATGGGGGCATATTATTATGCGGAACATCGTTGCCCGATGACGCTGTATGAGGCAACGCCTCACCGCTATAACTTTTTCCATGAATCGTGCCATTTTGGCTAAACCACGCGGCGACCCATTCGCTCCCATTTTGCGCAACAGTAGTGGCATGTGTGTGTTTAGGCATTTCTTCAATAGTGAGGGTATGTTCTTTTTCGCCGCCCGTTTCTGACACAGAAAAATTAGCACCACAAGCATATTGCCCAAATCCCAAATGCTGTACAATGGTAAAAAACCATTGGAGGCGGGCAAAATGCGCAGAAAAATCAAAAAGGTGCAATCAACCATAGGATATCGTGCAGATGGGCAAGCCATTAAAAAGGCGTTTTATGGCCGCACAAAAGAGGCCGCAAAAGCTGTAGCCGAGGCCTACCGGCAAGAGCATGGCATGCCACAAAAAGCCCTTGACATCTATACTTTTGCCGGATGGGCCAAACAATGGCTGCTGCTCTACAAAAAACCTTTTGTGTCAAGAGCAGCTTACACAACAACCTACGAGAGCACGGTATACAAGCATCTGCTGCCTACTCTGGGCGACAAATATCTGCTGGATATTACCCCCGCAGATATACAGGCTTTGTATCTCACAAAGACAACGCTGTCGGCATCCATGTGCGCAAAGGTGCGTATGTGCGTGATGGGGATATTTGATACTGCGGTACATAATGACCTGTGCACTCGTAACCCAGCAAGATTTTGCCGGTTGGAAAGTATTGCGACTAAACATGTCAAGGAGGTATACAGTGATGCTGAGATTGAGAGCGCCTCCCGGTGGTTTATTCAGCGCATGCCGGAGGTGGTGCTGCTCCTGGAGACCGGCGTGCGCCGCGGCGAACTGCTGGGATGGCACAAAGATGATTTTTCCCGGCGTAAAAACACCTGGACAGTATCGCGTGCCGTGCACCTTGTGCCGGGTAAGGGTCCCTGCGAGGGGCCGCCCAAGTGCCATAGCGGCCGCACTGCACCGCTATCTCCACGCGGACGCCAAGCCGTGGAAATCCTTTTGCAGATGTACCCAGACAGCCCTATGCTGATACCTGGCCCCACAGGCGGGATTATGAGGCCTGACACATGGAGCCGCCGCCTAAAGGCGGAGATGGCCCGCATGGCCGAACAACAACCAGACATGCCCCAGTTAACAGCGCACGAGCTGCGTCATACTTACGGTACGTTCCTTCGGCGTCACGGAGCAGATATTTACTCTATTAGCAAAATTTTGGGGCACAAGGATGTCAATGTAACGGCACGCATCTATGTCCATAATGAGATGGACGAGCTTAGACGAGCTCTCAAATTTCTACGCAAACAAACACTTTTAGCTGTCTGATATCAGGCGGCTTTTTATTTTAAGGAGGCAAAAAATATGGCACAGGATGAAAAGTACATCAATGCAGACGCAGACGCGGGCCCCGGCGCTGACATGCCGGAGGATGCACGAGAGGAGGCTGCACAGAAATGATAGGCTCTAACCTTGTAACAAAGCGCATGCAGGCGTATGCGGGCAACTACACCAAGGACCGCAGCCGCTACGGCAAAATTACAGAGATTACCGTGCACCATTGTGCGGGTATTATGAGCATCGACGACCTGGGCCGCCTGTGGCAGCGTGTGGGCCGTGAGGGCAGCAGCCATTATGGCGTAAGCGGCACCCAGATAGGCCAGTATGTGAGCGAGGATGATATAGCCTGGACAAATAGCCATTGGGCGTCCAACTGCCGGGCTGTAACCATTGAGACAAGCAACAGCGGCGGCGCGCCGAACTGGCCGGTGGCTGATGATACGCTGCAAACCCTCATCAAGCTGGTGGCAGACATTGCACGGCGCAACGGCCTGCACCCTCTTGTGCTGGGCAAGACACTGACATGGCACAGCATGTACTCGGCCACAGCCTGCCCCGGCCCTTACCTCAAAGGCAAGCTGCAGTATGTTGTGGATGAGGCCAACAGGCTCAATGATGTCACGTTTGACGCTGTAACGCCCGGCCGCAGCTGCATTGTGGCTGTCACCGGGGCTGACGGCGGCAACCTCACGGGCGGCGACATTAGCTATTATCTCACCCAGTGGGTGAGGGACAGCGGACTTGACCCCAACACCGCGATTGTAGTGCGTGACGGTCTGGTGACAGTAGGACCCATCAGCAACGGCGACCAAATATTGCTCAAAAAATACAGCTATGAGCAGGGTTTGGGCTGGCAGTTCGCAGAGTACATAGAGACGCCGGAGGAACCTGCAAAACCGGACAAGCCCGCGACAAATGAGCTGGAGACATTGCGCGCAGAACTGGAGGCGAGCAAGGCCGAGGCAAAGGCGCTGCGCAACAGCCTTGCCAGCGTAACGTCAGAGCGCGATGCAGCGATGCAGCGCGCGGAACAGGCGGAGGCACAGGCGCAGGCTGCGGCAGAGCGCGCCGAGCGTGCAGAGGCCAAAATAAAGGCCGCACAGGCGGCGCTGGAGGACTGACAGATGGGGCTTTTACAGGATATCATCACAGCAGTGCTGCCCTTAGTGGCGGCCTTTGCAGGGTGGGCGGCGGGGCGATTAAAAAGCAACGCAAAAAAAGACAAAGCCATGGAGCAGGGCCTAAAGATGCTTCTGCGCGCCAAGGTGATAGACTTAGGCTTGCACTACATCGAAACAGGCGAAATACCGCCCTATGGGATGGAAACTCTAAAAGGCTGCTACCATGCGTATGAGGCGCTGGGCGATGGCGACCACTCTGTGGGTGACATCGTGCGGCGCTGTGAACAGCTTGAGATTCTCAACGGATAAAGGAGGATTTATATGGATGTATCTATTTTCGGGCTTGCCACTGTGGTGGCCATCACGGTACTGTGTTATCTGGTGGGTACTGTCGTTAAGGCAACCCCGTTTGACAACAACAAGTACATTCCCATTGCCTGCGGCTTTGCAGGCCTTCTGTTGGGCCTTGCGGCACTATATTTGGGCATGCCAGAGTTTCCGGCCACAGACCCCATCACGGCGGCGGCTGTGGGTGTAGCGTCCGGCCTTGCCGCTACGGGCATTGACCAGGCGGTAAAGCAACTGAAGAAATAATACAGGCCCCGGCATTTGCCGGGGCCTACTGGTTTTAAAGAGGAAAGTACGGTGGAATCATGTGTTCTTTCATATAAAGGACAATGGCACTGATAAGCTGGCCATTGGAAGGCGGATCTAGCAATGTTCGGTTCATTAGATGTTCCATCGTGGCGCGGCCTTCTCCATTCCATCCATCGCAGATGCTGCGGCGAATACTGGATTCGATGCTTTCTGCTGACACTCCGCACGCTTCTGCCACTGACGGATAGATTCCCTTAATAATTTTAGTGAGCAAAGACATATCGTGATATGCTGTTACAATGGCTAGGCCGAGGTATTTGTAGGCTACATAATTTGGAGTGATGCCCATGGCTACTAAAATTCCCGACAGACTGCGCATATATTATCCGCCCACTTTCTACAGTTTTCGCGTTTCAGCATAAGCAAGGGATTCCATAAAAGCAATCGAACCGAAGGAAGTTTTTGGAAATCGCTTGTTTTCGCTGTTTTTCGGTTAGTAGTAGAAAGTATATCAGATAGTTCAGCCCGTCCTGCAGGATGAGCACATAAGTGCTGCGGGAATTGCGGCGCACAGTGGGGTACCCTACGCCGGAACAGGCCGCGGTGCCGTAGCGGCGGTCGAAATGCACCCAGCGCGGCGTCATGCTGATGGGTTCCACATAGCCCCAAGCCTTGGTGGCCACAGCAGCGTCGCGGATCCGCACGCGTTCGGTACTGGACACGTTCTGCCCTACATCGAACGAGACGCCTGCGTAATGCTGGCTGGTGGTGCCGTGCCCGCCCTCCCAGATGCGTTTGTATGCGTAGCCGATGTAGATGCCCTTGCCGTAGCGGCGGCGCGTAAGGTTCCAGGCTTCCATGGCTGCAACCGTTGTCCACAGCGTCTGGCTGTTCGAAGAGCCGCGGAATTCCCGCAGGCGCATGGTGTTGCCATAGGAATAGGGCATGGGGGCGTTCTCGCTGAGGTTGTATTTATAGAATTTGTTGGTATAGGCGTCATATACAAATACTTTGGCCATACGTCACTCCTCCTCGCCCGCCAGATAATAGTTATAAATGGCCTCATACGTCGCTTTGTCCACAAGGCCCGTGGCGGGCAGCCCGAAGCCCTCCTGGAACTGCTGCACGGCGTACAGTGTCTGTTCGTCGAAGATGCCGGTGTCCGGCACAAAGTCCGCAAAGCAATAGCGCGCGGCAATAGAGTTCATATAGCGCTGCAGGCGGCGCACCGAGATGCCGGCAGACCCCAGTGTCATCACATATCCGGGGTACTGGCCTTCCGGGGTATCGGCCTCGCCCGCGTCGGAGGCATAAGACAGGTACACAATGACCATGGCGTTCCATGTCTTTTCATCTACCACGCCCGTAACGGGCATCCCAAAAGCCCGCTGGAAGCTCTCTACTGCGCGGGTGAGCTCGGGGCCGAACACGCCGTCCAGATTTTCGATGGGGGTTATCTCATCGTAGAAAAGGCCGATATACGAAAGAAGAAACTGCACAAAGCGCGTCATATCGCCGTCTACGCCCTCTTTCAGCTCATAGCCGGGGTAGCGGAACACGCGGAATGCCTGCACGGGGCCGTCTACTGTGCGCAGGGTGGTGATGCGGGCGTAGATGCTGGCCCAGGTGTCCGGCCCCACCACTCCGTCCACCGGCAGGTTCATCAGCGTCTGGTAGGCGCGCACAGCCTGCTCGGTGGCGCGGCCGAATACGCCGTCGAATTTTATCTCTGGAATACTGGGGTAATAGGCGCTGAGCAGAAACAGATAGTACTGCACTTCCTTCACGCTGCGCCCGGTGGACCCCACGCGCAGCGGCGAGCCGGGGTAAGTGCCTGGGCGCTCACCGGGCCCGAGGAGGCCGTTGGCGATATCGGTGTACACTTCATACAGCTTGTTCCAGGTAGCACGGCCGATGATGCCGTCCACAGACAGGCCGTAGAACTGCTGGAAAGCGCGCACGGCGCGCTCGGTAGCGGCACCGAAGACGCCGTCTGCCGTAATGGTGGGAATGGCGCTGTTTGAGCGGGAAATGATGCGCAGCCAGAACTGCGCGCGCCGCACTGCGTCGCCGCGGCTGCCCACGGTCATGGACGTGCCGGGGTAGGTGCCCGCGTTGCCGCCCGCCTCTGGGGCGTTGTCAGATTCCATGGATGCATATTCCCGGTAGATGGCGTTCCAGGTGCTTTGCCCAACAATGCCGTCTACCGTGAGGCCGTACAGGCGCTGGAAAGCGCGCACGGAGGCTTCTGTGCCTGCGCCGAAGATGCCGTCCACTGCCAGGTTCGGGATATCGGTGTATTCGCTCAGCTCGCTCAGCCAGAACTGCACGCGCTCTACATCATCGCCGCGGCTGCCCCGGCGCAGAAGCGTGCCGGGCCAGGTGCCGGTGACAAGGTCGCCGGACGGCATTTCACCCTCGCTTGTCAGCTGGGCCAGCTTTTTCACCGCCACGTAGATGTAGCTGATTTTATACCAGGTGCTGCGGCCAACCACGCCGTCCTGGGTGAGGTTGAATTGCTTTTGAAATTTTTTTACAACTGCCTCGGTAGAAGTACCGAAGTTTCCGTCCACATTCAGGGTGCCGAAAAACGGATAATCCTGCGCAATGCGGTTCAGCTGGCGCTGGATGATGCGCACATATTTGCCGCTGGAACCTACGCGCAGCGGTGTGCCGGGGTAACTGTCGCGGATGCTTTGGATATTTTGCGTGCGTACAATCTCGATGTCGTTGCCGTAGTAATAGCGCAGGATGGAAAGCGCATTGCGCCCCTGCTCGGCCAGCGTCACAGTGCCCCACTGCTTCATGCCCTTGCAGCTCACCTGCTTGCCGTCGCAGTATTCGGCGTAATAGGGGTTAATGGTGCCTGTTTTGCGGATGTAGGTGTTGAAGATGTCGTCTGTAATGCGGATCATTACGTCGAACACCGTGCGGCCGTGCACATAGTACTGGTCGTAGCTGGTGGAATTGGTGATGTCAAATGAGTAGCCCTTGCTTTTGTACCATTCTGTATAGATGCGGTTCAGTGCGATGCTGATTTGTGCATGGATATTTGCGCGCAGTGATTCCTCCGGCCAGGTGGGATATATTTCGCTGGAAGCGACATTGGCGATGTAATCGCGGAACGAAACCGTCACGTTGCGCGCGCTGGCGGCGGGCTTGCCCAGATGGACGGTGATTTTTTCCGGGATGATGGGCGCCTCCAGAATGCGCGGAGCCGGGCACTCGGAAACAGGCGAAGGCGCGCTGCCGCCGTCACCGGCCCACAGCGGGTGCGGTGGGATGATGGTATCTTCGGGCTGCATGTTCAGGCCGATGGCACGTTCGTCGTCGCCAATCGGTATCATCACCAGCTCGGCGATAGCCGTCTCGCCGTCGAAAATTTGAACGCCTTCGATGTGCACCGCTTCATAGCCCTCGCGCTCGGCCACGAGGTTGTATACCCCGTAGGGGCGCTGGGTATTGGCCTCGTCCAGTGAAAGGCTGCGGGGCGGGCACGCCAATGATAATGCAGAAAACAGGCCGTCCTCGCCGGTCTCGGCTGTCCATCTGGCGCCGTCCTCACCTGTGACAGTGAGGTGTACGCCTGCCACAGGCAGGGCGTCTTGCGCTGAATAGCTTCGCGCAGTAAGAAAACCCGTGCCGGTGCCGGCGGCGCGCTGAGTGTCTGGGAATGTCATTGCCATGAAAATTCTCCTCTCTGGGGCTTATGGGCGCGGCCGTCTCCGGGCGGGCACGCGCCGCGCGCCCTTGTGGCAGTCTATTCGGCGCAGGGCTGTGCGGCCACCGGGGCGCAGGCTTCCTTTTTTGCGCGTTTTGTACTATACTGTACACAAAAGGTAGAATACCGGGGCAAAGGAGAGGGCACGATGGAGTATTTGCTGGAAAATGAATTTTTGCAGGCGGCTGTATCATCCCAGGGGGCGGAGCTTGTCAGCATAAGGGATAAAGCCGCCGGGCGGGAGCTGATGTGGCAGGCGGACGCCGACGTGTGGGGCCGCCATGCGCCCATTTTGTTTCCCTACTGCGGGCGTTTGCGTGGCGGTGCGTTCACGCACCGCGGCGTGCGCTACGAGGGCGGGCAGCACGGCTTTGCACGCGATATGGAGCATGCGCTGGTAGAAAAAGATGAAGCGCATGTGTCGCTGTGCCTTGAGGCCAATGTGCTCACCATGGAAAAGTTCCCTTTTGCCTTCCGGCTTGTCAATACTTATTCGCTGGAGGGGTGCAGTGTAGTGCACCATGTGCAGGTGGAAAACCAGAGCGGGGAAGACATGCCCTTCTCATTTGGCTACCACCCCGGTTTTGCTTGCCCCTTCGATGCCGCGCACGGCACACAGGACTATGTGCTGCGTTTCAGTTCGCCCCAGACCCCCACGGTGGTGGAGGTGGACGAGGCCAGCGGCCTTGTGACAGGCGGCACCCATACGTTGTTTGAAAACGGCACAGATATTCCCCTGACAGATCATTTGTTCGACCATGACAGCATCTGCCTGAAGGGCCTTACGGCTGATACGCTCAGCCTTGTGGAAACAGGCACGGGTCGCGGCATTTCGGTGGATATTACAGGGTTTCCCTATGTGCTGGTGTGGAGTGTGAAGGGCCCGGTGCGTTTTGTGTGCATCGAGCCGTGGCACGGCCTGCCGGATTCGGCCGGGGCCACAGGCGAATGGCTGGAAAAGCCGGCCACCGTGCACCTTGCGCCGGATGAGAGCTGGGGCACACAGCTTCGCATGACCTTCCGGCTTTGAGAAGTTTGGGCATCCGGGGGCCCGCCGCAATGAGAATATAATGGCCGTAATTCACGTACAGTCCGTGTGAAGTGGCATCTCTGATAAAACATTCCTTGCTGCCGGGCGGGAAATTCTGCGCCGGGTTTTCTATCGTCAGGTCATTGAAGATAGAGAGCGCCGGCGCTGTTTTTGTGTTGGGAGGAAACACGATTTATGAAAATAAGTGATAACAGCGCACTGCTTGTCATTGATATTCAGCAGGAAGATTTCAAAGAAATGAATGAAAGTAATTTCAATGATGTACGTTGGGAATGCATTAGAAATGCAAAGCGTGTATTAGATGTGTTTCGAAAAAAGGGGCTGCCGGTTATTCAGGTCAAAGAGGTGCACAGGGCAGATATGGTCGATTTCGGGCGTGAGCTGGACGGTGCGGAAGGCGTGCATTGCATTGAAACTTCTCCTTACACAGACTATGCTAAACTGACTTATCCGCTTCCCGGCGAGTATCTTATTTCCAAGAGGAGATACAGCGCTTTCTTTGGGACGGATTTGGAGATTCTTTTGAGGGGGCTGCATGCAGGCACACTGTATTTGATAGGCGGTTTGACGGATGTGTGTATTCACTATACTGCCGTTGACGCACATCAGCGGGATTACCGCATCCGTGTGGTTGTTGATGCAGTAACAGGTTCTGATGAAGAGGCCCATCGCTACGCATTAAAGGCCATTCAGTATTTGCAAAAAGATGCCCTGGTAACCGTTTCTGATATTGAAAGTGATTAGTATCAGTGGACAAAGGAAACGGCGCCCAGGCGGGGCCGCAGACGGGCGCTGGCTGCGTTCTCTGGCCTGGCTGGCGTCAGCCAGCCTCCACCCTGCAGCCTTGCCAGGCCCCAGCCTGTGACGCTGGCTGGGGCCTGCGGAGTTTTCAACTGTGCGGCGGTATCGCTGGCAAGGAGGATAACACCGCCAGCGGCGCTGCCGCGTACCTGAAAATCGCTGTTACCTCTGTCTAGCACCAGCGGACGGGGGACAATGCCGGTTTTCGGCCCATAGCAGGGCTGCTGGCAAGGCAGGCAGCGCAGCCTTCCCGCCGGA